>FWPV01013367.1_pt1 | contig 12353 bp, 7 predicted proteins | sample 2228371 | NCBI WGS metagenome assembly FWPV01 (sample SAMEA103939776, study PRJEB20133) | metagenome | reverse complement strand
GCCGCAAGCCGGGTTGCCATCGAATCCCAGTTCCAATTGTGCTGTCATCATAACACGAGTCTTTTTGCTTCCATTCTGGCAGCGGGGGTTGGACAAATACTGTCCAGGGTGGAAAAATGTTGTGGTTTTGCAGAATTAGAATTACTAACCGAAGTCTCTGTTCTCGAGGGTGGACATTCCAAGGCCGCGGAAATCATCCAAAAGCCGGGGAGGCGAGTGACGGGGGGGTCTTCCCTAATTTACCATCACGATCCCCCTTTTTCCGTCGAGACGAGCTTCGGCGGGGGCTCGGGGAGCCCACTTTCGGCCAGGCTGGAGTCGCGCTGCGCTTTGCCGTCCTGCTTCCGGGTGGTTTCGGGTGGAAACCGAGTCTCCCGCGCAGGATCATGCCGTCGCTGCGAATCGGCGCAACAGGCGGCGTACTCCCCCAGGCAAAAAGCGGGGGCGCCGCGGCCAAAATCGTGCGTTTTCCCGGGAAGCCCGCATGCGCCCTCCTCGGAAATCCTCAGCAAGGGGGCTGCGGATGGAAAGTGCGCTCAGCAAAGGCAGTGGCGCTTTTGGCAAGGGAGCGACGACTTCCGAGGCGGGGGATGAAGGTGTGTCACGGGTTTAAGGGGCGCGGTCACGCACGGTTTCGCACAGGGCGGCCACGCGGGCGGTGATTCTGGAGGAATCGGCTGGCGAATAGTCGGTCGTGATTTTCAGATATGGCAGCCGGAGTTCCCCCAGGCACAGATTGCGGACATGGAACGATTCCACGTCGTAGGTGAGACACGCCTGCCAAACCAGTTCGATGAGGCAGTCGGGACGGAATTTTCCGGCCAAGGCACGCAAGGTGTCGAAGCGCCGCCGGTTGGGGGTCATGACCGAGCAAGGCAGGTGATAGTATTTGGCGGCAAGGGCGCGAAGGGGGTCCGGGGTTGCAGCATCCACATCCTCGAGAATGGGTTTGAGGCCGGTGCAGTTTTCCATGCAAACGACGACGGCGCCGCAGCTTTCAATCAACTCGACCACCCGCTCGGCACCGTGGACGAGGGGCACACCCGTAAGCAGCACCCGGACCGGGCCGCGGGCCGAGGCATAAGCGGGGGATGTCCTGCCGCCCTGCCGGTAATAGTCGAAGGCGCGCTCATATTGTTGCAAGTGAGCGGGAAGACCCGAGATGATGCTTTTGAATTCGAGGAGCTGGCGGCCCGTGAGGGGCGGCGGGTGGGCGGTCAGCAGGTCGGCGAGTTGGCGGCGGAGATGCCGCTCGCGGTTCATGAGGTGGATGGCTTCGACCAATTTTTCGTTCGTGATCACGACCTGGAACCGGGCCTCAAGGTGCTGCCGGAGTTTGCGCACCTCGGCCACCCAATGTTCGAAAGCCTCGGGGTCGTCGGCTTTCTGAGGCAGTTCAAGCACGTACAGAGGTTTGTGCGCGGCCAGCAGCTCGAACATTTTCTTCTTGCCGTCACAGGTGGTCTCGGCAACCACCAAATCGGCCCATTTCAGGAACGGATTGCGGCCGGTGACCTGATAGCCGAAGGTGGACTTGATGAGCGGGCAGAGATTGGCGGGCAGGAACTGCTCGGCGGGCGGAATGGTTTCGGCCGAGCCGCCGCACAAACAAACCGGCAGTCCCCCGGCCGCGAAGATCAGTTCCCGGGGAGTGAACTCGCACAGGATGCCCACGATGGGGCGGCCCTGGTTTTTGGCCAGTTCCGCCGCGTCGTAGCAATGATCAATCATCCCGGCGAAATACTCGAGGGGATCGCAGCCGTTGTTTGCGGCTTGACTTTGTTCGCCCATGGTTTGATGGCGGCAGGGGGTCAGGAGGGCAGCCTGCCGGTGAGCGACTCGGGCTTGGAGGGCCAGAATTTGACGACGTAAAAGAGGCCAAAGACCAGGAGGCCCAAGCCCCACCACACGTCGGCATGATAATGCCAGAGCTTGACCATTTTTTCGGGCGGCGGCGGATTGAGCCATTCGTAAAACCCCGCGCCCGTGATGAGCACGCCATAGACGGCCAGCAGACAGCCAATGAAGAACCAGATGGGAATTTGTTTTTCGTGATCGTGCATAAACGCCTCACCAGAAAATAATGTTCACCACCACCAGGACCACGGCGACGACCGTGGCCCAGAACAGGGGCTTTTTGTGCCAGGGACAAGGGCCTTCGTCCGGCAGGGTCGTCAACCCCATCACCAGGTCCTTCAACTCGGCGTCGGGTTTGGGTTTGGTAAACAAGCTGACCAGGATGGTGACGGCGACGCAAACGACGAACGACCACCAGGCGCTGTACATGTTCACCGCCATCGGTTTGGCCTTTTCCGACCGGGCGATGCGGCGGGCATGGTCGGGATTGAAGGCCGCCGGCGCAAACTTGTGCGAAATCGTGGCCGACCGCGCCTTGACCTCGGTTCCGAGCACGACCGGCACGCCCTCCACTCCGAACCGCGTGGTTTCCTTCGAATCCGCCAGGACGACTTCCGGGGCCAGGACCTGCACGACCACTTCCCCTTTCCTGTCCTTGATCAACGGCGGAATCACCGCGCCGGCGGCCAGGCCAGCCTCGCCGACATTCACCGTTTCCACCTCGCCCTTCTCGACCACAATGCGGTTGATTTTGCCGTCAGGTCCTTTCTCGAGGTTGATGACCGCGCCGCGGCTGAGGGTGACTTTGGGTTGCGGCCGATAACCGTCCGGGAAGGTGTGGACGTAAACCCACATGCCAATCGAGACCAGGATGGCACAGAGGAACCCCCAAAAGCCGCCGGCCGGCGTGGCCCGTTTCCACAGCATGCCCAGAATAATGGCGCCAAACAGCGGGACGATGAAGAAAAAGACCAGAACCTGCAGGTAATCCAGGATGTTCTGGAAGTAGAACAGGAAATAGGCCGTGCCGATCGAAATGAGGACGCCCAGAATGGAGGACCACCGGCCCATGCTTAGATAATGCGCGTCCGGGGCGTTCTTGCGGATCAACGGCTTGTACACGTCGTAGGTCCAGACCGTGGCGAAGGCGCTGATGTTTCCAGCCATGCCGGACATAAAGCCGGCGATCATCGCGGTGACGCCCAGGCCGAGCAGACCCGGGCCCAGGTATTGTCCCATTAAGAGGGGTAGAACGTCGTTGTAAGTCCGGTGGGTAATGCCCGCCCGGGGGTCGCTCTCGGGCACCAGGACCATGGGCGAGCCATCGGGGTTCATGAGCACCGCCAGCCCCAGCAAGCCCGGAATGGTCACGATAATCGGCACCAGCATTTTGAGCACCGCCCCGATGATGGTGCCGTTTTGGGCGGACCGAAGGTCCTTGGCGACAATCACGCGCTGGACCTGGAGGAAGTCAGTGCACCAGTAGCCGAAGCTGACGGCCAGTCCGAGACCGAACACCATGCCAAACCAGTCAATGCCCATCGGGTTGCTGTCGAAGGACCCGAGATTGCGCCACAGGCTGGTAAAATCCGCGTTGGAGACGGTGGGATGGATGATGGCGGCATTGCGCTGGATGGTTTCCATCATTTTGGTCCAGCCCCCCGCGTGGATGATGCCCAGAATCGGGATGAGCAGCGAGCCGGCCCAGATCAAAAAGTATTGCAGCACCTCGTTGAAGACGGCCGAAAGCAGGCCGCCCAACGCCACGTAGATGGCCACGGTGATTGAGGAAACCCAAATACTGACGTTCATGTCCCACCCAAGCAGCAGGTTCAGAATCTTGGCCATGGCAAACATGCTGGCGCCGCTGACCATGATGGTGAGAAAGCTGAAGGAAATGCCGGCAATGGAACGAGGCCCTTCGCCGTAACGCAGCTTCAGATAACCCGGCACGGAATGGGTTTTGCAGATGTAATAGAAGGGCATCATCACCACCGCCAGAAAGAGGATGGCGGGAATCGCGCCGATGAGGTACGCGTGCGCGCCCAGCATGCCGTATTGATAGGCCATCGCGCTCCACCCCATCGTCTCGAGCGAACTCAAGTTGGCCGAGATAAAGCTCAAGCCGGCAATCCAGGCGGTCATCTTTCGCCCCGCCAGGAAGAAATCCTCACCCGTGCTGGCGAACTTCTTCAAATAGAAGCCGATGCCCAGAACCACGGCGAAATAAAGGGCGATAATGACCAGGTCTATCCGGGAAAGTGACAGCAGACTGGCGTCACCAGCGGCAAAGAAAGGGACGAGGTGCATAGGTCTAAGCTCAGGTGGTATTCAGAAGGCAGGGCGCACCGCGCAGATTGACAGAAGTTTGGTCTGACATAGCGGCAGCCATTGATTCACGGGCGGCCATGTTGCCGGGTTGCGGCGAATTTTGCAATAGGCGGGTTTTCTCAGAGTTGCGATGGCACAGCCTATGCAATTCCAAAACCTGTAGATTGAGTTCTACAGCGGTTGTCCGGAGCAACTGCCGGAAGGGGGTGGCCCCGGCGGCCGCAGGTTGGTTAGTTGTTCGTTGGTTGTGGTTGCACGGTGGCGGCTCGGTCAAAAGCCGGGCCGCCATTGTGTTATCGGCAAGGCATTTCTCAGGCAATGCTCAGACGGGTAACCCCTTGCGGGCGCATGGGTTTTAGGTTACCAAAACGCCGTGACCGCTTCCTTGCGATGGCTCACGCCGCTTGCCGCGGCTTGTTTTGCCCCGTGTTTGGGCCATGCGCAGATTGACCCGGTGAGGCGCGACCTGATCCAGATCGGGTATAACCTGGCGTTGCAAGGCCACCAACCCCTGGCCGCCTACGCCTTCTTTTACCACAACCAACCCGAGTTTCTGCGAACCAACCTGACGCTCCGCGTTGCCCTGGCTCCCACCTATCTGGACTCCGAGCTGGGCGTCAGGCAGGCTTTTGGCCCACACACCGACCTGGGCATCGGCCTGGCCGGCGGCGGCTTTGCCGACAGTTACGCCGAAATCCGCAAGGGCCAATACCTGCCCGGCGAGTCTTTCGTCGGCCACGGAGCCGAGCTGAGCCTGCGGCTTTACCATCTCTTCAACCCGGAAGGACGCATCCCCCTTCACGGCGTCCTCCGCGGCGGTGCCCGCTTCCAGGCTTACGCCGAGGGCGACAATACCGACCCCGCTTTTAGCCTGCCGGAGAATCGCGCCTCTGTGAACATCCGAACCGGCCTCCGCTGGGGCGGGCGCGAGCCGGTTTTGTTTCCATCGCTGGCCATGGAGCTTTCGATCTGGCAGGACACGCAGTTTCGCTCGGACGAAGGCATCTATGGCTACCACGACCGCGAAGTTGAACCGGCGGCCCACGCCTTCTGGGGCCAGGCCGCGCTGAGCTACACCACCCCCAGCCAGAACCACAATTTCAACCTGAGCTTGAGCCTCGGGACGGTGATTCACCCCGACCGCTTCAGCGCCTATCGGTTGGGGGCCCTTTTGCCGCTGGTTTCCGAGTTCCCCCTCTCGTTGCCCGGCTATTACTATCAGGAGATCAGCGCCCGCAACTTCGCGTTGCTGAGCGGCAACTACCTGGTGGCCCTCGACTCCCGGCAGCGATGGAATTTGAACTTCACCGCCGCCACCGCCGCGGTGGACTACCTGGACGGTCTCGAACAGCCGGGCAACTGGCACTCCGGCGTCGGCACCGGAATTCTTTACCGGACCTCCTCGTGGAAGTTCATGGTGGGCTATGCTTACGGGGTGGACGCCATTCGATCGCACGGCCGGGGCGCCCACAGCATTGGCATGCTGATGCAACTCGATTGGGGGCAGGCCAAAGAGGAGTTGTTCAGCCCGACCACCCCCAACCTCTGGCAGGGCCTCCAGCGGGTGCTCGGCCTGTTTGGCAACTGATTCCCTTGTTGGCAGGAGGCCCGGTGAAGTCAGGCGGTGGCTCCGGGGAAAACCTGAGGACTTTCTGGAGGTCGGGTCCTCCCTCTGAACCCGCGCCCGCCCCTCACTGGTTTCCGGACCGCCGGCCAGGGCCCTCTCCCTCGCGCTCCTTTGGCCCCTGGTTCAGGGCGACCCGCCTTCGGCCTGTCTTCTACACCTCATTCCATTGGCCGGGAACGGGCACAGGGTAACGGCCCTCGGCATCGGCCTGGACGGGCGGCGCACTGTCCTCGGTGAGATGATCCACGTTGGGACAGAACTGGAAGTTGGAGTTGAGCATTTCGTCCCAGGTGATAATGCGGCCTGTGTGAACCGCGGCGCGGCCCATGAGATCGGCGATATTGGAAAAGGCCGCGCGTTTGGCCTCGTTGTGGGGGCGGTCCTTCCGGATCGCCTCCAACAGGTTGTCCCATTCGGCCTGCCAGGGAGTGACCGGCTCCTTGGGGGCGCGCCAGGCGATGTTATCCGCTGCGCACCGCTGGTCTTTGTAGGTGTGAACGGTGCCCAGGTGATGCGGACCGGAGAATTGGGCGGCGCATTGGGTGCCGTGAATGTAGGTGGCGAATTCTTCATGACACTTGGGCAGCCAGCGAACCACATCCAGTGCCTTGGTGCCGTCGGCAAACGTCCATTCGATGGTGAAGGAATCCAGGTTCTGGCTGCAGTCCGGGCTGTTGGCGATGCGCCCGCCAATGCCATGCGCGGTGACCGGCCAGGCATCCTTGATCCAGCAAATCTCGTCAATCTGGTGAATGTTCATTTCCGCAAACAAGCCGCCGGAGACCCACAGGAAATGAACGAAGTTACGGATCTGCCAGAACAACTCCTTTTCAGCGGGCGGGCGCTTCCCCAAGTGGCCCACCGGCTGCATGCGGTAGGCGCGGATCAGGTGGATGTCGCCCAACTCGCCGGCGCGAATGCGGCGGATCAGCTCGTGCCGGTTGCGCGAATGCCGGCATTGCAGCCCCGCGGCGATCTTCAGGTTTTTGGCGGCCGCAGCCTCCCCCGCCTTGATGATTCGTCGCAGGCCCGGAGCGTCAGGCGCGAAGGATTTTTCCATAAAGACGTTCACGCCCTTTTCGACGGCATATTCGAGCTGCCCGGGGCGAAAAGCCGAATAGCCGGTGAGCATCGCCACGTCGCCCGGGCGAAGCACGTCAATCGCCTTCCGGGCCGCATCGAACCCGACAAACTGCCGCTCGGGCGGCACGTCCATCTGAGCTCCAAACTTCTCGCGCAATGTCTCGTGCGCCCGGTCAAGCCTTTGGCGAAACAAGTCGGCCATCGCGACCATCTTGACCGGGCCATGGGGTGAATCGAAGGCATTCGCCGCCGCCCCACAGCCCCGCCCGCCGCAGCCGATCAAAGCCAGGCGGATCGTATCATCCGAAGCCGCATGTACCATCGGCAGCGTTAGACCGCCCAGCACCGACGTGGCCGCCACCGCGCCACTACGGTTCAAGAATTCCCTGCGGGTCATGCCTCCGGCTGCGGTGGAACGAGTGCAAGCATAGGGCTTTCGACTTTTTTTCATACAACAGTCTCCGGTTGGTTGCCAGACAGCCTGCTTCCACACGGCGCCGCCAGTCAAGCCCCGGCCTGGGGTCAGTCCTATAATTTTTGCCTGGCGGGCGCCGTTTCTGGTGCGCGCAAAGATTATAGGACTGACCCCAAGCGGGGGCGTTGAATTTGCGGGTGGGTTCTGGCATGGTTGGGGGTGGATGACCGAACCGCTTTCGAGCAGGGAATTAACCGAGCTGGCGGAGGGTTTGGACCAGCTTGCCCGGAATCTCTGGTGGACATGGGATGAGCGGGCCCAGGAGGTGTTCCAGGAGCTGTCGCCGCGGGGATGGCAAAACCTTTATCACAATGCGGTGGCGGTGCTGCGGGAGGTGTCGGGGCAGGAGTTGCGCGTGCGGCTGCAGGAGCCGGCTTTCGCGGAGAAGGTGCGCAAGACCCTCCGAGCGTTTGCAGGCTACATGCAGGAGCGGCCCACTTGGGGCGACCTGCACGCTCCCGCGTTGCGGTCCCGCCCGGTGGCGTATTTCTCCGCCGAGTTCGGCTTCCACGAGACGCTGCCAATCGCCGCGGGGGGCCTGGGCATTTTGGCCGGGGACCATGCGAAATCGGCGAGCGACGCCGGCATCGGTTTTGTGGGGGTGAGCTTGTTTTACCGGGAGGGTTATTTTCAGCAGGCGATTGATGCGGAGAACTGGCAGCGGGAGTATTATACGTTGTTGGCTCCGAAGAACCTGCCGATGGAGCCGGTGCTGGATGAGAAAGGGGACCCGGTGGTCTGCCGCGTCGAGCTCGGCATGGAGGAAGCAGCCTTTCATGCGTGGCGGGTCAATGTGGGGCGGGTGGCGGTTTATCTGCTGGACTGCAACCGCGAGGAGAATCAGCGGCATTTTCGCGACTTGACCCTGCGGGTTTACGGGGGCGACAGCACGACGCGAATCATGCAGGAAACGCTGCTCGGCGTGGGCGGGGTGCGGCTGCTGCGGGCGCTGGGGATTCGCCCCTCGGTGTTCCACATGAATGAGGGGCACGCGGCGTTTCTGACCCTGGAACTGGTGCGGGAGAAGCTGGCGGCGGGAATGAGCTTTGAAGCGGCGCTGGCGGAAACCAAAGCCGAGTGTGTTTTCACCACCCACACGCCGGTGGAAGCCGGCCACGACCGGTTCAGCGCCGAGCTGATGGACTATGCGATGCACCGGTTCTGCGCCCGGTTGCCCGTTCCGTTTGCCCGGTTGCTCGAGCTGGGCCGCGTGAACCCCCAGAATGCTCATGAGCAGTTTTGCATGACGGTGCTGGCGCTGCGCCTGTCGCGTGCCGCCAATGCGGTCAGTGAACTGCACGGGCGCGTCAGCCGCCACATGTGGCAGTGCCTGTATCCGGACCGGCCCGTCGAGGAGGTTCCCATCGGGCACATTACCAACGGCATTCATCTGCTCGGCTGGATGAAAGGCACCGTCCGCCGTTTCTGGCGGAACAAGCTGAACGGCCAGTTTGGCGCGGGCGGAACCGCGGCCTCGCCGGCGGCGGGTCTGGATTGGGACGCCTGCATCAACTCGGCGGAATTCTGGAAGCGAATGGCCGATCCGGAGTTCATTTCGGACGAGGAGCTGTGGGCGCTGCGGTATAAACTGCGGCGGGAACTCATTGAGTTCGCCCGGCGCCGGCTGTTGATTGCCCGGCAACGCCAGGCGCAGGAGGATTTCATCGCCTTTGACCAGTTGTTGAATCCGGACGCCCTGACGATCGGTTTTGCCCGCCGCTTTGCCACTTACAAGCGGGCGCCGCTGATTTTTCAGCAATTCGACAAGGTGGTGCAATTGGCCCGGGATCCGGCGCGCCCCATCCAGTTTGTTTTCGCCGGCAAGGCGCATCCGCGCGACGATGAGGGCAAGCGGTACATTCAGTACATCCTGCACCTGAGCAAATACAGCGACCTGCACGGGCACCTGGTGTTTATCGAGAACTACGACGTGCATGTCGCCCGGCAGATGGTCTCGGGTTGCGACGTCTGGCTGAACACGCCGTGGCGGCCCTTGGAGGCCTCCGGCACCAGCGGCATGAAGGCGGGCTGCGCGGGCTGCCTCAACCTCAGCATTTTGGATGGCTGGTGGCGCGAGGGCTACGACGGGACCAACGGATTCGCCATCGGCGAGGATGCGCACGCCTCGTCGGTTGAGGAACAGGACCGCGTGGACGCCGCCAACCTTTACCGGGTGCTGACCGAGGAGGTCATCCCGCTGTTTTACCAACGCGATGAGAAGGGAATTCCCCGGCAATGGATTCAGCGCATCCGGCGGGCGATGGTCACCCTGGTGCCGCAATTTACCACCCGGCGCATGGTGCGCGAGTATGTCGAGAAGTATTATCTCACGCGCCCCGAGTGAGATCAGGGTTTTGGACAGTTTAAGCGAAGGCGCCGCTGGCAAGACGATGGATCTCCTTGCGCGTGGGAGCGGAGGGCTGGGCGCCCAGCCGGGTGACCGAAATGGCGGCGGCAGCGTGGGCGAAGCGCACGGCGTCCAGCAAGGGCTGACCTTCCCCCAGGGCGACGGCCAATGCGCCATTGAAGATGTCGCCGGCTGCTGTTGTATCCACCGCCTTGACCCTGAAGCCGGGAACCATTCGCGCCAGGTCCCTGGTGGCAATGAATGCGCCCCGCGGCCCCAGGGTGATGATGACGGTCTGCGTGCCGCGTTCCAGGAGTCTGTGGGCGGCCTTCGCCGCCGTGGCCGGATTGCATACCCGAATGCCGGTCAGCAGTTCGGCTTCGGTTTCGTTAGGGGTGAGGATGGAGACCTGCCGCAGCAGCGTGTCCGGAAGCCGGCGGGCGGGGGCCGGATTAAGAATCACGCGCACGCCGGCTTTCGCAGCCAGGCTGGCCGCGGCGAGGACCGTCTCCATGGGGGTTTCAAGCTGCATCAACAGAATGCTCGCCCCACGGAAGGCGGCTTTTGCCCTGCGGACATCGGCGGCTGAGAGATTGTTATTGGCGCCGCCGGCCACGGCGATGCTGTTCTCGCCATCCTTCGCCACGAAGATGAGGGCAACGCCCGAAGGGGCCTGGCGATCGAAGGCGATCCAGTCCACGTTGATGCCCTCGCGTTGGAAACCAGCAACGGCTTGGCGGCCGAACAGGTCGCGTCCGACCCGCGCGATAAAGGTGACTTTTCCCCCGGCACGGGCCGCGGCGACGGCCTGGTTGGCTCCCTTGCCGCCAGGCGCGGTGTGGAATTCGCCGCCCAGGAGTGTTTCGCCCGGCCGCGGCAGGCGGTCGAGCTGGATGATCATATCGGTGTTGGAACTGCCAAGGACTACGAGGGAAGGCTTTTGCATGAGTTCAAATCCGTGGTTAAAAGAAGCCTGAGGTTTGGGGGAGCGTTTGCGGACCAGACAATGGTCCCGCGCAATGGAGCGCCCCGGCTTTGGAGCTTTCCTCAAGGGTAATGAAACTTGGGGGGCGCAGAGCATTACAAGGATTTTCATGGATTCTCCGCGGAGGCTCTGAAATACAGAGAATTCACGGCCACCGAGGGGTTCCTCCATCCAACCACCGGGCGGCGACCCAAGCGGGGCGGCGACGCTGAAGAACCTCGTCCGGCGACTCGAACCGTGTCACACGTGCTTACTCCAACTTCCACGGGGGACGCAATGGGGGACGGTTGAGCAGTTGGTTGGCGGCGTCGTTGTTTTCGAATCGTTCGCGATCCGGATCCCAGCGCAGGTGGACGCCGCCCAACTGAATTGCGATATGGGCCAGGTGGCAAAGCGAGGTCGTGCGCTGGCCAACCTCGGCGTCCTCGAGGGTGGGCCGGCGGGTTTTGACCGCCTCGATGAAATCAGTCTTCTCGCTTTGCAGCGGAAAATGAATCTCCCCGGGACCAATCTTTTCGCGGAGAATGGCCGGGTCGCTGGCCTTGAGTCGTTCGGGACTGAGTCTGTCCGCGATGTAATTGACCTGAATCCAGCCTTTTTCCCCCTCGAACCGCACGTGAGGCTCGCCCATTTGGTAGAACAGTTGCACCCCATTGGCAAAGCGGTACCAGGCATCGAAGGATTCCAACACGTTCCAGACCTTCCCCTGATGGTAGGTTCCCGTTGCCTTGACTTCCACCGGCCCCGTGCGCTCGGTGTCGTTCGCCCATTGGGCGATGTCGTTGAGGTGGGTGCCCCAATTCGTAATCATGCCGTCGCAATAGTCCAGGTTGCGCATCCAGCCCGGCCGGCTCTTGAGGTCCTTGGGAGAGTGGACCCGTTTCTGAATATAGGGCACCTCGGGCGCCGGCCCCAGCCAGAGGTCATAGTCCAGTTCGGGTGGCGGAGGCGTGATCTCCTCCGGTTCCGCCGGGAAAACTTCGCGCGGGCAGCCCGAACGGATGGTGTGGAGCCTGCCCAGCCGCCCGTTGCGAACCAGCTCGGCAGCGCGATGAAAGGGCTCCAGCGACCTGAATTCGCTGTCCACGCGGAAAATCCGCTTGCGGTCGCGGACCAGGTCAGCCAGGAGCCGGCCCTCGTTGACATAGCGGGTGATTGGTTTTTCAAGCGAAACATCCTTGCCGGCCTTGACGGCCGCGAGGGCCATCGGCGCATGCCAGTGGTCCGGCGTGGAAATGAACACCGCGTCAATGTCCGGCCGGGCGATGATTTCCCGAAAGTCCTTGTATGCCCGGCAACGGTTATCCTGTCCGGAGGTCTTTTTCGAGGCGTAGAAGCGTTGCACAGCCTGCAGTCCCTGTTCAAGCCTCCAGGCATCCACGTCGCAAACCGCGGCGACCACGCAATCCGGTGACTCGAGAAACGGTTTCAGATTCAACGCCATCATCTGCCGCCCCATGCCAATCATGCCCAGCACAATTTTCTTGCTGGGCGCGTCCGCCCCCAGCAAGGAATGGCGCAAGACCAACGGTGCGGCGGAGACGCAGGCGCCCAGCCGGGTGGTGTGGCGCAGGAAGCGACGGCGGGACAGAAGTGGCGCATCAGATTTCATGGGCGCGTTATCCCACCTCTCCGCGCCGGAGACAAC
>FWPV01013366.1_pt1 | contig 12354 bp, 9 predicted proteins | sample 2228371 | NCBI WGS metagenome assembly FWPV01 (sample SAMEA103939776, study PRJEB20133) | metagenome | reverse complement strand
AGGGCCACAGCTCAACTCGATGTCGTCCTGCAGGAGTGGCGTGAGCGGCCCCTGGGAGAAATCACCTATCTCTACCTGGATGCCCGTTACGAAAAGGTGCGAGAAGCTGGCCAGGTGCGCGATGCAGCGGTATTGCTGGCCACTGGCATCACTCCAGAGGGCGAAAGACAGGTTTTAGGGGTTTCCACATCCCTCAGCGAGCATGAAGCCCACTGGAAAGCCTTCCTAAAGGCGTTGAAGGACCGAGGCATGCGCGGTGTGCAGTTGGTCACCAGTGACGACCATGAGGGCTTGGGAGCTGCCCGGCGGGCTATATTGGGTAGTGTCCCCTGGCAAAGGTGTCAATTTCACTTGCAACAAAATGCCCAGGCGTACGTGCCGCATCAAGCGATGCGAGCTGAGGTTGCAGCGGATATACGGGCGACCTTCAACGCCCCCGACCGTAAAACGGCCGAGGGGCTCTTGCAGGCAGCCATCCAGAAATACGCCGCCTCTGCGCCGCGCTTATCCGCCTGGCTGGAAGACAACCTCGCGGAAGGGTTCATGGTGTTCGATTTTCCCTTGGAACACCGGCGGTCGATACGCACCACCAATAGTCTGGAACGGATCAACAAGGAGATCCGCCGCAGGACCCGGGTGGTAGGCATCTTTCCAAACGAGGCATCCTGCTTAAGATTAGTTTCGGCCATCCTGATGGAAATCAGCGAGGAGTGGCAAATCGGAAAACGGTGCTGGTCTGGTAAGACTTTGCAATGTTAAAGAACCGTGGATAATTCTGACTCGAATTTACAGAAATAGGGTTGCATAATCCAAAATTCCGAATAAGTTCCAAATATTGAAACATTTAGAAAAAAGATCGACAATAAATCATGGCGTTTTACATGAATGAATACGAGAAGGATGATATAAAACCGGTATAATCAATTAATTACTATTCTTGTGGAGAGGTTAAATTAGCTGCTTTCTCTCGAGAGAGAGGGTGTGGCATGCCCATTCGTCCGTCTATCCTGGCAGAGCCGCTGCTCTTGCGAACAAAAATCACGATCCCCCAGATTCCTCCGGGGTACATAAACCGACCTCGCCTCACCGAGCAGGTCCATCGGGGTGTAGAGGGCCCTCTAACACTGCTCTCCGCACCTGCCGGTTTTGGAAAAACCCTTCTTCTGCTCGAATGGGCGAAAGAAGCCCGTCTTCCAGTCGCCTGGTTGACCCTGGATAGCGACGACAACGATCTCAGCCGCTTTTTCCGGTATCTGATTGGCGCCTTGAAGACTGATGAGACCGGATTGGGGGGAGACGCGGTAGATTTTACCCGACCTTCCAATTACGGGGGACTGGAAGTCGGACTGACCTTGTTGATCAATGAGTTGTCGACACTTCCAACTGAAATTGCCCTCGTGCTTGATGATTTCCAAGTCTTGGAAAATCCCCTGGCGCTCCAGGGAATCGGCTTTCTGCTCCAATACCTGCCCCCCACCCTGCACCTGGTGATCGCTAGCCGAAGCGAGCCCGAGCTGGACCTGTCCTTTCTGCGCGCCAAGGGCCGGGTAGTCGAAGTCGGTGCCAACGAGCTGCGCTTTACAGGCGAAGAGGTGGAGCGATATTTCCAGCAAGCGGTCGGATTAAACCTCTCACCCGAGACGATCCAGGCGCTGGAGGACCGCACGGATGGCTGGATCACTTCACTGCAGATGGCGGCAATCTCCCTTAAAAACCAGGCGGATCCGGCGACCCTGCTGGCAAATCTGCAGGGCAGCGGGTATCATCTCGCGGGTTTCTTAGCCGAGGAGATTTTGGACCGCCAGCCGGAGGAGATTCGCGAATTCCTGCTGAGAAGCTCGATTCTGGAAACTCTCTGCGGCCCGCTGGGCGAGGCGGTGGTCAAACCAGACGCCCAGCCGGGATACGGCGCGGTGATGTTGAACCGTCTGGAGCACGCTCAGTTGTTCATCTCGGCTCTGGATGAAAAACACGAGTGGTTCCGCTACCACCCCTTGTTTGCCGATTTTCTACGCCAGGTCGAGGCCGAGGTCAATCCGGGTGAGATCCCGGAGCTGCATAAGCGGGCAGCTTTGTGGCACGAAGGGAATGGCGACCTGGGCGAAGCAAGTCGGCATGCGCTGGCCTCCCGGGATGTGGAATGGGCGGCGGGTTTGATCGAGCGCATTGCGTTACCGATGATCAATTTGGGTGAAGTGACTTCGCTCGCTCGTTGGATAGGCAGGCTGCCGGATGGCAACATCCGCCGACGCCCGCCACTCATTCTGGCTTATGCTTGGGCGCTAATTGTGACCCACCAACCGGACCTTGCTCGAGATTGGCTGGTTGAGTTACGGCGGTTGCTCGACCAACATGAAAAAGGACTTGCTGCACCGCCTATCCTCGATGGAAAAGGTTCAGTCGAAGTACTTGAACACGTTAACTGGTCCATGATCCGGGGTGGAATAGCGCTGTGTGAATCCTACCTGGCTATGGCGAGTGGAGACATGGAGCAGGCCGCCGATCTTTCCCAGCAGGCAACCAAATATCTCTATGACGAGGGGCCATATCATAACTCCACATATTTTCGCAGCATTGTTGCTCTGAACGACAGCATATCCAATATATTATCCGGCGACACACGGAAAGCAATTGAGTCCGTGCGCGCCGCGATCAGGATTGCCCGCCAGGCGAACAATCAATTCGTGATGATCATTGCTGGCTGCGCATTGGCGGATATGCAAGCACTGCAAGGACAGCTAAGCAAGGCGTGGGAAACCCTCCAACGAGTGCAGCATTGGGCCCTGGGGCCAGATGCGAAGCCGCTACCACTGGCCGGATTGGTGGACATGGGGCTCGGTGAGATTCTTCTCGAACACGACTTGCTGGAGGAAGCCAGGAATTACCTGGAGCGCGGCGTCCGGATCACTCGATCGATGTGGTATATCGGCAGCCTACACGGCGTAATCGCTCTAGCCCGCCTGCGCCAGGCGATGGGAGATATCCCCGGCACGCTGGAAGTCATTGAGGAAGCCGCGCGGATGGCACTCAGTACAGACGCGAGTGAGTGGGATGATGTGGTTGCCGCGGTAGTGGCGGTTCGGCTAGCCTTGCAGCGCGACGACCTGGCGGCGGCCGAAAAATGGTGGAAAAAAGGTGGGTTCCCTGACCTGAATCAGCCGATAGCTTTAGAGAGTTATCCGTATCATGTCTATGAATATTTACTGATCACCCAGACTATGTTCCTGCTGGTCGAGGGTCAAGCACTAGGCAGGGCGGGCGATCTACTGCAAGCCGCGGAGCTGTTGGCGATGCTCTTGCTCGAAGCGGAGCGTTTTCAGAGGATGACCTCGCAGATTCAGATTCTGGTTCTGCAGGCAATGGTGCAATCTGCTCTGGGAGATGAAGGGGCGATAAAGACCCTACTGCGCGCTCTGGCGCTGGGTGAGCCGGAAGGCTACCGACGGGTCTACCTGGATGAGGGCTGGCGGCTGGCCGATCTCCTCCGCCAATGCCGGTCTGTGCAGCAAGATTCTGGCAGCCATCTCCCTTCCCTGGCGTTCATCGACAGTTTGCTCGACGCCTTCCAACGTAAGGAAACCGTGCGAAAATTTGGGCATCATTCGGATGAGAAACGGGCAGGCCCGACGATCACCCACTTAGAGGATGGTTTTCCCATCTCTCTATCGGCGCGCGAGATGGATGTCCTGGCATTGGTCGCTGCAGGGAAATCTAATCAGGAAATTTCCGCCGAGCTCTACCTGGCGCTCAACACGGTCAAGCGCCACATATACAATATCTTTGCAAAGCTCGAGGTCAAGAAACGCACCCAAGCGGTTTCGAGAGCCCGCCAGTTGGGTTTGATCCCATAAATTACCTATTTGATTTGACACTTTAATAGCACTTTGGATTCATGACAGACCGGCACCTCGCGAGTATGCTGTGAACAGCGACGAGCGAGGTTTTCTGTTTCATCTTCGCTCTCGTAGGGAGAGAAAGAATTTGATTTCGAAGTTTTCCCATTCGGTTGGAAAACGCCTTTCCCTACACCGCGTGGATGGTGCGCTATTCACTCCCGGAAAACCTGGAGGTGTGAAATTGGCCATCCCGGTCCGAAACAAACGCCGGGACGGTAATCGATCAGGATTCGAAACAGGATATGACTCAAGCCGGTGCTTGAGCGATTCTAGCGTGGTAAACCTGGAACAGGAGACGGTATGAAGAAGATCCTCATTTTAACTGCCGATTATGGGTACGGACATCGCAGCGCGGCAAAGGCGATTGCGGAAGCGCTGCAAGAAAAGCACGGTTCGGAATGCGAAGTGTATATCGTCAACCCACTGGATGATCCCCGCGCCCCGGCATTCTTTCGAGAAAATCAACATGAATACGACAAGATGGTCCGAGAGATGCCGGAATTATATAAGCTGGGATACCAGGTCAGTGAATCCCGGCTGGTTGCCGACCTGATCAAAAGCACTTTTAACTTGACGTTATTCAACGTCTTGCGTGAGCTCATTCGTCAAAAACAACCCGATGTCATCGTCTGCACGTACCTGTTCTACCAGGGGATTTTGTCCGCAATTTTTGATATCGAAAAACGCCACATCCCAGTGGTGACTGTGGTCACCGACCTGGAAACTGTCCAACCCTTATGGTTTCATCCGGTCGCGGATCAGTGCCTGGTACCTACCCAAACCGTGTATGATCTCGCAATCCAGGCCGGACTGCCGCCCGAGAAGGTGAAGATCACGGGTATCCCGGTGCGTCCAGAACTGATGAAAGGGGACCAGGATCAGGCTTCCCTCCGGCAGGGCCTGGGATGGCGTTCGGATCTATTCACTGTCCTTGCCGTTGGGAGCAAGCGCGTCGAGAATTTGTATGATTCGCTGCGGGTCCTGAATCATTCCGGATTACCATTGCAATTGGTAGCAATCGCAGGCGGGGATGATGAACTCTACCGGCGCTTCCAGAGGACAGAATGGCATGTAGAAACACATTATTACAATTTTGTGTCTGAGATGGGAACTTTCATGAGAGCCGCTGATTGTGTTCTGAGCAAGGCCGGCGGACTAATCGTCTCAGAGTCACTGGCCTGCGGCCTGCCGCTTATCCTGGTCGATGTTATCCCAGGCCAGGAAACTGGTAATGCGAACCATGTGGTGTCCGGCGATGCTGGAGTGCTGGCACTTGACCCGATCGAGGTCCTTGAAACCATACATCACTGGCTGGAAAAGGATCGGCGTTTGTATCATCAGCAGACTCTAAATGCCTGTAAGTTGGGGCATCCACGGGCTGCTTATGATGTGGCTGAGCTCGCCTGGGCGGCGGCCTCTTCCAGAAAAGATACAAATAGCACTTTTATAGCACTTTAGATTCATGACGGCTCAATTGCGCGGGAGTATCCTGAGGATAGTAAAGACTTTTCATCCCGAAAAGTAACCCATAAATTGGAGGATTTAACAATGTTTGGACAATTTTCTCGTAACTGGTGGTTGTACGCACTGCGTGGCGTAGTAGCCATCGTCTTTGGCATCGTGGCGTTCACACGGCCCGAACAAGCGCTGCAAGCCCTGGTTTTGGTTTTCGGCGCTTATGCATTGGCAGACGGCATATTTGCCGTGGCCGCTGGCATCGCATCTTACCGTTACTTCAAACGTTGGTGGGCCGTGCTGCTGGAAGGCGTGGCGGGGGTCGTCATTGGACTTTTGGCCTTTTTCTGGCCCAACATCACCGCGCTCGCCTTGCTGTATTACATTGCTGCCTGGGCGCTCGTCACGGGCATTTTTGAGATCGTGGCCGCGATCCAATTCCGGCGTGTGATCACGGGTGAATGGATGCTGATCTTCGGCGGTCTCCTTTCGATCCTCTTCAGCATACTGCTGGTCGTCTTTCCAGCAGCGGGCGCTGTGAGTGTGATTTGGGTGATCGGTATTTACGCCGTTATCTTCGGAATTTCGGAAATTATTTTCGGCCTCCGCTTGCGCGGCCTGCGCCGCGAGTTAGAGACAGCCGGCGCATGATCTATCCTTTTGGTATCGAAGAGCAAGTTTTATGACCAGAGAGGCAAAAATGATCGATCTTCCTACGAAAGCTGAAGTGCATTGTTCGGATGGAGCTGTTGGGCTCTCTACATACGTAATCGTAAACCCAATTAATCGCCAGATGACACATCTGGTAGTAAAAAGCCTCCACCCACCATTTAAGGAAGTTATCGTGCCTGTCGACCAGGTGAAAGAGACCACACCCGACCTGATCAGGTTGATGTGCACTCGAAATGATCTTAGCATGATGGAACACTTTGAGTACGAGGAATATATACGCACTGAGAGCCCTGAGTATCTATCCTGGCCGTATGTTATGCCTGAAGGGTTTTATCCGGAAGTGGTAGTTAAATTTATTCCCGTGAAACACCAGAACATCGCCCTGGGAGAAGTCGCCGTGCGCCGCGGGGCGCGGGTTGAGGCAACTGATGGTTTCGTCGGGCTGGTTGACGAGCTGCTTATCAACTCAAACAATATGCAGGTCACGCACCTTGTACTGCTTGAGAGGCACATTTTCAAAAATCGAGAAGTAACAATTCCCGTATCGCAGATCGACCGCGTTGATGAATACACGGTTTATCTGAATCTGGACCGGCAGAGTATCGAACAGCTGCCAACAACACCTGTACAACGTTGGCCGCTAAATCTAAAAGATTCTAGATTGAAAAGGAGAATAATGATGGACAAAATGCTTGTAGTTGTATTCGATAGTGAGCTCAAAGCCTATGATGGCTCGAGGGCTCTTCAGGAGCTGCAGAATGAAGGCAGCATTAATCTCTACGCAAAGGCTGTGATCACCAGAGACGCCGCCGGCAAGGTGGAGGTCAAACAAGAAGGCGACATGGGACCCGTCGGGACAGCCGTAGGCCTGCTCACCGGAAGCTTGATCGGCCTGCTTGGCGGGCCGGTAGGGCTTGCCATTGGCGCTGGCGTGGGGACATACGGAGGAATGATGTACGACCTGCTGCATCTCGGAGTCAGCGAGGATTACATCAACGAGGTCGAGAAATCCTTGCAGCCGGGGAAGGCCGCCGTCGTAGCCGAAGTTTGGGAGGAGTGGACGCTGCCGATCGATACGCGCATGGAAGCCTTGGGTGGTGTCGTCTTCCGCCGCGCAAGCATGGAACTTGTGGACGAACAAATCGAGCGGGACGTTGCAGCGCTAAATGCCGAGCTTACCGAACTAAAAGCCGAACGTGACCGGGCGACTGGAGAGGCTCGGGCGAAACTCCAGGCGAAGGTAGACGCCACCAAAGCCAAGATGCAAGCCACACAGGACGCTATCCAGGCGAGAATGGAAGCCAGTCAGAAAGAGACGGAAGCAAAGATCAAGTCCTTGCAGGAGCAGGCAGCCAAGGAAAGTGGTGAGCGAAAAGCCAAGCGTGAAGCGCGCATCGCTGAGCTGCGGGCCGATCAGAAGCGCCGCAGCGATCTGCTCAAGCAGGCATGGGACCTTACTAAGGAAGCCTTGTCTTAACGACCAGGACTGAACATAAAGATAATGAAGCAGGTGGTGCAATTTGCCGCCTGCTTCATTATTTACTAAGGATCTGGAAGAGAGTAAGAGCAAGAATAACACTTTTATAGCACTTTAGATTCATGACAGCCTTTCTCCTCATGGGTATTCTTGATTCATAACCAATGAGGATTTTTTATGCATGGGCATCGGCTTGCCCGGAGCCAGTGGCAGCGAAAATCAATCGTTGGAAATCAGAAAAACAAGGTGAAAAAATGCGTAATCCTAAAATTCCATCCAGAGATGGCAAAGAAAACCATGATGACAAGCAAAAGCAGGAAATGCTCCAGAAACAGATCCGTTCGTGGATCAGCTTCTGGGTTGTCAGTTTAATTGGGATGTGGCTATTTCAGCAATTCATCCTGACGCCCTTAATGATTCGCGAAACGCAAATCCCCTACAGCGAATTTAAATCCAAGATTGCGACAGGGGAAATCGTCAACGTGACCCTGGGGCAGGAGCGGATCGTGGGAACCATGAAAAATCCGGATGCAACGGACACGGAGAACCCTGAAATCCCCTTTACCACCAACGCGGTACCTGATAGCGACCCGACGTTAATCCCAGCCCTGGATCAGGCAGGCGTTAAGTACCAAGTCGCCGAACCGCCCAGCCCCCTGGGAGACTTCCTGTTGGCGTATGGTCTCCCGCTGGCCTTGATCGGCGGCCTCTGGTACATGGGCTCTCGGCAGATGGCTGGAGGCGGAATCGGTGCAGGCGGGATCTTTGGGGTGGGCAAGAGCAAAGCCACCGAGGTCCAGTCGGAATCGATCGGCATCACTTACAAGGATGTGGGGGGCGCGGACGAAGCCATCGCCGAGCTACAGGAAGTCATCCAGTTTTTTAAGACCCCCGAGAAATTTGCCCGCCTGGGCGGGCGTATTCCGAAAGGGGTACTGCTGGTCGGACCTCCTGGCACCGGGAAAACACTCCTGGCGAAAGCGACCGCCGGTGAGGCAGGTGTGCCTTTCTTTGAGACCAGCGGCTCTGAGTTCGTAGAAATGTTTGTGGGTGTGGGCGCTGCGCGCGTGCGCGATTTGTTCGAACAGGCCCGCCAGGCTGCTCCGGCGATCATCTTCATCGACGAAATAGATGCCATCGGGCAGTCACGTGGCGGCGCAGTGCGCATGGGCGGTAATGACGAGCGCGAGCAAACCCTCAACCAGCTCCTGGCAGAAATCGATGGCTTCCGCACCGAGAAAGATAAGCCGGTCATCATCATGGCTGCCACGAATCGGCCCGAAGTGCTCGATCCGGCATTGCTGCGCGCCGGCCGTTTCGATCGCCAGATAACCGTTTCGGCCCCCGACCTGACCGGACGTATCCAAATCTTGCGCATCCACAGTCAGAAAATCCAGCTCGCCCCTGAATTCAACGTGGAACGCGCCGCCCGGATGACCCCCGGCTTTAGTGGAGCGGACCTTGAGAATGTGATGAACGAGGCTGCGCTCCTGGCAGCCCGCCGCAACGCCCCCGCCGTTACCCTGCAGGACTTCGAGGCTGCCATCGAACGGGTGGTGGCTGGGCTTGAGAGGAAGTCACGCATCATGAACGACCAGGAGCGCACCGCCGTGGCTTATCACGAGAGCGGTCATGCGCTGGTCGCAGAGCTGTTGCCCCATGCTGATCCTGTTGCCAAGGTGAGCATTGTTCCACGCGGCCGAGGCGCCTTGGGCTACACCATGCAGATGCCTACCGAGGATCGCTACTTGATGACCAAGGAAGAGCTGGAAGATCGGATCGCGGTCATGCTTGGCGGACGGGCCGCGGAGCTGGTGGTATTTGGAACGTTCAGTACTGGCGCAAGCGATGATATCCAAAGGGCAAGCGAGCTGGCCCGCCGAATGGTGATGGAATTCGGCATGAGCGAAAAGCTGGGCACGGTGCGCTACGCCACGCAGCAGTACCAGTTCCTGTCAGGCGACACGAGCGCTTCGGCTAGCCCGGAAACGCTGAGAATCATTGATGAAGAAGTCCAGCGGATAATCACCGAGCAGTATCAACGGGCTCAAGCGCTCTTAACCGAGCACAGAACCGCCCTGGAAGGGTTGACCCGGCAACTGCTTGAGACAGAAACCGTGGATGGGGCGGCGGTCAAGCAAGCCCTGGATGGAACGGTAGAAGCCTGAAAACTGGTCAGGTGGGGCGCACCCTGGTTGGCGAGTTGTTTGCCGCCTGTGCGCCACACCCTCCACCCAAATTGATTCATCCGAAATTAGGAGAATAATCATGATCCCTATTCGAGACGGAATACCTACCCGGGAGATCCCGCTGATCAACTACCTGCTTATCGGTGTGAATGCCCTGGTCTTTCTGTGGATGTTCCTAATGCCCGAGGCGGGGCTGGATACAGTGGTTACCCAGTACGCCTTGATCCCGGCTCATTTCACCGACGGGGTGACCTTTACGGACATCATGACCATTTTCACCAGCATGTTCATGCATGCCGGACTGGCGCATATTGGTGGAAACCTGATCTATTTATGGATTTTTGGCGACAATGTAGAAGACCGCCTGGGGCACTTCCGTTACCTGCTGTTTTACCTGCTGGGCGGCGTGGTTGCTTCACTGACCCACCTGGCCACAAATTGGGGTTCAGAGCTGCCTACCGTCGGCGCCAGCGGTGCGATCGCGGCTGTTCTAGGCGCTTATCTGGTGCTCTTCCCGGGCAGCCGGATTGCAACGTTTATCCCATTGGGATTTTTCTCGCGGTTGACTGTACTTCCGGCGGCGCTAGTTTTAGGTTTGTGGTTTGTCCTGCAGTTATTTGATGGCGTCCTTGCACTCGGTGGGGCGGATGTAGGTGGTGTGGCTGTTTGGGCTCATATCGGTGGATTCGTTGCAGGCATGATGATGGTCAAGCTGCTGCCTGCACAGCGCAGGTCAAGAACAACCATAACCTGGTGACATCACGCTTGAGATCATCTTCATCGCGGGAAATCACTGTGAAATCAGATTAGGAGAGTAATGAATCTAATGAGTGGAAGAACAGAAACACTTAAACAGATTGTCGGGAAAGAGATCGCCGGGATTGCCATCCGTAACAGCGTGGGGGCTGGCCCGCGTGACCAGCTTTTCATCGTATTTACCGACAATACGTACCTGGAATTATATGGAAATCTGGGCTGGACCAATCGCCTGGAAATTGGGGATCTGGAGACCGTTAAGCAATATTCCGCCCAATTTGGAGGTATCGTGGATATCATCTCCTGAGGTCTGCCTAGTTAGCACAAATCAATCACGGGAAGGATCTGCATTGATATTTTTATAGCACGATAGATTGATGACAACCTTCCCTTAGATTGGTATCGTTTGGACAGTGATGATCCATATCAAGTTGAATCCCTCGTCGCTGGATCGAGCTGGTGAGGGAAAATCAATGAAAAGGAACACTGAGGATTTCAATGCAGAGTCTGATTGGCGATCGTTTTCTCAAGCGGTTCTTCGGAGACCGCTCCTATCGACACAAGCCCAATCCAGCCGGCGAGGATGAATCGACCCTGGAGTATGAGGCGGCAAATCCAACTGAACTGTATTGCTCACCTGAGGAAGACTTGCCCAACAAAGAGGCTGCGCTGGAAACCAACGAAACTGGTGAAACCAACTGAATCTAAAATATTCACGCTGATCGAAAAAACCTTCCTCGAAACCCTTCAGGCGGATTCCTTTATAAAGATCGGACAACGTGGCCACGTCAGAACTTAAGGGTACTCGTTGGCAGGGGCAGGGTGAGTTCACTGTCGAGGTCTGACCACAACTGAAAAAAGCAGAGAGAGCCGGGCCTTCATAGCTGATTGGAGATGAAAGATGGAAAAGTGTCTGGCAATTGTATTGGGAGGCGGGGGAGCGCGCGGCGCGATGCAAATCGGCGCATTACGCGCCCTATTCGAAGCTGGTTATAAACCCGATCTGCTGGTTGGGACCTCAATTGGAGCAGCCAATGCGGCCGGCTTGGCCTGGTGGGGCGTCAACCTGGATGGCATCGGCATGCTGGAAAGAGCCTACCAGATTGTGGCAGAAGATCGGCTTATGGACCCGCCTGGGCGGTTACTCTGGCACACGATCTCGGGGCGCCCCTTTTACACCAACAAGCGAGCGAGGGAGTTCCTCATCGCCGCAGGGATCACAATGGACCTGTGTTTTGATCAGATTCAAAACGTGCGTCTGGGTTTGATCGGTACAGAGCTGGGTTCGCACCGGCCGGTGATTTATGGGCTGGATCCAGGTCAATCGGTACTGGAAGGGGTGCTGGCATCCTGCGCCATACCACCCTGGTTTGCCCCAATCGAAAATGAAGACCAGCTCATTGTTGACGGGGGCGCGCTGAGCAACCTTCCCATCGAACCGGCGCTAACCATGGGCGCGACCGAGATCATCGCCCTCGATCTAAGCATTTCACCCCCGTCTTTCATATCCACGCACAATCTCAACCAGGTGGAAAGGAGCGTTTCCTCCATTGCCCAGCGCCTGATCTATCTGGAGAAAGCGTTGGCTGAAGCGAGAGGCGTGCCGGTGAAATCGATGCACCTACAAAGCTTCCCACCCAGTCAAGTATGGGATTTCAGCACGTACCGAAAGCTGATCGAGATCGGTTATGTCACGGCTGTTCAGCACCTTTCGGATTGGGAGCAAGTCAGGTGAGATAAATTAATCCGCGCGAACTTCTTCATCTCAATCTGAAACGCTACCGCACAATCGATTCTTTGTTAGCGCGGCACCAACAACGTATCAAACGTCCCTCGAATCCTTCCAAAATCCTCGCTATACCTTCTGATCCTATCCGGATGCATCGGACCGAGCTTCCCCTCCGCGCGT
>FWPV01013365.1_pt1 | contig 12356 bp, 10 predicted proteins | sample 2228371 | NCBI WGS metagenome assembly FWPV01 (sample SAMEA103939776, study PRJEB20133) | metagenome | reverse complement strand
TCGTGATTAAATATCTCCGTGTCTCTGTGCCTCCGTGTTTCACCTTTATAGAGTTTGTGAACGAAAACTTTATGCTTGGTTAACATATCATTTACTTGACAGCGTGTATCGCAGATTTTAAAATGTTCCTGTCGAATATATTTCGATAACATTGTATATAATTTTTCATTATGGCTATATTACAAATTGGAAAAGGGAAAATATGCCTATTTTTGAATCTAGGGGAAAAGGAATTACAAGAGCCATTATTAGCACATTCCTTAAACAATCATAAGAATACGTTGCCTGTCTCTGGGAAGAAAGCAGAAAAGATCTGTCTTGAAAAACTAAAGGAATTATCATAAAAACACATATTTTCTATTTACCCTGTATTGGTTTTTATATTATAATTGAGTTTAGTTTTTTGTTTGTTCTAACGTAAACTCAATATAATGACTAAAGTTATTCTAAGGATATTCCATCATGATAACTTTTGATAGAAACACCTGCACTAACCTTGAATCTGCTATCAGGAAAGAATGGTTGGAAACAAATGGCTTGGGTGGTTATGCATCCAGCACTATAATTGGTTTAAACACTAGAGGCTACCATGGACTTTTAGTAGAGGCAACTAATCCACCGCTTGGTAGAAAACTCCTTTTATCAAAAATAGAAGAAACCATCATTATCGATAATGGAAGATATGAATTATCATGTAACCAATACCCTGGTGTTATCTATCCTGATGGCTATAAATATTTAGATAATTTTAGGCTAGACCCATATCCTGTGTTTACTTATGTTGTAGAAGGTGTAGCTATTGAGAAATCTGTATTCATGATCTATGGTGAAAATACAACTTTTATTACCTACAAACTACTAGAATCATCAAAACCTGCAACTATTGAATTACGTCCATTAGTTGCCTGCCGAAATTTTCATGGAAGAATCCACGAAGATAGTAATATCAATATTGATATTCAATTTAAAAATGGTTCAATATTTATCGATATGAATAATACAAGATTATATTTATCAACAAATGATGGTGTTTTCCATGCTTTACCATGCTGGTATAAAAATTTAGAATATAGGATTGAGGCAGAACGCGGACAGGAATATAGAGAGGATCTATACAATCCTGGTTATTTTATTCATCATCTTGAACCAGATGATAAATTTGTATTATCAGCATCAACAAAGGAACCTGCTAAATTCGATATAGAAAATATTAGATTGAATGTTCTTGCACATAAAAAATCAATTAAATATAAACCGATTTTTAGAGCAGGAACAGAAGCTATTCATCAGAAGTTATCTACATTAATGAATTCAGCAGATCAATTCATAGTGAAGCGTTCAAACTTCCGCTCAATAATTGCAGGATATCATTGGTTTGGCGATTGGGGAAGGGATACAATGATCTCTCTTCCTGGATTAACTCTGGTTACTGGTAAGTTTGAGGTAGCTAAAGATATACTAAGAGCTTATGCCAGTTATTGTGATCAGGGTATGATACCTAATCGCTTTCCGGAAGAGGGAGAACAAGCAGAATATAATTCGGTAGATGCGGGACTTTGGTTTATTTATTCAGCAAAGAAATTTCTGGATTATACGAATGATCTTAAGTTTATTGAATCAGAGCTTTATCCTGTAATGGCAAAGATAATCAGACACTATTCAAGCGGAACAAGATATAACATACATGCAGATAACGATGGGCTTATATACGCAGGAGAAGAAGGTGTCCAACTAACATGGATGGACGCAAAGATAGGTGACTTTGTAGTTACTCCAAGACATGGCAAACCGGTTGAAATAAATGCATTATGGTATAATGCTCTTAGAATTATGAGAGAATTTGCAAGGAAACTTGGTTATGATGGTTCTGCCTTAAGATATTCACAGATGGCTGAGAAAACGAGGCAAAGCTTTAATCATGTTTTCTGGAATAAAGCTGAAGGGTGCCTTTACGACTGTGTAAATAATAACAATGCTGATAGTTCAATACGCCCTAACCAGATATTCGCATTAAGCTTACCATATCAACTATTATCTGAAGAAAGGGCTAAATCAGTATTAAATGTTGTTCAAAGAGAGCTATTAACGCCTTATGGTCTCAGGAGCCTTTCGCCAAGACATAAGGAATATATCGGTCAATATGTCGGAGATCAATATGCGCGTGATACCGCATATCACCAGGGCACTGTTTGGTCATGGCTTCTGGGTCCTTATGTTTCTGCATATTGCAATGTAAATGGCAGAAGCAAGGAAACAGAGAGTTACGTTAGGGATATTCTTTCTGAGATATTAAACAATCATCTGAATGATATTGGATTGGGAACAATCTCAGAAATTTTTGATGGTGATCCCCCACATCATCCAAGAGGTTGTATATCTCAAGCATGGAGTGTGGCTGAGATTTTACGTGCTTATGTAGAGATTTAATTACTATAAGGAGAAAACAAAATGGTAAAAATCGGTATGCTGAGCTTTGCTCATGTTCACGCAAATGGTTATGCTAAGCAAGTATTAGATAATGAAAAGGCAGAACTTGTCGCTATCTGGGATAGTGACGAAGGTAGAGGGAAAAGGGCTGCTGAACAATATAAAGTGCCTTTCTTTGCAAGCCTTGACAAAATACTGGAACAAGATATAGATGCTGTTGTTGTCAACGCAGAAACAAGTTTACATCCAGAAGTGATGATTGCTTCAGCAAAAGCAGGGAAGCATATCTTTACAGAAAAGGCTCTTGCTATAACGGTAAAGGAATGTGATGATATAATTTCCGCTGTAGAAAAAGCAAAAGTCAAATTTATGATCTCTTTACCGTCTAGATGTGGCAAAGACCTTTTACTCGCAAAAAAAGCTATTGATGATGGCTTGCTTGGTGATATAACCTTTGGAAGAGGTAGAGTAGCCCATTCTGCTGCACTTGATAAATGGTTTGGTGGTGATAGTGCATGGTTTGTAGATGCTGAAAAAGCTGGTGGAGGAGCTTTATTTGATCTTGGTTGTCATAGAATGGATGTTATAAGATGGATGATGGGCGAGCCAAAGAAGGTCATGGCTATTATAAATAATTTTACAGGTAACTATCCGATAGATGATAATTCTGCAACAATAATTGAATTTGCCAATAAAGGCATAGGTGTTGTAGATGTTGCTTTTGTGCATAGATCAGGACCAAATCCCTTCGAGCTTTATGGAACAGAAGGTTCGTTGACATTAGGCTTTGGGCAAGTTTCACTTACTACCAGAAAGCTTTCTGATGATCAGATTAAACAATATATTGCTAATGGTCCTGAGGGGCTTCCATCACCAATGCAGCAATGGATCAATGCCATAGTAGATGATACACCTATGACCATATCAATAAAAGACGGTCGTAATTTAACCGAATTACTACAAGCAGCCTATATGTCTGCTTCTCAGGATAAGGCAATTAACTTGCCATTATAAGTTTAATTCTTTATTAGAGGCAACATTTAACATTATTTCCCTAGGCATAAACTTTAGTTGCTTAACCATATTTTTAGTGAAAAAATACAGAAACATCAGGAGTTTAAGACACAAAAAGAATTAAACATAATTAAGGGTAATCATTGAAAATAGTTTTTCTGTAGTGGCAGGTTTTGTTTGCTTTTTCGATAAATATGAACCAAATAAAACCTTTTTGCTTGATTATACTCTTTAATAAACCAACGAAACCTGCCCCTACGGACTCATGTATGGGCAGGTTTTGTATGCCATTTCAAAATCTGTGTCGTGTAATGTGGTTTTTTCTTTGGCGTTAAGCCCTGGTAATGTTCTACGAAACCTGCCCCTACACTGTGTCAAAATGGCGTTTTTCAATAATTACGAAGTTGAATCACGAACTTCACTATTAGACGAATTATGATGAGTCTATATTGGTCTGTATTCATATTTTCTAAACAATCGCCAAAATTCTTTGAGACTTAGTGCCTTTGTTTTACTTTCGCGGGGGAAAACTTTTATGCTTGGATTATTTCCTGGCTGTATGTTTTTTTGTAGGCAAATTGCTAGAGTATAATATACCTAATACAAGAAAATTTACTTCCAGGAAATCGCTTATGCATAAGAAAGATTAATCATAAGAACCAGGCATAAAGTTTTCGTCCACAAACTCTAAGCAACAAATTCAAACAAAACATTATAAAGACGAAACACGGAGATATTTAATCACGAATGTCACGAATTACATGAATTGCACAAATATGAAAAATAAGATTGTTACCCCTCTCTAGCTCTCCCCACAAACGGGGAGAGAATATTTCCCTCCATTTACGGAGGGATTAAGGGAGGTAAAAAGATGATAATATTCTTTTAATCACGAATGTAATGATAGTTCATAATATTTACGAATAAGACGAATTACCCATAGTTATTGAAGAAGATGATCAATTTGTAGTTATTAAAGTTTATGCTTTCCATTTTAGAAGTTAGATATGAAAATCAAGTATGATCCAAAGGCTGATGCTGCATACATTTCATTCAAAGATACTCATGTTCAAGTGACAACTGTGCGTATAACGGAAGATATAGCCATTGATTTTGGTACTTACGAGGAGATCGTTGGTATTGAGATCCTTGATGCATCTGAGCATCTAAACATAAAAAAAGAAAATCCAGTAATAGAATTAGAAAATCTTGTCCCTGCATAAGTAAGAATATATTTGGAAAAGAAAAGATATGTTTATTGGCAAGATAATAATATGTGGGTTGGATATTTGGAAGAATACCCGGATTATTTGACTCAAGGGGAAACCATGGAAGAATTGGAAGAAAATCTGAAAGATATTTATAATGAGCTTAATAGTGTAAATATCCCGTGTGTCTGAAGTTAGTCTTAGCTTAATATACAAAATCTGCTCCTATAACACTGTATGCTTAATTGCTTAAAATGTTATTAGAAAGCTGTTTATCATAAGCCATTTTTTGCATAATAAACCATGGAGGATACATAATGCAGGTTGAAATTGCACGTCATGCATTGGACCGTGTCCCTATATCATTAATCATTGATGACTCTACTTTACTGGTAAACCTTAATTATTTCTTTATACGAGATAGAAATATTGCAACAGGAGAAAATCAAAGGTGGGAAGATATACCCGTAGTCCATCCGGAATCATTTACACGTGAGTTTGCGGAATGGTGTCTGGAAAATGGGGTTAAAGGGAAGTTCAGTGTTGTGCCGTGTCCGGCTGCTCTTGGCAGGGTAGATCAGGGATTGCCCCTTTTCAGTAAAGCTCAACAGGAAAGCTGGCTCAAAATGTGCCGTGAATTGATTCATCAAGCATTTGATATTACACCTGAAATGATCACTCACACATTTGTTGTTGACCTAAAGACATTTCAACCACTTGAGTCCAGAATATGGGAACAATATGAATGGGCAGTATTACCTGTAGATCAGGAAGAATTAATAATTGAATATATAGCTACAGCGTGCAGGATACTGGATAATGTAGGTCTAACTCCAGAAGGAGTTACATCCCCTGGTGGTTTTGGTGGACATCCTTTAGATCTATACGCTAAAACTGCTGGAATTGCCCTTCGTGAAGTTACAAAAAATCCTACTCCATATTTTTTCAAGCGTTTCTCTGGAGATGGACCTGTTGAGGTTCCTGTTTGGTATGCTGACAGAGATGCTGGAACCGCTGTTGGTGAAATTATTGCATCCACCGATGATTGGACTGGCTCATGGACAGGCTATGACCAGGTAAGTGTTGATAAATATATAACTTCTGACCTGCAAGGAGGTAGAATTCCTGCACTTATAAATGCTGGTGAGCCAGCGATTCTTTGTAGTCACTGGCAAGGATTTTATGGTATGCATAATGATGATCGGAGAGGCTTCAATACACTTAAGACAGTTGTCAGACGATTGAAAGAGTTAGACCCAAAGGGAGAAAAGATGCAATGGAGAAAATGTAGTGAGATAACAAAATATTCTTGTGCAAGGGAAATGGCAAATATTAGCATAGATGGCTATAATATTAAGCTTGATCTACCAATCAGAGTTCCGGATTTTACATTAAGCATCAAAGATGTTGATGTCAAAGGTGTATCTGTAAACGGTGTTCCATTATCTCATGCAACCTCGCGTGCAAACTTTAAAAGCAAAACCTATTATAAGGAAAAAAATATTACTTTTATAGCTTTTGATCCAATTGAACGCCATAATTCTATTAAAATTGATACATAGTTCCTGCATCTGAACCTTTAAGGCTGACCAGAAAATATGCCTCTGTCTCAGACAAAGGACATTTTAATTGAATATAAGATTTTATCGGTTTTTTATCCATTGTAATCTTTATCAGAGCCACTATACCTGATTTATACTGAGCAAATTGTTCTCCAATAAATCCGATATTGCTTAGATCATAAGGAGTCTTTAATATCTCTGCTCGCTTTATATCTGCAGATATGTTTTTTCTTAAAGATTCGTCATAATCCTTCTTGCTTAGAACTATGAGCATTGCTTTTCCATTTTGAATAAAATTTGATTTAGTATCCAACTCTATCTTTATAGAGCGGATATTTTTAACTTTAGAATTATTTAACTTGAATGGTAGTTCTGGGGCTTTTACCTGTAAAGGTCTTAATAAAGGGTTAGAACCTGATAAAATTAAATTATTAACGGTATTTTCATCAATTGTTTTTGCGTCCGCAACATCTTTATCCATTATCCAGCCGGTTACATATTTTGAACACTCAACAAATAACCATGAATCTTCCTTATAGATTGGTTTAACAACATCTCCTTTCCTTAGTTTCATGACTGCCTTTGATTTTTCGTCGGGATTTTCCAGCATTTTAATAGATTCTGGAATAACTACAAGACCTTTTTGTTCCTTATCCAGAAAAATTCGCTTTACACCAGTAAGCTTGTAAAATCCATCAGAAAGCGAGGATATGTTCACCCCTTTTGCTGATCCTGATGAATGTGCAAAATGACCCTCGCCCATGTAAACTCCAACATGGCTTATCGGGTCACCAAAAAAGAGTAAATCTCCAAACTTTAACTTATCTATTTCAGTAGTTCCGATCTCATTATCATGTTGTAGAGCGCTTCTATGAGGCATATAAATACCAAGCCTATTGAACATAGATATTATGAAGCCTGAACAATCGGTTCCACTTAACCATCTCCTTCCCCAATAATATGGAGCACCAAGATATTCACAGATTGTTGCATATATGACCCTATCATTAAAATCAAGTTCGGGCATTAAGTTTCCAGGCTCATAACTTATCCATCGACCTTTATCGAAAACTGTTTTTTCTGTCTTTAAAGGATCAAAATAAAGAAGACCTTTTGATGTCCCAATCCAAAATACACCTTCATGGCGTATAAATGCATTAACAAACCCATCATTATATGGATATAATTTGATAAACACTTCAATTTTTTCATTTTCAATGTTATATTTTATAATCCGCCCTTTCATGGTTGCAAGCCAGAGTATATTATTATCAGGTATTATAGATATTATTGAATCTTCCTCGCTCCATGGTCCAAGTCCTTTATTATATATTTCCCAGAGGCTCTCTGCACATGCACGCTTCAAGTGTTTAGTGTTTTTATTCTCAGGATCATAAATAAATAACCCCTCATTATAAGATGCTAAAGCTATCTTATCTCCTAGTATTATTGCATCACTGAAATGGGTAGATTTATTTATATCATCTAAAGTTATTGTGTTAAGTATTTCACCATTGGGTGTCAGGAACAGAATTTTATCATGTTGAATTATAATTAGTTTATGATCTGAAGTATTAAGCTGGATATTTTTACGTAAAATTATTGAATTTGCTCCACGAAGGTTAATTTGTTCTGAAAATATCTCTCTAATGCTTTTTCCTTCTGATAATCTTTTTTGAACAGTGGCTTTTAGTGCAAGCATATCGTCAGCCTTTTTCTTATCAGTTTGATATTCCGCAGTGCTTAAAGCCCAACCAGACGATGCTCGGACTGTTTTCATAACAAAATCATTTTTCCATTGCTGAAATTCTTTATGGCTTATTGGTAAGTCTGCTTTTCGGAAAACATCATTTCTAGGATCATAAGTAATAATCTCTTCTAGCGATGCAAACCATAGCTTTTCATCAAAATATATAATTGATTCAAACCAACTATGGCAATCATTTTTTACTGGATCATATATTTCACATATTTTGTCATTAAAATGTATCTTACCAATAGCTCCATCACCAAGGCTGAACCAGCATTCTTTGCTATTTGCTAATAACGATATAATAGGGTTTTCATTTCCAAATTTTACCGTCAAACACTTACCTTTTCTATAGTCATAAACAATTAAACCTTCTGACCATGTGCCAATCCATATAAGATCATCACTTTTAGATAAGGCAGTAATATAGGTATTATTTAGTTTTTCATAAGGAAAATCCAGCCATAAAACATTTATTTTTCTTTTGTGAATTTCAATAAGTGTCTCAGCAGTTTTTGAATGATTCATGAAGGTAGGTATGTTAAATATAGTAAAGACAAAAGCTAATAAAAAAGGCATTGATATTATTGCTTTATTTTTCAAACAATAACCCTTTCTATGAAAGCTCGGATTCAGCACGAGCATAAATAATATCTATTTCTTTTTGTAAGTCTGGATCGAGTGAGTATTCATAATCTTTTAGTAGATTTTTTATCATCTGATAGGTCTTTTTTTTGATGGTTGGTGAGCCTTTCCCTAGCCATTGGGGTAGAAAATCTCTATCAAAGAGGTGAGGATGCCAATACAGGCTTTTGTAATTATCCAATGTAGTATACGAACCAACAAAACCACGATTAACTCCCTGGGCAATTTCTTCAAGGCATGAATCAGGATCGCATTCAATATCTAATCCCTTAATGATCCTTTGGACATGGTCTTTAATTTCACAATCATAAAGCAATTGTTCTGCGCTAAAAACTTCATCAAGGCTCAAGGTTCCTGCATCTGCAAAATGTCTGGCACCCAGCAATGCTCCGACTGTCATCAGGGTTGCCTTTTCAGTTATAGCTTGTGCATCAGGCAACTTCGCACATGTATGTATACTACTTGCAGAAGGTGACCATTTAGTTCCATGGAAAAAGGCATTTATCTCAGAATCTGTTAATTGGAATAAAAGGTCTTCTGGAGTTCCAAGGTTCATTGCAAGTTCACGCATATTAAATGGGCAAAGTCTTATGCTCCAATGCACATCTAGTCCTGTAAGTTCGCGCACTATTATTGCAGACCCCACAACTTCAGCGACAGCCATAGCATAAGCATCACCAAGTTTTATGGGTGATGAACATCCTACAGAGATCATATTGCTAACACCTGCATATTGAAGCCGATCTCTAAATTTCATAACGCAATTGAATGACTCGCTACCAAAATTTAACGGGCTAAATACATATATAGGTAAACCACGTATAGGATGCCCAAGTACATCTGCCATATCCATAACGTAAGGCATTGTTATTGCTGACTTTGCATCAACCGGATGTTTGCCAAAACGTGAATATGTTGCAGATATCCAGTATTGCTTTACAGGTTGAAGTGCTGGTGGAACGTCAACTGGACAACCCGGAACAGATGAACGAACATTCCTTACATGCAGAACATCAACAAGCTTCGTTGCGGAGATAAGTTTTTCTGAAGTAAAAGGCACTATTTTATCCGACTCAAGATCGTGGACATTTTGTGGATATGGGCTTACGTGTAAGGTAATTGATTCTGAGGATACAATGACTTCAGCTTTTCCAAAGTTATAACCGTTTCTTTTTCTTTCCTCATCAATAAATGATTTTATAACATCATTATCAAATATAACGCGTCCATTATTTGTTTGAAAGCCTTTCTTTTTAATTTGTTCGAGTATTTGATCATCACGGATCGCAATCCCAATATCTTTAAGAATCCTGAACATAGTGGATTCTATACATTCCAATTGAGATTGTGAAAGTATAGGTTCTCTATGCAATATAAATGGTAGAATTGACATTTCTTAATCCTAATATTTAGTTGTTCTTTTGACGATACAAATTCTTACTTACCTTTTATTAAAATTTCTTTTTTACATCTCCCCAGCATACAGTAAGATTTTTCAGTGGAGATACAGAGATTTTTCCAAAAGTATTCATGTCTTTCTTAATTTCTGCTTCTGAGAGAGCTCTATTATATAATCGAATTTCGTCCACTGCCCCTTGAAGAAATCTTTCTGTTCCATTCCGGGAGCCAATAAATACAGATTTGTTATTTGTTCCTAAAGAACCTGAGCAATCTACTGACATAACAAGAACACCATCCGTATATAAAAATATCTTTTTACCGTCCCATACACCGGCAAGATGATGCCATTTATCATCCCTTAAGTCTTTACCTAAGTTGCCAGAATTGGCATCTCCGCATGATTCTGGTAAATCCTTGAATTGCACCGCAGAAGCATTACCAGGCACATAGAATGCGTATAAGCTGTATTCTCCAGCTTCCCAACCACCTTTTTCTATGCCTGCCTGGTTATCGCTTTTACCACCAGCTAATAACCTTACCCACATCTGCATAGTAATAGATTTTTCTATATTCAGACTATCACTATGTGGCACCTCTATAGTATCAGTTGTTCCATTAAGTTCCCAGGCAAAACCGAAAATACCTTCCACTTTTTTGGGATTTCCCCTTATTATGCCATTATTGTTATACATAGAAAGGTCTTTTGCTGTTTTTCCGTCATCACTGTCAAATGTTAAATACAGCAATAATGACTTATCTGCAGCACCCATAGCTATACCATATACTATAAATGAAAGAATAATAATAATTGATGCTAAACGCATTTTTATCACCTCTTTTTTTAAAATCTATTTTTATCCTGCAAGACCGCAAATCTTATCAACTAATTCAGAGATAGCTTCGACTTTTTCTATCTCACCTACCTGAGATATTTCATCAGATATGCCTAGAATTAGTTTTGGAGCAAACATATCGATCACCTTTTTAGCAAATTCAATCAATTCGCTAACAGGAAAATTCGGAAGAAAATCAATTGCTCTCAAAAGATCAAGCACGACCATTTTATCTTTTACTGCATCCTTAATCTGCTCTAAAGTCATGTCTCCCATTGGTTCTGGAGTTAAAGCTTCAACGCCGTCAAGACGTGTATCCAAAAGGAACGGTAACATAAGCACAGAGTTACCATCCCAGTGAGAATGAACAAACCTTCCTTCAGCATGAAGACGGTCGCTTATACGCTGCCAGCGTGGAAGTAGATATTTTTTGAGTATAGGTGGAGGAGTAAATTCATTTGTGGCATGGTCTCCAAGATTGAAAATCCTGCAAGGAAGCTCAAGGGCAGCATCTATCAATCTATCATCTCTTCTATCACATGCTTCTAAATATTCTTCCACTATAGATGGACAATCATTTAGAAGGTAGTATGTGCCTATTAAGCCACAATGGTTCTTAATAAGCTCAGTAAACCCAGAGCTTGATAAAAATATAGTAGGTTCAGCACGGTGACCAACAGCATCTGCTGCATTCTTAAAAGCAGTTTGATTAGCTCTAAACTGCTGACGCTCAACAAGGTCAATGATAACTCTCAGGTCCTCAGGCGTTTTTACAGGGAAGTCTGCTATACGGCGATTCTTTAGCTTGCCATTTTCCCATATATCTTTGTGAACTGTTCGGATTTCACCACTTGGCGTCTTAGTTATGGATATATAATAGTCCTCATGCTGTTCTGCCCTACGTTCTACATCAGCAGGGTCTTCATAGGACTCAATTCCAGCAGAAGCTGCATATCTGACAGAGGCACCAAGCGCATCGTATATCTCAAAATAACTCTTGTCCTTGTAACGTTCTGGAAGAGTGCCATTTTCCCGATGGTGACTTATCCATGTTTCCAAACGGGGTTGCCATAAAACTTTATCTGCTTTACCTTCAAAAATTGCTAAGTTAAGTTCTTTTCTTGTCAATCTTTACACCTCTACATAAAAATTAAATTTATAAATCCCAATATATTATCCATACATTTTATATTATACAGAATTTCTAGCTTTTTTTAAATAGTAGTATGTAATATGCACATCCAAACACAAACTTTCTATCTGCATTTTTCAGGAAAAAACACAGAGGCAAGGAGAAAAATTAATCACGAAGAACACGAATAAAATATCACGAATTACACGAACAGTCCGAATTTTTTTGTCGATTATGCGATATGTAACTTTGTCGTAATGCAACGTTACTTGTGTCATTTGTGGTTAATATTTCGTGCAAGCGATAAAAAAATAATTATTCGTGTAATTCGTCTTATTCGTAATATTCGTGATTCAATTCGTTACATTAGTAATTAAAAATATA
>FWPV01013364.1_pt1 | contig 12357 bp, 12 predicted proteins | sample 2228371 | NCBI WGS metagenome assembly FWPV01 (sample SAMEA103939776, study PRJEB20133) | metagenome | reverse complement strand
GAAGATGTGGGTTAAGCACGGCGTATGCAGGCGGTATCGTCCCTCCTGGCTGATGATGGTCAGTGATAATAACATCTATTCCAGAAGCCTGGGCAAGAGACACAAATTGATTACTTTTTATCCCACAATCCACCGTAATCACCAACCGGGCCTGGCGGGCTGTGATCAATGGAAGATGGGATTCCTTTACTCCATAACCCTCTTTTATCCTATCGGGCACATAATAATCCACTTCTGCTCCCAAGGAACGGAGCGCTTGATAAAGCATCACCAGGGCTAATATTCCGTCAGCATCATAATCGCCAAAAATAAGTATCTTTTCCTTTTTTTCTATGGCCATTTCGATGCGGTCGAGAGAGCGTTCCATATCAGCAAACAGAAAAGGTGAAGGAATCTCTTTTAAAGAGCCCTTGAGGAAAAGCTCGGCTTTCTTCGCTTCTTGAAAACCTCGATTCACCAGAACTCGAGCAATGGGTTGGGGCAAATTCAACTCCCGCGCTAATTTATCAGCTAAGGGGTTGAGAGGTCGGATAATCCATTGAGCACGCCGCGAATTCATGCTTTCATGGTACACAAATTCAGCTCCAGGCTCAATCTAACATAAAAGGAATATCTGCCTTTGAACCAGCCATGAAGCTGGCCAGCCCAGGAGCCAAATGGCCATTTTTCTTAACCGCATGTTATTTTTGGGATAATAAACTTTTAATTTTAAAGAGCTATTAACTTATCTAACATTATCTTATTTCATGCCCAGTCTTTAGTGCATCATAAGCGGCCCAAATCCCTTGTCGCCGAGAGGAGCCCTTTAGCTTATTCGACAGAAGGAACCAGTCCGGAGTATTTCCCAGGAAGCCCTGCTTTTTCCGGTGCCAGTTTGATTAATCCCTGAGCTTCCTCAACTCCTGTCCCTACAACTGGCTGGCAACCACGCCGCTTTCATATACTCTGCTTACCCGGGCGATGTGTTAACCAGAATGAGATGAAAAATGTTAGCAAAAATTGAAAAGGAGACAGTTATAAAGTTCAAAAGCGGACTCTTGGAAAAGCCGTTAAAGGAAATACGATTCTCTGAACGGATTGATTATTCCACCAAATGCGGACTTCAACTGCTCGTTTGGATAGGTCCGGGAATGAGATGCAGCGTTGACTTGATGCGGTCCGGAATTTATAATTAACCCACTGTGTTATCCTTTCTTCAGGCTAAATTAGCCCGGACGCGCCAGACCTTCCAAGAAAAGCTTCAAAGCTTGAGACGACGTTCTAAGTTAAACGAGGAGGCTCTGGAGGAATTAACGGAGGTTCTGCTTCTGGCTGATGTAGGCGTAAAGACAACGGAAAAAATTATTGCCGGCTTGAAGAAAAGAATGGCTGCTTCATCATCTCCTTTGCCTTTAGAAGATATTTTAAAAGAAGAACTAATTAATCTCTTAGGCCCTCAACCTGTTCCCCTCAACCTAAATCCTCCTTCCGTGGTCATGTTTGTTGGCGTCAACGGCGGCGGAAAAACGACCTCCCTGGCCAAGCTCGCCTACCGGTTAAAAAAACAAGGCCGACAGGTAATCATGGTCGCGGCTGATACTTTTCGAGCAGCGGCCCAGGAACAGCTCCATCTCTGGAGCCGGAAGCTGGAAATAAAACTTATTCGGGGGCAATACGGAGCTGACCCGGCAGCCGTAGTCTTCGACGGGCTGCAAGCGCTCAAGGCCAGGTCAGCCGACACCTTGCTCATTGACACCGCGGGAAGGATTCACACCAATATTAATCTTATGGCGGAACTGGAAAAAATAAAGCGAGTGAGTGCGCGGGAGATTCCCGGCGCGCCCCATGAGGTGCTGCTGGTGCTCGACGCTACGATTGGTCAGAATGCCCTGGTGCAGGCCAGACAATTTATCCAATTCTCAGGCCTTACGGGCATTTTCTTATCCAAGCTCGACGGAACTGCCAAAGGAGGGAGCGTGCTGGCTATTGTTGACGAACTTAACCTCCCCGTGAAGCTCATCGGCGTGGGCGAAAGCGAAGAGGATTTGGTTGATTTTTCTCCTCGGGAATTTGTGTCGGCACTTCTTTCATGAAGACAAGACAGGAGCTTCGTGACCTCTCCTTTATGCAAATGGCGTATTCTCTGGCGGCCAAAGCCAGGGGATGGGCCAGCCCTAATCCTTATGTAGGGGCAGTAGTGGTTAAGGAAGACAGGGTCATAGGTCATGGCTACCACGAGCAGCCAGGAAAACCTCATGCTGAAGTCGTGGCTTTAGAAAAAGCCGGGAAGAGGGCCAAAGGGAGCACTCTTTATGTTACCCTCGAACCCTGCGTCCACTGGGGACGCACACCTCCCTGCGTGGAGAGCATTCTTCGTTACCAGCCCCGTCGGGTAGTCATCTCCGCCCTGGACCCCAACCCCATCGTTTATCAAAAGGGCGTGAGAGTTCTCCGGGAGGCTGGCCTGGAAGTCTCGGTTGGCTGCCTGGAGCAGAAAAACTTCGAGTTGAACGAGGTTTATTATAAATACATAACTAAACGACTCCCCTTTGTTATTCTTAAAGCTGCGCTGACGCTCGACGGGAAAATAGCCGCGGCTGACGGTCATTCCCGCTGGCTTAGCCAGCCTCTGGCGCGGGAATACGTTCATCTCCTGCGTGGCGAAGTAGATGCCTTGTTGGTTGGGGTAAACACCATCCTTAAGGACAACCCAAGGCTCACGGTGCGGCATCCTCTTTGGGGAAAGAAACCATTGCGCCGGGTAATTCTTGATGCTAAGCTAAGGCTACCCCTTAATTCCCGGCTTCTCCAGACTGTCGGTGACGGCCAAATAATAGTATTTACTTCCGCGGCTGCTTCCGGTAAGAAAAAAGAGGGTCTTTTAGCCCGAGGGGTAGAAATCGTTGAAACTCCGGAGAGAGATCGTCGCTTAAATCTCTCAGCCGTGCTTAAAGAGTTAGCTCGCCGCGGCATAGCGAGCCTCTTGGTGGAAGGCGGAAGCCAGGTACTCACCAGCTTCCTTGAAGCCAAGCTGGCCGATAAAATCTTTCTCCTTTTCAGTCCTCGTCTTTTAGGCGGCTCCCATGCTCTTTCGGTTTTCGCCGGAAAAGGATTCCCTTCTATAAAGGCCAGCCTGGGCTTGCAGCGATGGCATCTATTTTCCCTTGGCCTTGACATAATTCTCGAAGGATATTTCTGATGTTTACGGGAATAATTCATCACCTTGGTCGCCTGGTCGGCTATCGTCAAGGACGTCAGGTTATAATCATCGAGGCGCCTACCCTTCCGGGCCCTTTAGTCCGGGGCGAAAGTTTGTGTGTCAACGGTGTTTGCCTCAGTGTTGAAACGCATGAACAGACCCGCCTTTCTTTCCAGCTATCGGCTGAAACACGGGAACGAACCAATCTCGGCTCGCTTCGGCCCGGTGACCTGCTTAATTTAGAGCTATCTCTGACGCTCCAGGCGCCTCTCAGCGGCCATCTGGTAACCGGTCATGTGGATGGTCTGGGAACTGTTCGCGAGTTAAAGAAAAGGGGCCAGGGAAAAAGAGTGACGATCTCTTTTCCGGCCGAACTCCAGCCATTTTTAGTCCCCAAGGGTTCAGTAGCGGTCAACGGCGTCAGCCTGACCATCGCTTCTCTTTCCAGCTCTTTTTTTGAAGTGGAGCTTATTCCCCTGACATTGGAAAAAACAAACTTGGGCCAGCTCAAACCCGGGGATAAGGTCAATCTCGAAGGTGACATCATCGGCAAATACGTGTATAATTATTTATCTAAGAGAAAGATTTAACCGCCTGAAGCTGAGGTAAGGTCGCTATGGAACCCAAATCCGGGATAATTTCGGTTGAGGAAGCTATCGAGCATATTCGCAATGGCCACCTGATTATTATCGTCGATGACGAAGACAGGGAAAATGAAGGCGATTTGATGGTGGCGGCTGAAAAAGTTACCCCGGAAATAATCAATTTCATGACCAAGTATGGTCGGGGTCTAATTTGTCTTCCGCTTACGCGCCAAAGAGCGGAAGAGCTCGACCTTGACCTTATGGTGCAACAAAACACTGCCCCGTTTGGGACAGCTTTTACTGTCTCCATCGACGCAAAAACCGGCGTTACCACCGGGATATCTGCTTATGACCGGGCTCGTACCATCCTTGTAGCTATCGACCCCAAAACTAAGCCCTCTGACCTGGCCCGACCCGGGCACATTTTTCCGCTCCAAGCAAAGGATGGAGGAGTCCTCCAGCGAGCGGGCCAGACAGAAGCAGCCATTGATTTAGCCCGGTTGGCCGGCCTATATCCGGCTGGCGTAATCTGTGAAATTCTCAACGAAGACGGCAGTATGGCGCGACTGCCTCAACTCCAGGAATTCAGTAAGCAGCACAAAGTGCCCATCCTCACCATAGCTGAATTAATAAGATACAGATTACAACATGAGTGTTTGGTCAGGAAGATTGACGAAGCCGACTTGCCCACAGATTTTGGCCATTTCCGCATTCTTATCTTTGAGGATATTATTCACCATGAGCATCACGTGGCTTTAGTCAAGGGAGAAATTAAGACAGAGCAGCCGGTTTTGGTTCGGGCTCATTCGCAATGTCTTACGGGAGATACTTTCGCTTCCCTGCGCTGCGACTGTGGCCGTCAACTCCACCAGGCGATGGCCAGGATTGAAAAGGAAGGCCAGGGCGTGATTCTCTATATGCTCCATCATGAAGGAAGGGGGATAGGTCTGGCCAATAAAATAAAAGCATATGCTCTTCAGGACCAAGGCGTGGATACAGTTGAAGCCAATCGATGTCTCGGATTCAAGCCCGATCATCGAGACTATGGCATCGGCGCCCAGATTCTTTTGGCTCTAGGCGTCAGAAAAATAAGGCTGTTAACCAATAACCCGCGAAAATTTATTGGCTTGGCTGGATACGGTTTGGAAATTGTTGAGCGCATTCCCATTGAGATCCCGCCTAACGCAATTAACCGCCGCTATCTCAAGACGAAAAAAGAAAAGATGGGCCATCTCCTGGACATGGTTTAGACTTGCGCCCATAAATTAAACCAGTACTGGCTGATGGAAGAGGAAAAAGGGAAAAAAGTTTCTCTCGACCATCTTATCCAGAAAATTATTCTTAAAATTAAGTCCACGGCGGATAAAAAAATAAGAGCTAAAATAATCCGCGGGTTGGCTCAAGTTAAAGAAGCCTGGGTGCCGTCACTTCTCCTCGAATTGTTAGCTGACCCGTCAGAGGAAATAAGACAGGTGATTTTAGCGGCGCTATCATCCCGCGATGATTTGCCTCTTTCCTCCGTCTGTGCCAAACTAAAAAAACAACCTTGGTATGTGAAAACAGCCGCGCTTCAGCTCCTCGGTCAGAAAAAAAGACCCGAGACGATAGAAGCCATCGCTTCGATTATCGATGACCCCAATGTGGAGGTGAGAAGGCACGCCGCCATATGCCTGGGAAATATAGGCGGCCAAGAAGTTATACCTCTACTGGTCAAGCTTCTGAAAGACGATAATCACTACGTGAAACAGGCGGCCCAAAAAAGCCTGGAAAAAAGCAGTCAGGTCCGTTTCACTTGAAAAAATCATTTTCTTCTTAAGATATAACTCCTTACCCTCTTCTTCTAAGCCCCGTTCTTTGACAGGATTTTCCTTGTCCCCAGCCAGCTATTTATTTTTTTTATGATGGTGCATCAGGACAAAGATATTTTTGTTGCGATTAAGGCTTACTCCCTTCTTTATTCCCCTCAACAATATAACTTGAGCCCTAATCTGCTTATTTTCAGGCAATTAAGGATGCTTCTCCTTTTCTTTTGGCCTGGCTTCAAGAATAAAAGTTACTGGTCCGTCGTTGATGATCATGACTTCCATTAGCGCCCCGAAGACGCCAGTTTTCACCGTTAGGCCTGAAGTGCGGAGCTCCTCGATAAAATGGTTAAACAGAGACTCAGCTCGGCCAGGTTCTTCGGCGGTATCAAAACTTGGCCGTCTTCCTTTCCGCGTCGAGGCAGCTAAGGTAAATTGCGAAACAGCTAAGCATTCTCCCTTGACCTGAGCCAAAGAAAGATTCATTTTGCCCTCATGGTCAGGAAAAACCCGCAGTTCAATAATCTTTCTAGCCAGGTCTTCGGCTTCCTTTTCCGTATCGCCTTTCTCAACGCCGACCAATAAGCAAAACCCACGGCCGATGCGACTGACCTCTTCTCCTCCGGTTTGCACGGCGGCTTGTTTGACTCGCTGGAGAACAACTCTCATCTCCCTCCACCTTTCCGTCAAAAAGGTTTATAAAACTTTTACCGGAGAAAGACCTGTTTTTTCAAGAGCTAATCAGCTAAATTCTGAAGCTTCCGCAACACTTATCCTCAACCTGGTTGACTCCCTCGTGGCCTTCAAATACTCGTCTTTGACGGGAATCATGCCCTAGCCGGAAGGAAGGAAACAGGAATGTTGGGGGTGAATAAGTCCTGGGGATAATTTGACTTCAAAAGCGATTTTGCCTATATTAATGGTCTATTAAGGAGAAAAAGATGGCCCGGCATCAATCGGCTAAGCGACAGTTGCGGCACAGCCAAAGAAGGAATGCTATTAACCGCCGGAACAAGTCCCGGCTGCGCACGCAAATTAAAAAGCTTCGTCAAGCCGTAAAAGAAAAAAATGTGGAGCTCGCGCGCGAGCTTCTTCCCCCTACTATTTCTCTCATCGACCAATGCGTCAAAAAAGGGACAATCCACGAAAATAAGGGCTCTCGCTACAAAAGCCGGCTCAGCCGGCAGGTGGCCGGGCTTATGATGGCGAGCGGTAAATAGCTCGGACAACCTTTCCTTCGCGGCGCTCAAAATACCAGTGTAAAAATTCTTCTAGCCCAACCCCAGGAAGAGCGGCACCTGATTTTATGGCTTGATCCAGGGAGCGAAGCTTGGCCAAAGCAGTGGTCAGTTCTTTTTGGCCAAAGCAGGCGACTGTCCGGAAAAAATTATCTCGCCGTTCGCGGTAAAAAGAGAAATTTGGTTTAATCATCGGCCTTAACTCGCCGAAAATGAAATCTTCCTGTTTCCCCTTTTCGAGCCAAGCATGAGCCATTTGAAGCTCACGAAAAAACTGGACGAACACCCCGACGATATATTCTCGCCGCGGCATCTCCTCCATCAGCTTGGCCAGAATTCTGAAGGCACGGCCTTTGGCTCCCTCCTCCATGGCTTGGCTTAATTCATACTGCAGGTAAGTTCGCAGCGAAGGACAAAGGGCGGCCACGGCCTCCGTGTCAATCAGCCGGTGGGGATGGACGAAAAGACTGAGTTTTTCGAGCTCAGCCGCAAGCAGCCGCAATTCACCGCCGGTTACTTCCAGAAGGTAAGCCAGGGCATCGGGGGTGATTTCCTTTCCTTCCTGCCTCAATCGGTCCCAGACCCACTGCTGTAAGGCTCGGCCTTTTACCGGGACAAACTCCCTTTCCTCCCAAAGGGAAGAATCCAGAGAACGAAAAAAACGATAAATACTACTATTTTTATTAATTCTACCGGAATAGTATATTATAATGACAACTTCAGGCAGCGGCTCGCGAATGTATTCCCGCAGCGTTCTTTCTTCCACCGGGCTCAGAAGGCGTTTCTCTTTCGCTTCTTCACCTTCTTCTGCATCTGGTTGAGCGGGGAGATGAACAAGGACCAACCGGGGGCCGCTGGCAAAAAGCTGGCCCGTGCGCAGATGCTCGATTATCTCCACCCAGCTGGTCTCGGCCAGGTAAAAACGGGTAAAACCCAAATCTTCCTCCGCCGCTGAACGAAAGAACGAGCGCCGCATCCGGTGGATAAATTCTTCCGCCAGGAAATTTTCTTCCCCGTGAAGAAAATAGATTTTTGCCTCGGCTAACGCTTTTTTTTCGGGCGTCATGATCTAACTTTTAGAAGCCTTCCAGCATGGCCGCAATTAAGCTACGCGCATACTTTTCCGCCACTCGCTGGAGAGCTTCCGCCTCCATGGATTCAAAATCAGCTCCCTCGGGAACTTCATATTCTTCGGTATAAACAAAAGAAGGATGGGAAAAGGCAACCTGCTGTCTTTTCTGGTCCCGGAGGACCACTTTGGTAACAATAGTTATATGGTAACGGTCGGCCGTATCTTTCCCAGAAAAAGCCAACGGTGTTACTTGAAAAGAAACAATCTCTCCCATAAGCACGGCGTCGGCCTCTTGCGCGTCGCCGACGAGTTCTAACTTGGCGCGAGTAGTGAGCTCGTTAATAACCGCCTGAGTAAGCTTGAGGTCCAGCTCATACCGTGAAGTGAGATTCTTAAAAACAGGAATGTAGATTTTCTTTATGGAAGGAGGAAAGGTCCCCACTCCTCTCAAATGATAACCACAAGCAAAAGAGAGAAGAGCTATAAGAAGTGCTGTGGCCGCCCTTGCTTTCATCGATTTTTCCTAGTTTTATAATACGATATTAACCAGCCTGTTCTCCACAGTGATAATTCTTTTTACTTCTTTTCCAGCAATCAGGGATTTAATTCGTTCCGACGCCAGGGCTCTGGTTTTCATTTCTTCCGGGGAAATATCAGCCGGCGCTTCAAACCGGTCCCTTAATTTACCGTTGACCTGGACAACGACAGTAATCATCTCTTCCTGCGCTAGCTCTGGGTCATAAACCGGCCAGGCTGTCCGAATCAAATAAGTGGTATGGCCTGTTCTCTGCCAGAGTTCCTCGCACAGGTGCGGGGTAAAAGGCGAAAGCAATAAAATAAATTGTTCCAGGCTGAACCGCAGCACTTGACGGCCTTCCTCTCGCTGCCGGAGCTCGTCCCTTAGTCGACGAATCTCATTATGCAATTCCATCAAAGAGCTGATGGCGGTATTAAGGTGAAAACGCTGCCCTATATCTTCGGTGACGCGCTTAATTGTCTTATGCACCCGACGGAGCAGTTTGACGGCCAGGGAATCCTGGATTTGGTTCGGGTTGATCGCCGCTCCTACTTCTTGGAATAAATCCCCGTTTTCTTCAAAAGTTGACCAGACACGATGAAGGAAGCGAGAACATCCTTCAATTCCCTCCTCGGCCCAGGCAAATTCTTTTTCTGGGGGGGCGGCAAAAAGAATAAAAAGGCGCAAAGAATCAGCGCCATAGCGACCAATCATATCGTCAGGGTCGACAATATTGCCTCTCGATTTGGACATGGCTGCGCCATCTTTGGTGACCATCCCCTGAGCGAGATAATGAGGAAATGGTTCATCAACGTCCGTAAGGCCGATATCTCTGATGACTTTGGTAAAAAACCGGGAATAAATAAGGTGCAGGATAGCATGTTCCACTCCGCCGATATATAAATCCACCGGCATCCAGTAAGAAGCTTTTTCTGGTCGAAAAGGTAGGTTAGTTTCCTGCGGCGAAGCGTAACGGAAGAAATACCATGAGGAATCAAAAAACGTATCCATGGTGTCTGTCTCTCGCCGGGCTGGTCCATGACAACGGGGACATTGGGTCTTCACAAAATCCGCCGCCTGGGCTAAGGGCGATCCTTCGACGCCCGTAAATTTAACTTCTGCAGGCAAGACTACAGGCAGCTCCTCATAAGGAACGCCGACAATCCCACAGCGGTCGCAGTAGACAACGGGTATGGGCGTGCCCCAGTAACGTTGCCGCGAAATGCCCCAATCCCGGAGGCGGTAAATAGTGCTTTTGGTCCCTATATTTTTTTCCTCTGCGTACCGGGCCATGGCTTCCATGGCTTCCTTAGAAGAAAGTCCAGTAAAAGGACCAGAGGACACTAATTTGCCGTATATTTCAAGAGCCGAGACAAGAGGGTCGGGTATAGCTGAGCCATCTTCGGGGACTACCACCACCTTAACCGGCAAACCATATTGCTGAGCGAATTCAAAATCTCTCTGGTCATGGGCCGGGACAGCCATAATGGCGCCTGTGCCATAGTCCATCAAAACATAATTGGCTATCCAGACAGGAATTAACTCACCGGTAAACGGGTTTAAGGCTCTTTGGCCAGTATCCACGCCCTCCTTTTCCGTCTCTCCCTGTCTTCTTCTCTGCCTTGATTCCGAGATGATACGCTCGAGCCAGGCTTGCTTTTCCTCTGCCTGGGGCGATTGAGATAACAGTTCCCGGCTTAAAGGATGCTCAGGGGATAGAAGGAGGAAAGTGGCGCCATAAATAGTATCGAGTCGCGTGGTGAAGACTTCGATAGGTTGCTTCGTCTTTTCTAAAGGGAAAGAAATTATTGCTCCCTCGCTCTCACCTATCCAGTTGCGCTGCATGAGCAAAACATGCTCAGGCCACTTGGTTAATTGGCTATGTCCGGTAAGCAGTTCACGGGCATAAGCCGTAATTTTTAAAAACCAGTGGTCCATTTCTTTCTGTTCCACTGGACTGGAACAGCGCCAACACTGGTCCCCCGCCGCTTGCTCATTGGCCAAGACGGTGCGGCACTGAGGGCACCAATTCACCCAGCTTTTGCGGCGGAAAGCGAGGCCGCGCTCCAACATCTTCAGGAAAAACCATTGATTCCATTTATAATATTCGGGTAAACAGGTGTTGACCTCCCTGGACCAATCATAGCTAAACCCTAATCGCTGAAGTTGAGCTTTCATCGTGGCAATGTTATCCAGGGTCCATTTTTGAGGGTGGATACCATGTTTAATGGCAGCATTTTCTGCTGGCAGCCCAAGAGCATCCCAACCCATCGGATGAAGCACGTTATAGCCATTCATCATCATGAACCGGCTGATCACATCACCGATCGAATAATTTCTTACATGGCCCATATGGATCCGGCCCGAAGGATAGGGATACATCTCCAGGCAATAAAATTTTTTCTTTTGCGGGTCTTCCTTGACTTCGAAGACCTTTTCTTCTTCCCATATTTTTTGCCACTTAGTCTCGATGGCCTCGAAATTATAGCCTTCCTTCTTCATGAGTCTGTCCTTTTCGGGAGCCCAGGTGAAGACGATGAAAAGCTCCTGAATTTCATTACATATTAGTCGCAACTCCTTCCTGCTGTCAAGAAATCCTCCTTTTTGGACCAGCCGCCTTTAATTGCCGCCTTTAATTATAAGGAAGGTCAAGGTAAGGAAGACGATAATTGGGCCATATTTTGCTCCTCATATCCAAATAAGCATACGTCTAAAAAAGTAATAAAAAAAAGTAATTAACATTTCGTTTAAGAAAAAGGGGTATAATACTTGAAGTCACTATGGTTGAGGCCAAGCCATGCCGCGGTGGGTTTGTTGCTTCTTAAAGACTCTACTTTTCTCCTGGCTGGTAGAGTCCCTATTCCTTTTTTCCTTCCCGCGCCAGGCCTGGCCAGCCGCTCCCTTCTCTCAAGTAGAGACGCTTCGTGATGCCCTGGGCGACCCCTTTCCCCTTGGCCCCCCACCTGGCCGTATTATTTCCTTAGCTCCTAACCTGACCGAAATTCTTTTTGCCCTTGGCCTGGGCCAAAAAATAGTGGGTGTTACTAAGTTTTGCAATTTCCCCGCCGAAGCAAGAGAAATTACTCAAGTAGGCGGGATAATTGACCCCAGCTTAGAAAAAATGGTTAGCCTCCGTCCTGATTTAATCTTAGCTTTTCGCGGTACTCCCCTGCCCGTCCTGGCAAAAATGAAATCTTCTCGCTTGCCTTTGTTTGTGCTGGATGAAGGCGAAAAAATGGCCGACCTTTTCCCGCTCATCCAAACCATAGGCATAGTTACCAGAAGCGAAAAACAATCTCATGAGCTTATTCTTACCCTGAAGTCGCGACTAAAGAGGGTCGAGGATAAAATTGCCTCTGCTTCTTACCGACCTCGCGTCTTATTGCTTCTTTTCGGCCCCGGTTTCTGGACATGCGGGGCCCAAAGCTTTCTCTCGGACCTTATCGAGAAAGCAGGCGGTGAAAACATAGCTCGCTCGGCCAAAAGCCGCTGGGTTTCTCTTAGCCGAGAAGAATTATTATCCCTCTCCCCGGAAGCAATAGTATTCTTAGCCCCTTCGCGCGAGGAGTTTTTAGCTCTAAAGAGCCAGTTTTCTCAGGACTCGCTGCTCAAAAAAATTCCCGCTGTCGCTCAAGACCGTTTCGGGTTTCTAACTGAGGATGAAGCGAGCCGTTTCAGCCCCAGGCTTATCCTGGCCTTGGAAAACCTAGCCCGCTTCCTTCATCCTGCGCTTTTCCCTGAGCTTTGATAAAACCCGTAACCAAGGCTTGATTCTGGCCTGGCCCTTTGATCAACCCTCTGACCAGCACTGGCTCCACGAAGCAGAGCCAAGGTTAGCAGAGCGTAACAAAAGCCCCACTTACCGGCAATGTCGCTGGCTGATACTTGGCATCCAGAGAAAGGGAAAGGTTTTTGGTAGAGGATGGTGAGTTTTTCCAGCTGCATTACGGGAAAGAGGGCTACCTG
>FWPV01013361.1_pt1 | contig 12358 bp, 11 predicted proteins | sample 2228371 | NCBI WGS metagenome assembly FWPV01 (sample SAMEA103939776, study PRJEB20133) | metagenome | reverse complement strand
GGGAACCCAGTGATACCGGTCCAACCAGCGCAACTCCGGAAACTTGGCCCAATCAGCGACCTTTTTTGGATCGTACGAGTCGTAATCGTTGGCTAAAATCCACCCGACGTGAGACCACCAGAAGCCGCGTTGCCAAGGCGAGTGCACGTCCTGCTCGCGGTCAGCATAACGGTGGTGCTGCCGGTGGTGCGCAGCCCACCAAAGCACCCCCTTTTGCCCGGAAGTTTGCGCTAGCACCGCCATCAGGAATTGCGCGGCGCGCCCCAACCGATAGGAGCGGTGGCTAAAATATCGATGGTACCCGGCGGTCACCCCAAACATCCGTATGAAGTAGGACCCAGCCAGCCACGCCAACAGCTCCGGTGTAGGCGGCGCAAAAAAGGCCGCAAACACGCCTAAGTGCAGTAACAGAAACGGGATCACCGCCCCGAGTTGATATCCTTCGCGGATTTCCCCAGCAGGTTTCACTCTTCCAGTGTATAGGTTTTGTCCAGCTTTTGTCAAGTATTTATCTTTGACAAATTCTTGACAATCCTCTCCGGCTTCGGTATAGTGAAGGTCGTAGGCTATGGCCATCCGATATCCAATCCGCGCCGCCGCCAAGCTGACGGGGCTCAGCGTAGACACCTTGCGCGCTTGGGAGCGCCGGTATAAGGCGGTGACTCCGGAGCGGAGCGAGCGGGGCAGGCTCTACGGGGACGCTGAAATCCGGCGCTTGCTCCTGCTGCGGAGCGCGGTGGAGGCGGGGTTCGCCATCGGACAGGTGGCGTCGCTCAGCGACGAGGAGCTAGTGGAGTTGGAGCGGGCGCCGGGCGTTGCCGTCAAACAGGCGCGGCAGAACGAGGAGGGAGAGGAGAGCGTTCCTGAAGTCCTCCGCACGTTGCTCGATGCGGTGCGGGCGTACGACTACCGGGGCGCGAGCGCCGAGTTGGAGCGGTTGGCGTTGCTCATGACGCCGCATGATCTGGTCTACTCGGTGGTCCTGCCCGCCATGCGGCACGTGGGCGAAGGCTGGGAGAAAGGGACGTTTCAAGTCGCTCAGGAGCACCTGCTATCGGCATGCGTCCGGAATCTTCTAGGCAGCCTGGTGCGGCTGCAACGGGCAATCAACGGCGCCCCACGGATCTTGTTCGCGACGCCTGCCGGGGAACTGCACGAATTCGGGATCCTCGCGGCGGCGGTGTTAGCTGTGGCTCATCAGGTGGAGGTCGCCTATCTCGGACCCAACTTGCCGGCGGGCGAAATCCTTTCGGCTGCCGCGATGAGCTCCTCTCGCGTGGCGGCGATCGGAATCACACAGAGGAACCCATCAGCCGCCATCCGCGCGGATCTGCAAAGGCTGGCGGACGAGCTTCCGGATCAGGTAGAGCTTTGGTTGGGAGGCTGCGGCGCGGCGGCGGCGATCGAGTCCGTTTCCACGCAGCGGGCGGTAAGGATTGAAGACCTAAAGGATTTCGAGCGGCATCTAGTCAGATTGAAGGCGTTAAGCCACCTGGAGTTTGCCTCGTGAGAACCTTTCTCATATTTCTGTTCGCCGCGATTTTCGCCGCCATGACCACGGTGACCGTGCGCGCGAGTCTGGCTATTGGTCTATTCGAAGCATGGCCGGATTACGCCGCCAATCCGTGGGCGGTGGCGACGCTTTACGACGCTTACTTCGCCTTTATCACCTTCTATGTGTGGGTGGCTTACCGGGAGCGTTCCATGCTCTGGCGTGTGGTTTGGTTCGTGCTGATCATGGGTCTCGGCACGATCGCCATGTCGCTGTACATGTTGCTCCAACTAAGGCGCCTCTGTCCGGGCGAGCCCCTCGAAGCGCTGCTCAGGAGGCGCGAGGCATGACGCGCGCGTTTTGGCGCCGGAAGGTGGCTGATCCGGTTCTGGAGTTGCTGCGGCAGGGCATCACGCCGGAGAAGCTGGCGTTGAGCATTGCGCTTGGCGTCACGCTCGGCGTGACGCCGGTGATCGGCTCGACTTCCCTGCTCTGCTTTCTTGCAGCGGCGCTGCTGCGGTTGAACCTGCCCGCCATTCAACTGGTCAACTACCTTGTGTATCCGTTGCAGTTCGCGCTCATTGTGCCGTTCATGCGGCTGGGCGGCTGGCTGTTTGGCAATGATGCCGCGCTGATGCCTCTGGGAGCGATGCTCGAACTGGTGCGCGACGATTTTTGGGGCGCCTTGATGACATTCTGGCCGGTCACCTTGCAGGCTTTGGCCGCGTGGGCGATAGCCGGCGCTGCGGCGGCCACTCTGATGTATTTTCCGCTGGCGGCAGTGCTGCGCGGGCTGGTGCAGGCCATGAGACGGGAGGCAATTGGGTGAGCGAGGCCATAGGGTTGCTAGGCTATGGGGCGGCGGCGGTTTGCGGGTTGATGTTTGTCTTGTGGCTGGTGCATTTGCCTTTGCGGAACGCCTCGGTGGTGGATCCCGGCTGGGCAGGCGGGCTGGCGTTGTTGGCGGTCATGTACGCGCTCATGGGCGGCGGCGACCCGCTGCGCTCCGGGTTGATGGCGGCAATGGCCGGCATTTGGGGGCTGCGCCTCGCTTTGTACCTGCTCTTCACGCGGGTGATAGGACATCCCGAAGAGGGCAGGTACGTGCAGTTGCGCCGGCAGTGGGGCGGTAACCTCCCGCTCAAATTCCTGTTGTTCTTTCAATTCCAAGCCGTGTTGTGCGTGGTGCTATCGCTAGCATTCCTGGCGCCGGCTTTGAACCGGGCGCCGGGTCTGTCTGCTCTGGAATACGCGGCGGCGGGAGTGTGGGCGCTTGCTTTGTTGGGCGAGACCGTGGCGGACCGGCAACTGCAAAAATTCAAGTCGGATCCCGCAAACCGGGGCAAGACGTGCCGGGCTGGTTTGTGGCGTTACTCCCGGCACCCGAACTATTTCTTCGAGTGGCTGATCTGGGTGTCGTTCGCCCTGTTCGCTTCAGCTTCGCCCTACGGTTATCTGGCGTGGTCGGCTCCGTTGTTGATGCTGTACTTCCTCTTTCGGGTCACCGGCATCCCGGCGACGGAGGCGCAGGCGTTGCGGACTAAAAGCGAAGATTATCGGCGGTATCAGGAGAGCACTAGCGTGTTCGTGCCATGGTTCCCGCGGAAAGCGGCAGAGGGGAATCACCCGTAAGCGGGTGGATTTATCAGAGGGGAATTATGCAAGCAGAGACTTCGACTCTTTCGCCCATCCTGGAAGCGGGCTACAACAAATGGCTGGAGCGCGGGCTCTTCCCGGACTGGCTTATTCGTTTCGGGATCCGGCGGCTGCTCGCGGCTCGGCTGCGGGAAGAGAGCCGGGGAGGACCGGAGGCGCAAGCCGAGCGATTGATGGGTTTCATCGAACAGCTCCGGCGCAGCCCGATCGCCATCCGGACGGACGCCGCCAATGCGCAGCATTATGAAGTGCCGGCTGAGTTTTACCGCCGCGTCTTAGGACCGCACATGAAATATAGCTGCGCCTACTGGCCGGAGGGGGTGGAAAACCTGGCGGATGCCGAAGCCGCGATGTTAGAGCTTACGGCGCGCCGCGCGCGGCTGGAAGACGGGCAGGACATTTTGGAGTTGGGTTGTGGATGGGGCTCGCTGTCGCTTTACATGGCGGAGCGCTTCCCGGGAAGCCGGATCCTGGCCGTGTCGAATTCCCACTCGCAGCGGCGGTTCATTCAGATGGAGGCGGCTCGCCGTGGAGTGCGCAATTTGGAAGTCATGACTGCGGACATGAATGAGTTCGAAGCCGGCAGGAAGTTCGACCGGGTCGTGTCGGTGGAGATGTTCGAACACATGCGCAACTACCGGGAACTCATGCGGCGGATCGCGTCGTGGCTGCGCCCGGAGGGCCTGCTTTTCGTTCATGTTTTCTCTCACAGCCGCTTCGCCTACCCCTTCGAAGTCCGGGACGCCACAGACTGGATGGGGCAATACTTCTTCACCGGCGGGCTCATGCCGAGCGACGACCTGCTGCTCCATTTTCAAGACGACTTGCGCATCCGCGAGCGCTGGCGTGCAAGCGGCATCCATTATCAAAAGACCGCCGAAGCGTGGCTGCGCCGCTTGGACGAAAACCGCAACGACATCCTCGCCCTATTCGCCAAGCTCCACGGAGAAAAGGAAGCGGCGGCGTGGCTTGTGCGGTGGAGGGTCTTCTTCATGGCGTGCGCCGAGCTATTTGGCTACAAAGGCGGCCAGGAGTGGCTGGTTTCGCATTACCTGTTCGAAAAGCCTTCAGGCTGCTGATGAGCGCCGTTCTTACTGCGGCAATCCCTTGGCGCTCAGACCGGGGATGACTTTGAGGGCGTTCTTGTAGTAAAGCTTCTTCAACACTTCGTCAGGCAGCCCGAGCCCGTAAGCTTTCCACATGCCGTGATACTTGCGGTCGTGGTCGAAGTAGTCGTCCTCTGTCTCCAGGATGCGGAAGTAAGTCGGGTACTCTTTTGGATTCCAGGTGTCTTTGCCGAACATCACACGGTCCTGATATTGGATGAACCACTTGCGGGCGAAGCGCGGCTGCCGGGCAGGCTCTTCGATGACGGCGCTGATTTCGGTGTAGACGTTCGGCAGCCGGTCAAGCAACTGACCGAGGCGCGCCAAATCGATCCCCAACCAGCCGAGGTGGGCGTTGATGAAGGTGGTTTTGGGATGCTTGGCGAAAAGGCGGTGTTGCTCGGCGAGCAGTTCCTCCCAGGTAGGGTACTTATCGGGCGGGCGCGCGCGGCGGGGATAAAGCTTCAGCTCCAACCACCGTTCATTGTACTTGTCCATCGGCAGGTGCAGGCCCTTCGGCTCCGCAGTGTGGATGAGGACGGGGATCTTCAGTTGGGCGCACATTTCGAACACCGGGTCGAAACGCGGGTCGTCGACCGGCACCCGCTGCCCTTTGGAATCCCTCAAGTCCATCCCGAAATTCTTGAAGATCTTCAAGCCCCGGGCGCCGTTCTTTACATCCTGAGCGAGCTGAGCCGCAGCCCGCTGCCCGTAGCCCGGCTCGTCAAGTCCGCGGAAATCGATATTGGCGAAGACCACGAACCGGTCGCCGCCGGCGGCGCGCATAGCGGCCACATTTTTCGCCAGGGTTTCGCCGTAGCCGCCGGAGAGGTTGACCATGGCGTGGATGTTGAGAGCGTCCATGTCGCGGATGAGCTGCTGCAACCGCTCCGGCGGGCTGGTGCGCTGATGGTTGTGAACGTCGATGACCGGAAATTTGGCCCGCTGCGGCTTGTTTTCGGGCACGACCAGCAAGGACTTGGGCTCATATTCTTCAATCGAGAGGGTCTGTCCGGATACAGCCAAAGGCAGTCCCAGAGCGAGGCAGAGAATCAAGGATTTCATAATGCAGCGTTAGTAGCGATTATAACGCCGCGCCGGCTCTACATCCGGAAACGCGGAGAGCAGACTGGCCAAGGAGCGAAACCGATCGTTTTGTCCTTTCGGAAGACGTAGATCAGCACGGGCTCGCCTTTGCCGAGATTTACATGGTAAATGACCCCGTCGGGGCAGGAATACTGAATGCGAAGGACGTTGCGAATCCAGCCGATGGCGCCGGGGCTCAATTGCGGATGCTCAAGCCGGATCTTGGAAGCGTCCGCCGCCGGGCTTTGCGGACCCCAATCCTCGAGAAACCGCTCGAAGCGATAGTCGCGGCAGGGGTTGGTTTCCGTGCAACCCCACATCCGGTAGGCTGCGGCGTAATCCTTGCGTTCGAGCGCAGCGATGAACGCGCGCGCCGTGCGGTCCTCGGAGATGTCGCGGAGGAAAAAGTACAACAAGCCGGCGATGACCAGCACGCCGAAGACGCCGGCGAGCGACCAGCGGATGATCTTGCCGCGCCGTTCCTCGCCTTCTCCGTAGCCTTCCAGATATCCGGTCATGGGCGGCGCCCCTTATTTCGCCGGGTACGCTTTATCGTAAGCCGCCACGGCATCCTTGGTGATCTCCAAGGCGGGCTTGAAGTACACCGTGTCGCCGGCGTCGAAGACGGCATCCAAACCGCGTTCTTCGGCGAGTTTCTTTACGATTTCCTGCATCCGCTGGCTGGCTTGGGTGAGAATGTCGTTGCGGTCGCGGTCGACGTCGGCTTGCAGGTCCTCGGTCATGCGTTGCAGGTCGCGCTGCTTGCGATTGGCCTGATTGGTGAGCTCAAGCTCGGCTTGGGGAGTGAGCCGGCCCTGCATGCTCTGCAACTGGCGCTGAAGAGCATCCAACTCGTACTGTAATTTTTGAAGTTCGGCTTGGCGAGGCTTGTATTTGGCCTCCAGATCCGCCTGCGCCTTCTTGATCTGAGCCGTATCCAAGACGGCTCTCTGAAGGCTGATCACAGCGATCTTGGCTTGAGCCGAAGCGATGCCGGCGCTCAACAGGGACGCGGCGGCGGCCGCGCACACTACTCTCCATCCAAAACGGGGCATGACTTCAGATTAGCAAATGCCGCCGCGGAGATGTCCTGCGTTTTCAACGCCCGTCTTTCACGCATCGGAAGCCGATGGCCGCCGAACGGTAGCGCGCCGGAACGCTCGCCCATTCCCCGTTCACGTTCTGGAAGAGCGGCTCCTGGAACGATCCCCCGCACATGGTGTACCAAGGCTCGTCCGCGGTGGGCGGAGGCGTCATGATGCGTCCGAAGGCTTCCAATGCCCCGGCGCTAGGCGTACGGGCTTCATCGACAAACTCCCAAACGTTGCCCGCCATGTGCAACACCCCGAAGGGACTCGCGCCTTGAGGGAAAGCCGCCGCCGGGACCGGACCTTTGGGAGAAGCCGGATTATCGGCGACGTTAGCCCGGGCGGGGTCGTGCTCAGTTCCCCACGGATAGGGGCGTCCTTCGCGGCCGCGGGCGGCTCTTTGCCACTCTTCGCGCGTGGGCAGCCGCTTCCCCGCCCATTTGGCGAACTCCTGAGCATCGACAAATGTCACATTGACCACCGGAAGGTCCGGTTGGTCACCTGCGAAGCCGGGCGGCAAGGGTCTTTGCCGCGCGCGGCAGAATTCGGCATAGGCGCGATTGGTCACCTCCGTGCGATCGATGTAGAAAGCAGGCAGTTGCCCATCCGCCGGGATGAGCACCATCTCTCCGGTGGGCGTGGCCAGGACCTCGGGCAGGGGCGCGGGTTTGCTGCGCGTCATCCAATAAACGCCGCCCGCCGCGGCTAGAACCGCCGGAGCGGCAAGGTACAAGATCCATCGCCGGGCGGGCGCGGGCGCCGGAGTGGGGGCAGGAGGCGGCGCCGGGGCGAGCACGCCCGAAAGAACTTCGCGCACTTCGGCGAAGTTTTGGGGGCGCTGAGCGGGGTCTTTCGCCGCGCAACGTTCAACTAGGGCGCACACGGCCTCCGGCGCTCCGGCTTGACGCATGGGAGTGACGTCGAGCGGCGTGTTCAAGATGGCGTAAAACAACTGCTCCACGGTCTCGGCTTGGATGGGTTTCGAGCCGGTGCACATTTCGTAGAGCATGATGCCGAAGGCGTAGATGTCGGCCAAGTGCGTCACGTCGCGGCCGAGGACTTGCTCCGGCGCCATGTAGTAGGGCGTGCCCATGGTGTAGCCGGCCCGAGTGAGGGTCAGGTCCCGCGTTTTGGCGATGCCGAAGTCCATCAGCTTGATGGTTCCATTGACGCTGAGATGGACGTTTTCGGGCTTGATGTCGCGGTGGATGATGCCCTGCTGATGGATGTACTCGAGCGCCTTGGCGATTTGGAGCGCGGCGCGCAGCTTGTCTTCGAGAGTGGCGAAGCGGTTGGCCTTAAGCGCATGCTTGAGGTCCTCGCCGCGCAGAAACTCGGTCACCATGAACGGGCGTCCTTCGGCCTCGCCGAAGTCGTACACGCTCATGACGTTTTCATGGGAGAGGGAGCCGGCAAGCTGCGCCTCGCGGAGGAAGCGGGCTTTGGCCTCCGGATCGGCGGCAGCTTCATCGGTCAGGATCTTCACCGCCACGGTGCGGCCGATGAGGGTGTCGCGGGCGCGGTAGACGCGGGACATGCCTCCGCCAAGGTATTCCTCGATTTCGTACTTCCCAATGCGTCGCGGATGTTCCATCTCACTGAGCCACGCGCGCCACGCAAGTTAGGCCTCCGAGGAAGCCCTTCTGGAAGATGGGCGCGGAACCGGGCATCTCCAAATCGAACAGAACGGTCAACGGGCTGCCGTCAGGCAATTTGAGGGGCGTGCCGGCGCGCCCTTGGCGCAACACCCATTCGAGCCGGTGAGTGTTGCCGGAACTCTGCCAGCGGTCGGCGTCGCCGAAGAATTGGAAGACCGCCCATAAGCCCGTGTACTCGTTGAAGGTGATGTCGGGACCGGAGCCGAATTTTCCAATGAGCCGCACGGTTTGAGAACCGGCGCCCGGCCAGGTGAATCCCATCGCCGCTTGCCGCCCGCGGGGCGCGGTCAGCACTTGCGAGTCGACCGAGAAGGTGAGGCTCTGCAAACCTTGCGGCGCGCTCACACGGAGCGTGTACGTCAGATTGGGGGACTGAGCGCCGCCGGGGTACAACGTGTCCGTGACCGCCGCGGCGCGGTTGAAGAATTGCACGAACGCCGGATTCAAGGCGATGCCGCCCGCCGGAGCGGGAACATATTGCGGCCCTTGCTTGACCAGCAGATTGCGCAGGCTGGAATCATAGAACGTCCACAGGGCGCCTTGTCCCGGCTGGAAAACGGCGTTCACTTCCTGCAAGGTCGCCTGCCGGGTGGCGGTGGCGGAGAACGGATAGCGCGCCAGAAGTTCGCGGAAAGCGGCGCATAAAGAGGCGCCTTTGGCGTTGAGCTCCGCCGGACCCACGGCGCGCGCCAAAGCTTCGGCGTACAGGATGGGGTCCTCCATCAGCTTCTGAGTGAGCGCGTGGACCTGCCCTTCGGCGTCGATGCGGAAATTCTGCGCCACTTGCCGCGTGATGACTTTCGCGTTCGTGGCTTGAGAATTGATCTGCTCCAGAGCCGGACTGCCCATGCCCACCGACGGCGCCGCCGAAGCCTGCTCCACCGAAGCCTGCAAGCCGACGAGCGCGTTCATGTACGGGGTATTCGATGGGCCAATATAGCGGTCCTTGCTCTCCGGCGGCACAACGAACTGCACCGGCTGGAAGGCGTTCTTGATTTCGGGCAGGTCGACAGCCGTGTGCTGCGACGCCACCCAAAACGCCGCCAGCAGGGGCGACTGGTTGCCCGAAAGGAGCTGAAGCTTGCCCGCGGCATCCTTCAGATTGGCGTAGCGCACCACTGTAGTGGCTTTCAGGAAAGCCCGCCAGTGGGCGACGAAATCCGCCACATAACGCGCGCGCAACTGCTGCTCCAACTGCGCTCGGTCCACCGTTGCGCCGGTGTATGGACCCAACACCCACTGTTCGCCGGCGAAGAACTTGTCCGCGTTCTTCATCGCATTCTGCATGAAGGCGAAGCCGCCCTTGGTGAACGCGCCGGGAATCTCCTTGGTGTTGATGACCGCCCGCGCGGAACCGGGGAACTGCTGGTTGAAATTGATTCCCGGATTCTGCCGGGACGCCTCGGCGAGCATGAACTGGTAAACGCGCTCGATGCCCGCGAACTGCGCCAGATACTTGCGCGCCCGTTCGATGGCTAACGTGTCGTTTTCCGAAGAGAAGGGGTTCGCCGCCTTGAGCTCTTCGGAATAGAAATCGAATTGCCGCTGCACGATGGCGGCGCGCTCCGGATCAACCGCTTTGCCCTCCTGCCATGCGCGCATCAGCACGGGAGACAGAAACAGCTTGGTGCTCTTGTCGTGGTTCGAGGTCGTGATCAGATAAGCCTTGAGCGTGTCATAGACCGGACCGTATTCATCCGTGGGCGCTGGCGAAGCGGGCAGGGCTTGCAACCGGCTCAATAAGCGCATCTGGGTCGCGCCGAACAGAAGCTGATGGAAACGCCGGAAGTACACCTTGCGCGCCTCAGGATAAAGGGCGTGCCCGGAATAGAGACCCCACCGCAGCCGCCATGGCGGACCCTCCCTTTCATAGCGGGACAACGTTTCGACCGACTGCCGCAAAGCGTCAAGCCGGGTAAGAGCGTCTAAGGGAGGCGCTTGCTGAGGCGGCACGTCCACCGTTCCGAGCGCCCGCGCCGCTGCGACGGCTTCATTGCCCAGAGAGCGGTTGCCGAAGAACGAAATCGTGGCGGCAATGATGTATAGCAGAGCCAAGCCGGCAGCCGTGGCGAGCAAGATGCGCCGCATTCGGCTCGCCCGGGCGCTGGAGGCGCTGGCGCCCATGGCGTCCCGGTCGCCCAAGAACACTCCGGCGAACAAATGGGCAAGGAACAGCCACTGCGGGGCGCGCCGCGTGACGCTCTGCTCGACGACTTGCGGGGGGTGCATCCCGTACGGCGTTTGGAAAGCCTGTGTGGCGCTGCTCACGCCCGCCGAAGGCTGTTGCGCCGCCGGGCGGGCGACCACTTCCTGCTTCAAGATCGCCCTGACGCCGGAGAAGTAGAACCCGCGCAAGAAGGGACCCGCCGTCAACTGGCTGGGTCGTCCTAAATCCACCAGGAACTGCACGATTGCCGGGCGGAGCTTCCGCAATTCGCGCGCGAACTCATAGATGCCGGGCAGCTTGGCGGGATCCTGCTCCCGCGAGAGGAAGGTCAGGCGCTTGCCGCACAGCGAATAGAAAACGCTATTGAAAGCTTCGGTGAGCCGCGCGGTTTCACGCTCCGCATAAACGCCCACGGCTTGCTGTGCGCCCGCAGGCAGCGTCACGCCTAACACCTGTCCCGTCTCGTCCAGCGTCAACGCTCCGGCGAACTCAGCGAAAGAGGGGATGCGGTCCGCCTTGGTGAAGAGCACATAAACCGGCAGGTGCACGCCGTAAGATCGCGTGATCTCCTCGAGCGCGGCGCGCAGAGCGCGGGAAGCCGCGGCCAGAGACTCGCTCGCGCCCGGTTTCATGAACTCGTCGCAGGGCATGACGACCACCGCGGCGCGCGGAGCGGTTCCTCCACCACCTACGGCTGAAGCGAGGGCGCCCGGGCGCAGCCGGCGGATGAGCCTCCCGAATTCCGCGGGATTCGACAGGAGCTTGCCTCCGGCTTCCACCAGAAGCGTCCCGCGGCTGAACCAGAAGTTGGCGGATCGCGTGGGAGCAATGGCGGTGTCCTGATAAACGTGCCCGGCGAGCAGCTCGGTCTCCAATCCCGAGTGCACAATGGAAGTGGTCTTCGCCGAACCTTCCGGACCGAGGAACAGGATAGCCGGGAGGCTCGAAAGCGACGCGCCCTTTCCAAGCGCGGACGCAGCCAGCCGGGCGGCTGCTTCGCGAGCGAGAAGGTCCACCTCGCCCTCAGCGGCGCCTCCTCCAGCGCCCGCTTGACCGCCCGAACCGGACGCAACCAGACCTCTGGCGGTGTCGGACTCCGATTTTAGCCGGTACCAGATGTACAACCCCGAGGCCACCATGGCCATCAGCGTCAGGCTGATGCGGAGGATCCACACATCACGCTCCTGCAAGCCCAGCGTCGAGGCGAGCAGCCAGACCAGGGAGACAAAAACCACAAAGAGGCCGCCGACAATCCCTAAGACCTTTTTCATTGCGCCTCCTATCTCCGCGCCGCCGCGGTCATTGACTCCAGCTCGCTCACCGCCGAGCCAAGCGCCAGCTTATAGCCCGCGAACAACGCCACCGCCAGGAAGACCATTGCGCACGCGCCGATAAGGAGCGGGCGCAGCCAGGGATCTCCCGTGGCAGTGCGAGGGACCGCCGGCGGGGGCGCCCAATACGGCGACAGCTCGCGCGGCGATTGCCGCACCCTTTCGATCTTCTCCGCCACCCGATCCATGACGGCTTTCAACTCCGCCTGTCCGCCCACGCCATACTTGCCGCGGTAGCCGAGCGCCACGCATAAGGCGAACACTTCCAGAGTGTCCGCCGTGTCGTGCGAATCCTGGCGCTCCATCAGGCGTTGGATGCTCTGGAAGAAGATCTCGCCCGCCACGTGCCCGCCGAACAGCTCTTCTTGAAGCGGCTTCCGGGACCAGTCCGCGAACACCGGCAGGTGCAGGTTCAGGATCGACTCGTCCAGAAATGCGACGACGGCGAAAGTCGCCAGCCGTATGTCCTCGCTTGAGTAGCCGCGGGCGCGCGCCTCCTGCTCCGCCGCGCCCAAGAGCTGGCGGACCTGAGCGCGAAAGGCGTCGGCGCTCGGCGGCGAGAGTTTCCCCGCGCGGAGGCGCACGATGGCGGTGATGGTTTCCTGAAAGGCCAGCGCCAGGTTTTCCAAGCGCCGGACCGAAGCTGTTCCCCCGTATGTTTGCGGCGGCGTTCCCATGTTCGCAAATCCCCTACGATTCCAATATGACGTGTAATCCAATCTCCGGCTCGGGGAATTCCCCGGGCACGTAGACCCCGACTTGACGGGTCTTGAT
>FWPV01012958.1_pt1 | contig 12358 bp, 9 predicted proteins | sample 2228371 | NCBI WGS metagenome assembly FWPV01 (sample SAMEA103939776, study PRJEB20133) | metagenome | reverse complement strand
GCCAATTCTTCTTTCAGCAGGTTTGCCAGGCCGGCGTCATTGAGCGCCTTGAAGCGTTCTTCGTTGATCCATATGTTGATGGGAAAAGTCTCGGCCATTTCCTTTCCTCCTCATGCAGATTCCAGAACGGTTGTCTGCCCCGATTACAGGGGTTCAATGGTGAAGGCCGGCTTTGCCTTTTCCAGATATTCTTGGGTGACGAAGGGCGAGCCGAAGCCGTATTTCTTGGCGGTATCCATGACCACATCAAAGACTTCGGGCCGGAAGATCAACCGGGTGGGCTTCACCTCGTCCATGATGATGGAGCGGATCTTGGTGCCGCTGAACTTCTGGAGCTCGTTCCAGTGACCGCACAAGCCGATGCAGGTAACTTCACCGCAATGCGGGCAGTAGGCCCATTCCAGGACGTAAATAGGGGTGATGTTCAGTTTTTCCTTGGGGATGCTCATCAGCAGGTGATGGGCTTGGTAGGAATGGTAATAGGTGCCCACGCCGGCGTGGTCCCGACCGAACATGTGGTGGGTCAGTCCCAGGTTGGTGCGGATGATGGAATGGTGCACCGCTTCCCGGGGCCCGGCATAGCGCATATCCCAGAAGGTCATGGTGACCATATGGATGTCTTCCCGGAAATAACCGGACTTGCGCAACTGGTCCTGGGTGAGCACGATGGCTTCGTCAATATAGTCACCGGCCCGTTTTTCGCCGACGATGCAGTTGACCAGGATGCCGGAGATGGCCTTGCCCATGGTCTCCATCTGCTCCACCGGGCTGTCCCCGTGGGCGGCGATGTAGGCGTGTTTCATGAGCCACTCATGGCCCGAATGCGGCACGTTGCGGGTCTGGTGGGCGACGATCTTTATCCAGTTCTTCTCTTTGAACCGTTCCCGGTGCTGCCGGGGGGTGAGAAAATAGGGAGTGAAGGGCTCCCGCACCTTGGGTTCGTTCACCAGGGTGATTTTCCCGCCCAGGAACTTGTCTTTATAATTATAGGTCCGTTTGACACCGGGGTGCTTCTCCTCTTTGGTGCCATAAACATCCTGGGCCATGTCTTCCTTGTTGTAGGTGTAAATCTCTTCGATGTCGAAGATTGCCAGGGGATTGCCCTCATAAGTCAGGCAAACGCTTTCGCCGGCTTTGATCCCATAGTCGGCGATCTCCTTATCGGAGATGTCGAAAACGATGGGGATGCTCCACACCGTGCCGTCGGCCAGCTCCATCTTCTTGCAGGTGGCCTCCACATCGGCCTTCTTCATGAAGCCTTCGATGGGCGAGAAAAAGCCATAGCCGATGCCGATGGCCTCGGTGGCCATCTGCCGGGAGGCGGGCAAGGTCTTGAGGCCGGCGATCTTCTTCTTGGCCTCCGCCTTGTCGCTGATCACCCTTTCCACCAGTGGTTTCCCACCATGGCCTATGTATTCCATATTGATCCCCTTTCTTTTAATGGCGGCCTGTTCGTGATCCAGAAAGCCGTTTGCTGTGCAGCGCTTTTCCCTTTGGGAGCCCCGCCCTGGGTTGCCCGGCGAGGCTGAGGCCAAAGTTTAAGTGAATTTATTCACATTTCCCTAGCACCTTCGAAAATTAGACTAGACTGCCGCCAATGTCAATAGAAATTTTTCACATATTTTTTCGGGCGGCCGCGGGACAGTGGCCTCAGGAGGCCAGGACCTGATAGCTGATGGTGGGTTCCCGGCGGCCCCGCAGGGTCAGCGCCGGGGCCGGCCGGGTGTTGAATTGTCCGGCAATTTCCCGGTGGGTGGTTTCGCTGATGATGATACCGGCATCCATTTCTTTGCAGACCTCCAACAGCCGGGCCGCCACGTTCACCACGTCACCGATGACGGTGAAGTCCATGCGCTGGGCTGAGCCGATGTTGCCCACGATGGCCTCGCCGGTATTGATGCCGATGCGCATGCCCTGGATGGGGGTGCTCCCGGAGGCCCGCATCTCCTCCAGGCGCCGCTGCATGGCCAGGGCGCAGGCCACCGCCTGGCTGGCGGCCTGGGGCACTTCCAGGGGGGCCCCGAAAAAGGCGAAGAGGCCGTCCCCCAGGTACTTGTCCAGGGTGCCCTCGTGCTGGAACACCAAGGCCACCATTTCGGTGAAATAGGCGTTCAGCACCTCCACCACCCGGGCCGGGTCCATGGTTTCCGAAAGCGTGGTGAAGGCCTTGATGTCGGCAAACAACACGGTGACGTGCCGGCGCCGGCCCCCTAAAGCCAGGCGCTCGGGGTGCTTGAGAATCTCCTCCACCACCCGGGGGCTGACGTAGCGGGAGATAGTTTCCCGGAGGAGTTGTTTCTGCTGATAGAGGCGCAGCCGGCTCCGCAAAGAGGCCTCGTGGCCGGCCTCCTCCTGGGCGATCTCCATGAGCAGCCGCTTCAGTTCGGGGTCGTCGGCCTCCTCGGCCAGGGCCAGGTAGCTGCGCCGGGCCTCCAGCTCATGGGAGATGGCCAGCTCGATGGCTTGCACGATATCCAGTTCCATGGGCTCGCTTCCTCGGGAGTTTATACACAACTTTCCAGAAAAAGACAGCCCCCCAGCCCGGCCGGGAGAAAAAAGTTGGGGGCCGGAGCGGCCGGCGCGACAATTTTAAGCAAAGGTGTGGCGCTGCGGGCCGGTGGGGCCGGGCTTCGCTCCCCTTCCGCCAGCGACACTTGCCGCCCCTGATATCAGGAAGGAGGGGTGGGTGGGGGGAGGGAGCAAACGTGGCCCTCGGCCGCCTCCCCCCACCTACCCTGGAACAGGAGTGTCCCATGAGTGCTGATCCCCGGGTGGAAATCGTGGTGTACGACGCTCCCACCCCGGCCTCCGGCGGCTGCGGCTGCGGCTGTGGCCATCATCACGGTCCCGGTCAGGACCAGGGCCACGATCCGTTGGACAGAGTCAGCATGGAATTCCAGACCCGGGCCCTGGCCCTCACCCTGGAGCGGGCCTTCCCCGGCCAGGTCCGGGTGGACTACATCAACGTCCTCCAGGATCCCCGGGGCCCCAGCCTGCCCCAGACCAAGCTGCTGTGCTCCCTGGCCTACCCCACGCCTCTGGTGTATATCAACGGCCGGGGCCGCTTTGCCGGGGCCCTGCCGGTGGAGCGCCTCCGGGAGGAAGTGGCCAAAATCCTGGGCCAGCCACCCGCTTGAGGCTTCCAGCTGCCCGCGGGCGGGGTGGCCGGCTCGGGGGGGGCCGGAAGCAGGAGGAGCAAAGGGACAGGGACGCCGGCCTTCCCCCTCCCGGCGAGGCGCTCATTGTGCTATGATGAAAGATGAGGGGAACCAGCCCATGCGGGACCAGCGGTCGCGGCGGCCCATCATCACCTTGCTCACGGATTTTGGCACCCGGGATCACTACGTGGCCACCCTCAAGGGGGTCATTTTGGGGTTGAATCCCGAGGTGGTCCTGGTGGACCTGAGCCATGAGGTGGAGCCCCAGGACATCACCGCCGGGGCCTTTGTCCTGGCCGAGGCAGCCCCCTACTTTCCTCCCGGCACCATTCACCTGGCCGTGGTGGACCCGGGGGTGGGCACCAGCCGCCGGGGGCTGGCGGCCCGCTGCCGCGAGCAATACTGGGTGGGGCCGGACAACGGCCTCTTCCATTTCGTCTTCGCCGGCCTGCTGCAGCCGCCCCAAACCCCGGGTCTGCACGGCCCGGAGTGCACCATTGTCTCCTTGGAGAGCCCCTCGTTTTTTCGGCCGCAGATTTCCGCCACCTTTCACGGTCGGGATATCTTTGCGCCGGTGGCCGCCCACCTCTCTTTGGGAGTGGAGTTGGGCCAACTGGGTCCCATCCTGCGCACGCCGGTCCCCCTCCCGGTGCCGGAGCCCGTCTTCGACCCGGAGGTGGCCCGGGGCCAGGTCATTTACATCGACCGGTTCGGCAATCTCATCACCAACCTGGCGGCGGAACGGGTGGCCGCCTGGCTGGGGCCGCGGCGTTCCTTCCGGCTGCACCTGGGGGGGGCGGTTATCCGGCAGTTATCCCCCACCTATGCGGAAGTGGGACCCGGGGAGCCGCTGGCCCTTCCCGGCAGCCACGGTTATCTGGAGATCGCCGTCAATCAGGGCAATGCCGCCAAGCTCCTCAAAGCCGGGGTAGGCCAGCCGGTGGCCCTCTACCTGGAACCGGTGGGTCCCGAACTCCCGCAGCCGCCTCCCTCCGAGCTTTGAGTTCGGCCTTTCTTCCCCCTGAGCCCTCGGAACAGATCCCAGCATCCCCGGGCAGCGGCGGCTTGGCGTGACATTTCCAGGAATTTCGGGTGATTACCGGGAGGTGCCAGCCCGCCGTGGCCCCTTGGAGACATTCCCGGGTGAATAGCCCTTGACGAAGTGGCGAGAATAATCTAAACACTTAAAGTTTTCAGGAAGTTTTTCACTTCGGCTGCAATGCCCTTGGCAGGTCCGAGCCTATGACCCAGACCGACCGCCTGGTCGCCCAGCGCCTGAAGAAGCTGCAGCAGCTCCGGGAGCAGGGTGTGGAGCCCTTTTTCAACCGCTTCAAGCCCAGCCACACCATTGCCCAGGTGCTGGCCGAGTGCGGCAGCCTCACCGTGGAGGAGCTGGAAAAGCTGTCCCAGACCTTTTCCCTGGCCGGCCGCCTCATGCTGGTGCGGGAGTTCGGCAAGGCCAGCTTCTGCCATTTTCAGGACGGCTCCTCCCGTCTGCAGGCCTACGTCCAGAAACAGGTGCTGGGGGAAGAGCGCTTCAAGCTCTTCAGGCGCCTGGATCTGGGCGACATCGTGGGCTTTCGGGGCCACCTTTTCCGGACCAAAACCGGCGAGCTGACCCTGGCGGTGCAGGATTTCGTGCTCCTCACCAAATCGCTGTTGCCCCTGCCGGAAAAGTATCACGGCCTCACCGACGTGGAGCGGCGCTATCGCCAGCGCTACCTGGACCTCATCGTCAATCCCGGGGTCTGGCAGGTCTTCATCCAACGGGCCGCCATCATCCGCCTCATCCGGGAGTTCCTGGACGCCCGGGGCTTCCTGGAAGTGGAGACCCCCATGATGCAGCCCATTCCCGGGGGGGCCACGGCCAAGCCCTTCGAGACCTTTCACCACGCCCTGGACACCAAGCTCTACCTGCGCATCGCGCCGGAGCTCTACCTCAAACGCCTCCTGGTGGGCGGTTTCGACCGGGTGTACGAAATCAACCGCAACTTCCGCAATGAAGGCCTCTCCACCCTGCACAACCCGGAATTCACCATGCTGGAGTTCTACCAGGCCTACGCCACTTACGACGACCTGATGGAGCTCACCGAAGCCCTCTTCGCCTACGTGGCCCAGGGGCTGCTGGGCACGCTGGAAATCGTTTACCAAGGCCAGGTCATCGACTTGACCCCACCTTGGCGGCGCCTGGACCTTCGGGAGTCTCTCACGGAAATCGGCGGCATCCCGGCGGAGGTGGTGCATAACCGGGAGGCCCTGGTCAGGCTGGCCCGGGAGGAAGGCGTGGTCCTGCGCCCCGGCGAAGGCTACGGCCGGGCCCTTACCAAGCTCTTCGACCTGCATGTGGAGGGGAACCTGATCCAACCCACCTTTGTGGTGGGCTACCCCACCGAGACCTCGCCCCTGTCCCGGAAGAATGACGCCAATCCCGAGGTGGTGGACCGCTTTGAGCTCTTCATTGCCGGCCGGGAGATGGCCAACGCCTTTTCCGAGCTGAACGACCCCCTGGACCAGCGGCAGCGCTTCGAGGCGCAGCTGGCGGCCCACCAGGCCGGCGACGAGGAGACGCCCCACGCGGTGGACGAGGACTTCCTCACCGCCTTGGAGTACGGCATGCCCCCCGCCGCCGGAGAGGGCATCGGCATCGATCGGCTGGTGATGCTCCTCACCGACTCCCCTTCCATCCGGGACGTGATTCTCTTTCCGCAACTGCGGCCCGAGAGGTGAGCCCCTTGGGATTCTTCGAAAATTTCGTGGCCTTCCGGCTGCTGCGCGGCGTCAAGCGGCAGAAGGGCTTCATCTCCCTGTCCACCCTGATCTCCACCCTGGGGGTGGCGGTGGGGGTGATGACCCTGATCATCGTCATCGGGGTCATGACCGGCTTTACCCAGGACCTGAAAAAGAAAATTCTCAGCGTCAACGCCCACGTCCTCGTCATGAAGCACGGCCAGAGTCTGACGGACTATCAGGAGGTGGCCGCCCGGGTGGCCAAGATGCCCGGGGTGCTGGCCGTGGAGCCGTTCATCTATACCCAGGTAATGTTCTCGGCGCCGGGCAACATCGGCGGCGGGGTGCTCCGGGCCGTGGACCTGAAGACCATCGAGGCCGGCGGCCCCAAGGCCCTGCAGGTGGTGAAAGGGAATTTCGCCGATCTGGCCGGGGGCGGCCCCGAAGACCCGCCGCCGGTGGCCATCGGCAACGAAATGGCCCGCAACCTGAACCTCAATCCCGGGGACTACCTGAACATCATCTCCCCCCTGGGGACCCTCACCCCCATGGGCCGCATGCCCCGCATGAAGTCCTTCAAGGTGGCGGCGGTCTTCCACACCGGCATGTACGAGTTCGATTCCAGCCTGGTTTACCTGAGCATCCCCCGCATGCAGGCCTTCCTGGGGCTGGGGGACAAGGTCACCGGCCTGGAAGTGCAGGTCAAGGACCTCTACGCCGCCGACCGCATCGGCCAGGAAATCGCGGAAAAGTTGGGCCCCCCCTTTTTCACCCGGGACTGGATGCGCATGAACAGCACCCTGTTTTCCGCCCTCAAGCTGGAGAAGGTGGCCATGTTCATCATCCTCACCCTCACCATCCTGGTGGCGGCCTTTGGGATCGCCAGCACCCTGTTCATGATGGTGATGAAAAAGACCAAGGAGATCGCCATCCTGAAGTCCATGGGGGCCACCCGCCGGAGCATCATGCAGATTTTCATCGCCAATGGCCTGATTATCGGCCTCATCGGCACCCTGGCGGGGCTGCTGCTGGGGCTGGGGGCCTGCGCCTTGCTCAAGCGCTACGAATTCATCAAGCTGCCGGGCTACGTGTACGGGCTCTCCACCCTGCCGGTGCAGGTCCAGTTCGGCGACGTGGCCATGATTGTGGGCGCGGCCCTGGGGATCAGCTTCTTAGCCACCCTCTACCCCGCCTGGCAGGCCTCCCGCCTGGATCCGGTGGAGGCGATCCGGTATGAGTAGAGGTTGCGGGGAGGTCCAGGGGAGCGATGACCCCCACCCTCCTCCCCTCTTAACCGCTAGTATTAGAACCTATTTCAAAACCCTAGTCTCTTAATACAATTGTCATGCCGAGCGAAGCGAAGCATCTCGTATTTTCAATTTCTTGAGACCCTTCGCTGCGCTCAGGGTGACAGAAAAAGAGGTTTTGAAATGGGTTCTGGTATGGGATTGGGGAGGGGAAAGGGCCCACCGGCCTTTTGCCTTCTCCTCCACTTTCCCAACAAACTTTTGACGCCCCTGGCGGAACGTGATAAGGTGGGTTACCCATCTCGAAAGCGGTTATGACGGCCACAGCGGATAACGGTCAGCGTCCGGTGAAGATCCAGGTCCGGGGGCTGGTCAAGACCTTCATCAATAACGGCAACGCCCTGGAAGTCCTCAAGGGTCTGGACCTGGACATTTACGCCGGCGAGACCCTGGCGGTGGTGGGGGCTTCTGGGGTGGGCAAGTCCACCTTCCTCCACATCCTGGGCACCCTGGAGCGGCCCACTGCCGGACAGATGCTCTGGGACGGCCAGGAGGTCTTCGGGCTGGACGACAAGGCTCTGGCCGCCTTCCGCAACCGCAAGGTGGGCTTTGTGTTCCAGTTCCACCATCTGTTGGCGGAGTTCAACGCCCTGGAAAACGCCATGATGCCCGCCCTCATCGCCCGGCTGCCCCGGCGGCAGGCCGAGGAGCTGGCGGAGCAGATCCTGGTGCAAGTGGGACTCAAGGACCGCCTGCGGCACCGGGTTTCCACGCTGTCGGGGGGCGAACAGCAGCGGGTGGCGGTGGCCCGGGCTCTGGTGCTGCAGCCGGAGGCCCTCCTGGCGGACGAACCCACCGGCAACCTGGACCCCAAGAGTGCCGCCCAGGTCCAGGAGCTCATGCTGGAGTTGAACCGGCTCAAGGGGCTGACTTCGGTAATCGTAACCCACAACCGGGAACTGGCCCGGGTCCTGGACCGGGAGATCACCCTGGTGGACGGCAAGACCGAAATTTTGCGGGGGGGGTGACAGAGGTGGTGCGGCGCCTTTTCCTCATGACTCTGGCGGCCCTGCTGGCCCTGAACGGGCCGGCGGGAGCCCAGGACCAGGACATCGTGTTCAAGAAGGTGGCGGTGTTCCCCTTCCCGGTGCTGGCCAAGCAGCCCATGGAGCTCCTGGGGCAGAAAGTCCGCCAGGAATTTCAGGAGCGCCTGAAGGCCGAAGGCTTTACCCTGGTGCCTCCCGAAGAAGTCAACAAGGCCGTGGGGGAAGTGAAGGAGGCCGTTCCCGAAGCCCAGGCCCGGGAGCTGGGCCGCAGGCTGGGGGCGGACGTGGTCATTTCCGGCCAGGTGGTCCTGGTGGGTGATCTCCTGGCCCTGGAAGCCCGGCTCCTGGATCTCACCGGCAAGACCCCGCCGGCCACCCTCAAGGCGGAAGGCGTGGGCCTGGCGGCGCTCACCGGGTTGAGCCGCCAGATGGCCCAGGATGCCGCCCAGAAAATTCTGGGGCGGGAGAAGATCGCCCGCATCGAGGTGAAAGGCAACCGCCGCATTGAAAAAGACGCCATCATGGGGGTCATGCAGACCCGGGAGGGGGACGTCATCGCCTCGGCGCGCCTGCGGGAAGACCTCAAGGCCATTTACAAGATGGGCTATTTCACCAACGTCAAGCTGGACATCAGCGACACCCCCGCCGGCCGGGTGCTCACCGTGCTGGTGGAGGAAAAACCCGCCATCAAGGAAATCACCATCCAGGGCAACCGCAAGATCAAAACCAAAAAGATCATGGAGGTGGTGGACCTCAAGCCCTATGCCGTGGCCTCGGAAAGCGCCATCCGGGAAAACCTCAATAAAATTGTCAAGTTTTACAGCGAACAGGGCTTCTATGAGGCCAAGGTGGACTACCGTCTGGACCCGGTGAGCCCCACCGAAGTCAGGCTGGTGTATTTGGTGGATGAAGGCGGCAAGCTCCTGGTCAAGGAGGTCCGTTTCGAAGGCAACGCCGCCATCAAGTCCCGGGACCTGAAGAAGGTCATGGAAACCAAGGAAAAGACCCTCATCTCCTTCATCACCGGCACCGGCAAGCTGAGCCGGGACGTCCTGGAGCGGGATGTGGAGAAGATCACCGCGGCCTATTACAACAAAGGCTACATCAAGGCCAAGGTGGGCGAGCCCCGGGTGGATATCAAGGGAAACAACATCTACCTCACCATCCCCATCGAGGAAGGTCCCCAGTACCAGGTGGGCCGCGTGGACTTCCAGGGCGACCTCATGGAGGACAAGGAGAAGCTGGCCAAGCGGCTGGAGATTGTCAAGCAGAAGATCTACAGCCGGGAGGTCATCCAGAACGACATTACCGCGCTGAGCGACCTCTATGCCGACCAGGGCTACGCCAACGCCGATATCACCCCCCTCATCAAGGAGGACGACGCCGCCCGGCGGGTGGACATCACCTTCGACATCCGCCAGGGGAGCAAGGTTTACTTCGAGCGCATTGAGGTGTCGGGCAACGTCAAGACCCGGGACAAGGTGATTCGCCGGGAGCTCCGGGTGTACGAGCAGGAGCAGTTTTCCGCCACCAAGCTCAAGGAGAGCGTGCGGAACCTCAGGCGCCTGGAATACTTCGAAGATGTGAACTTCAGCACTTCCCCGGGCAGCTCGCCGGACCGTCTGAACCTGAAGATCAACGTCAAAGAGCGGCCCACCGGCACCTTCGGAGTGGGCATGGGTTACAGCACCCAGGACCGGCTGGTGGGCATGGTGGAGATCAGCCAGGCCAATCTCTTCGGCCGGGGCCAACAGCTCAAAGTCCAGGGCATCATCGGCGCCATTGCCGCCCGGGGACGCCTCAGCTTCACGGAGCCGTATTTCATGGACCGGCCTCTGGCCGTGGGCGTGGACGCCTTTTACTGGTCCCGGGATTTTGACGAATACACCCGGGAGAGCATCGGCGGCTCCCTGCGCCTGGCCCATCCGCTGCGGTGGAAATACACCCGCATTTACGGGTCCTACCGCTTTGAGAATGTCAACCTTACCAATCTGTCCCCCTTTGCCTCGCCCATCCTGAAGGAAGCCGCCCAGATTCACAACACCAGCGCCGGCAGCCTGATGATTCGGCGGGACTCCCGGGACGCCATCTTCACCCCCACCCGGGGCTCGGATAACAGCATCGCGGTGGAAATGGCCGGCTGGGGCGGGGACACCGCCTTTATGCGCTACATTGTGGAGTCCGGCTGGTATTTTCCCCTGTGGTGGGGCCACGTGGGAGTGATCCACGGCCGGGGCGGCTACATGAATCGCCTCTCCTGGGGGGCCTTGCCGGCCTACGAGAAATTCTACCTGGGCGGCATTGACAGCATCCGGGGGTTCACCTTCGCCGACATCAGCCCCCGGGACCCCACCACCGGGCAGCGGGTGGGCGGCACCAAATTCCTCCAGTTCAACCTGGAATACCGCTTTCCCGTGCCCTTCGCCAAGAAGTACGGCATCACCGGGGTCACCTTTTTCGATGCCGGCAACGTTTACGGGACCTTCCCTACTCCGCCGTTTCTGCGCACCAGTGCCGGGGTCGGCATCCGCTGGTACTCGCCCTTGGGGCCGCTGCGCATTGAATGGGGCTACAATCTCTCCCCCAAGCCCTGGGAGCGCCAGAGCAACTGGGAATTCACCATGGGGGGCACCTTTTAGCGAACCAATCACCCCGGCCCCGGAGGCCGACGGTGGCATCCATTACCGGAGATTTTCCCAAAGAAATGAGGAGGACTTACATGCAGAAACTGATGACCGTCCTGGCAGTGGCTGTACTGCTGGCCGTTTCCCCCACCCTGGCCGCGGCCCAAGTCAAGATCGGGGTGGTGGACGTCAATGATATCATCAGCAAGTCCGGCGAAGGCAAGCGCATCCAGGACAGCCTGAAGCGCAAGATGGAAGAAATGGGCCGCCCCCTGGAGCAGCGGCGCCAGGAGCTGACCCGCCAGATCGAAGAATTTGAAAAGCAGAAGGGCGTCATGAAGGAAGACGCCCGCAAGCGCAAAGAGGAAGAGCTCCAGAAAAAGGCCAGCGACCTGCAGAAATCCGCAGCCGAAGCCGACAAGAGCCTGGCGCAGCTGCAGGAGCGGGAACTGGGACCGGTCATGAAGAAGCTGGAACAGGCGGTGGAGGCGGTGGCCAACGAGGAGAAGCTGGACCTGGTGCTGCCCAAGGCCGGCATCTTCGTGCGCAACAAAAGCCTGGACATCACCGAAAAGGTGCGGGCCCGCTTTCGGTAGGCGCCGAACCGGCAGGTTGGGGGGAGGACGGCAGGAGCCGGCCTCACCCGGCCCGGTCCTCCCCTCCATATCCTCACCACCGAACCGCTTCGGGTTGGGGGACTGGGGCGAGGGGGCCTCAGGCGTGTGACCCTTCCCCCCATGGCCAAGCACCATGACCTATACTCTGGGTGAACTGGCGCAGTTGTTGGGCGGGGAGTTGCGGGGGCCGGCGGAGCTGGTGATCCACGGCCTGGCGGCGGTGGACCGGGCCACCCCCCGGGACCTCACCTTCATCGCCCAGCGGAAATACCTGCGCCTGGCGGCGGCGAGCCGGGCGGCGGCCTTCATTGTCTCCCCGGAGTGGGCCGATTTGGGTCGGCCCAGCATCGTGGTGGCTCAGCCCTACCTGGCCTACGCCCGGGCCGCGGCCCTGTTTGCCCCGCCTCCCTGGCGCTGGCCCGGGGTGAGCGACCGGGCCTATGTGGGGGAGGGGGTGGTCCTGGGGGTCGGGGTTTCCGTGGCCCCCCTGGCCTTCATCGGCGACCGGGTGCGGCTGGGAGATCGGGTCAGCATCGGGCCGGGCTGCGTCCTGGGCCCGGAGGTGGAGATCGGCGCGGACTCATATCTCTATCCCAACGTCACCATCCTGGACCGCTGCCGCCTGGGGGAGCGGGTCATCATTCACAGCGGCACCGTGCTGGGGGCGGACGGCTTCGGCTACGTTCCCACCCCCCAGGGCCACCACAAGATCCCCCAGCTGGGCACCGTGGTCATTGAAGACGACGTGGAGATCGGGGCCAATTGCACCATTGACCGGGCGGCGCTGGGTGAGACCCGCATCGGCCGGGGCACCAAGATCGACAACCTGGTGATGGTGGCCCACAACGTGGAAGTGGGCGAGGACGCCATCCTGGTGGCCCAGGTGGGCATCGCCGGCTCCACCAAGGTGGGACGGCGGTTGGTCATGGGGGGCCAGGT
>FWPV01013359.1_pt1 | contig 12359 bp, 14 predicted proteins | sample 2228371 | NCBI WGS metagenome assembly FWPV01 (sample SAMEA103939776, study PRJEB20133) | metagenome | reverse complement strand
TGACTCTGGAAGATGGCCGGACCGGATCTGGATTAACCGCCGTGGTGGGTTTTCCCGAAGTCGTTATCGAGAAAAAAACGATATAAAACCCATTTCCATCAGAAAAGAAATTGCACTTTTAGTCAAACTGACGGGCTAAATTGCCGTTTCCGAGTGTTTTCTTATAGACTTGCGCCATATGCACAATCGACTCAAACATATCGTGTTTGCGGTGCTGCTGCTGATCCTGCCCCTGCAGGGTCTGGCTGCAGCATTGACGCCGATCCTGTGCCACTCCGACGAACAGCAAACCGCTGTTTCAGTGCAAACGCACGGATCGGATTCCTCGTCCCACGAAGAGCCGACATCAAATCACGATGGCAAGGGGGGAACCGGCTATTCCGGCCATCTCTGTTGCCATCACCCGGTCGGCGCGATGCCGGCCACTTTTGCAGCTTTCGCCGATTCCGGTCCGTCTACTTACGTTTCGCCCCCTCAAGTCTGGCCCTCACTGTTCTCCCCCGAACAGCAACTGCGCCCCCCGCGCAGCTGATCTCGTTCTGACCCGGTAGTAAAGGCTTGTGCCTGTCATTGGCACGAGCGTTTGGAAATGCGCGTCTGCGACGCGCTACGGAACGAGGACACTCATGTTTTCCCTTTTTGCAGCATTGCTGTTTGCCGCAGCCATGGCCCCGCTGTCGGTTCTGGCCGCGCAGCCCAGCCCGGCGTCAAATCCGGCTTCCCCGGAGGCGCCCGTACGCCAGTCAACTTATGAATCCGTATTCGCCGGTTATCAATCTTACAAAGACGAAAAGCCTGCGTCATGGCGTGAAGTCAACGATGAAGTCGGCCGCATCGGCGGACAGGTCGGAATCTTCGGCGGCGCCGGCCATGCAGGTCACGGCTCGGCCAAACCTTCCACCAATTCACCCCCTGCCGCCTCTAAGCCGCAACAGGCTCCGCAACCGATGCACGGCAAGGGACATCAAGGAATGATGAAATGAAAGCGACCATTCAACGCACACGAGGACGCCCGCAGCGTGTCTTTGCCGCTCTGCTGACGCTGGCCTTTCTTGGCGGCTGCGCGACATTCTCAACCGACGGCGGCCTGGAAAGCGTTCAGACTGCTGGCAAGGAACGCGGCCTTGCCCAGAACGTGGCATGGCTGAAAACCGACAAGGACGCGGAGACTGCCCGCGCCTCGGTAAAAAAGCTGCTGGCCGCCCCGTTGACTGCGGACAATGCCGTGCAGATCGCACTTCTGAACAACCGCGGTTTACAGGCCACCTATGCAGAGCTTGGTATCGCTGAAGCCGACGTGGTTCAGGCCGGCCGATTGCGCAATCCCGGATTCTCATTTGGCAGGCTCACGCGTGCTGATGAAGTGGAGATCGAGCGCACCTTCCTGTTTGATGTGCTGGGTCTCATCACGATGCCGATACGCACGGATCTTGAAAAACGCCGCTTCGAACTCACCAAGGGCCGGGTTGCGATGGAAACCCTCCAAGTCGCCGCGGACACCAGACGCGCGTTCTACAGCGCCGTGGCTGCACAGGAATCGGTGAAATACATGGAGCAGGTCAAACAGAGTGCCGAAACCAGCGCCGAACTTGCACGCCGCATGGCGTCAGTCGGCAACTTCAGCAGACTCGACCGCGCCCGTGAACAGGCCTTCTATGCCGAAACGACCGCACAACTTGCGCGCGTCAGGCAGCAGGCGTTGGCCGAGCGGGAGCGTCTGACGCGGTTGATGGGGCTCTGGGGCGAGGACACCGGCTTCAGACTTCCAGAACGTCTGCCCGACCTCCCGAAAGCCCCGCGCAACATCGCCGACCTCGAAGCCACCGCCCTCAAGAAACGCCTCGATGTACAGGGTGCGATGCAGGAAGCTGAAAACATCGCTTCCGCTCTTGGACTCACCAAAGCCACCGGCTTTCTCAGCGTTCTCGAGGTCGGTTATATGCGAAACAGTGAGTCAGGGCTGCCGCGGCAGACCGGTTATGAGATCGAATTGAGGCTGCCAATATTTGACTGGGGCAACGCCCGGGTCGCCCGCGCCGAATACACCTATATGCAGGCCGTCAATCGGGCAGCAGACACCGCGGTCAAGGCACGCTCCGAAGTGCGCGAGGCCTATTCAGCCTACCGCACCACTTACGATTTGGCGAAACATTACCGCGACGAAATCGTGCCGCTGAGAAAACGCATCTCCGAGGAAAACCTGCTCCGCTACAACGGAATGCTGATCAGCGTGTTCGAGTTGCTCGCTGATGCGCGCCAGCAGGTGTCCGGCGTCAATGCCTACATCGAGGCCCTGCGCGACTACTGGCTGAGCGAAACCAGTTTGAATCTCGCGCTTACCGGCAAATCACCCGGCACCATGAGCGTCGGAAACGGTGCGCAGGCTGCTGCTGGCGACGCCCCCGGCCATTAACCATTTTCTGGAGAGATCATGACATCACGCCGCAATTTTCTGCGCACCGCCGGAGGCGCCCTGCTGGGTGCCGCCGCAGTCAGCAAGGCTGCGCAGGGCGCCGTACCGGAAGCACCGATTCAGACAAAACCCGACATGCAACCGCCGCTGTCTCCGCCCAACGGCCGCCCCTACAACCCGGTCGCCACACTGAACGGCTGGACCCTGCCCTGGCGCATGAACAAGGGCTGGAAAGAGTTCCACCTGATTGCCGAACCGGTACGCAGGCAGCTCGCGCCCGGCATGACTGCCAACCTTTGGGGCTACAACGGTCAGTCGCCAGGTCCGACCATTGAATGCGTCGAAGGCGACAAGCTGCGCATTTTCGTCACCAACAAGCTGCCGGAACACACCACCATCCACTGGCACGGCATCCTGCTGCCCAACGGCATGGACGGCGTCGGCGGCCTGAACCAGCCGCAGATCCCGGTCGGCAAAACCTTCGTCTACGAATTCGAGATGAAAAAGTCCGGCACCTTCATGTACCACCCGCACGCCGACGAAATGGTGCAGATGGCGATGGGCATGATGGGATTTTTCGTGGTGCACCCAAAAAACCCGAACTTCATGAAGGTCGATCGGGACTTCGTGTTTCTGATCAACGCCTACGACATCGAGCCCGGTGCCGCCACACCGAAAATTGCCACGATGACGGACTTCAACCTTTGGTCCTGGAACAGTCGGGTGTTTCCCGGCATCGACCCTTTCGTCGTCAGAAAAGGTGACCGGGTGCGCATCCGCTTTGGCAACCTGACTATGACCAACCATCCGATCCACATGCACGGCTACGACTTCGAAGTCACCTGCACCGACGGCGGCTGGGTACCCAAAGGCGCACGCTGGCCGGAAGTCACGGTCGATGTAGCGGTGGGCCAGATGCGGGCCTTCGAGTTCGTCGCCGATGCACCGGGCGACTGGGCGATCCACTGCCACAAGTCGCACCACACCATGAACGCCATGGGCCATGACGTGCCAACGATGATCGGCGTCGACCATCGCGGCGTGGCGCAGAAGATCATCAACCTGGTGCCCGACTACATGGTGATGGGCGAACGCGGCATGGCCGACATGGGCGAGATGGAAATGCAGATCCCTGACAACACGTTGCCGATGATGACCGGCACCGGACCGTTCGGCCCGATCGAGATGGGTGGCATGTTCAGCGTGGTCAAGGTGCGCGAAGGCTTGGCGAAAAATGACTACAAAGATCCAGGTTGGTACAAACATCCGCCCGGAACAGTTTCCTACGAATGGACGGGAGCTCCACTGGTCGCGGAGCGCCCCAAATCCACGCCGCAGTCCGCCGCCAAAACAGCAGCCCCCGAACGTGAACTACGTGTACGCAAACCTTCCGGTGGCCACTCAGGCCATTAATTATTATTTAAAATCAAGGAGATATAAATGAAATACCTTTCCGCCGTTGTTGCCACCCTGATCATTACCGTAGCCCCTGCCGCTTGGGCGCATGGCGATGCAAAAAAACCGCACGCTGCAAAAAAAGCCATCTCCACCGAAGAAAAAACTTTCGGTCGCGAAGGCGACCCAGGTAAAGCAACGCGCACTGTCAATGTCGACATGAGCGACAAGATGCGTTTCACCCCGGACTCCCTCACGCTTAAACAAGGAGAAACCGTCAAATTTGTCGTGAAAAACTCGGGGAAAATCATGCATGAGTTCGTGCTCGGCACCATGAGCGAGCTGAAGGAGCACTCGGCGCTCATGAAGAAGTTTCCGGGCATGGAACATTCCGAACCCTACATGGCGCATGTCGCACCGGGAAAGACAGAAACCATCGCTTGGCAATTCACCAAAGCGGGCAATTTCAATTTCGGCTGCCTGATCCCCGGCCATTTTGAAGCCGGCATGGTCGGCAATGTGGCTGTCAAATAAACCCGCACGCTTGGCACATATTGATCCGCTGCGCGAACTTAATACATTGCGCAGCGGTCTACTCTTTAGTGTTAAAAAACAATCCGTTACACAACTTTCAAAGGTTTACATTATGAAACGCATCACCCTCATTCTCGCTTCAACTATTTTTTCCCTTACCGCCCTGCCGCTGGGCGCACAGACCACCGATCACAGCGCACACCATCCTGAACCCGCCAAAGTGGCGCAGGCTGCTTCTCCGATGGCTGACGGTGAAGTACGCAAAGTGGATATGGAGACCAAAAAAATCACCATTCGCCACGGCACCATCGAGAATCTCGGCATGCCGCCGATGACCATGGTATTCCAGGTCAAGGATCCGGCTCTGCTCGACCAAGTCAAAGCCGGGGACAAAATCCGGTTTAATGCTGAAAAATCCGGCGGTGCTTTTACGGTCACTCGGATCGAATCCGCTCAATAATCTCATGACCGTGAGATCAGGGTTCGATGCCCATCCGAACCGATATCGTTCGGTCTCGGATTACCGTGATCTTGCATCAACGTATGACGCCAGTTGCCGACGAATTGGTTATATCCGTAGTGCCGCGGTGAATGCCCTGGTGTTGCAGCCAGGGCAAACCGTCTTTGACGTGGCCTGCGGCACCGGTGCTACACTCCTTGAGCTGGCCTGCCGCGTCGGCCCTCGCGGGAGAGTCATTGGCATCGATCACAGCCCTGAAATGGCTGCCATTGCCCGGCAGCGCATTGCCGAATCCGATGCCAGGAATATTGAACTGGTTGTTGGACCGGTCGATGCGGTACGTATCACCGATCATGCCGATGCGCTGTTGTTCTGCTTTGCACACGACGTACTGCAATCAGCCGCATCGCTCAAGAACATTTTCTCGATGGTACGTCACGATGCGCGTGTGATCACGGTCGGCGCAAAATTGATAGACCGGTGGTGGGCCTTTCCTCTTAACAACTGGATCCGATGGCGAGGACAGCGTTACCGCACCACAGACCGCGGCCTTGCACGCCCTTGGGAACCATTGCGGGACTATTGCCCGGGCATTCAGGTAATTGAAACCTTTCATCTGGGCACCAGCTATCTCGCGGAAGGAGTCTTTTCCGGAAACATCTCTGCCCACTCAAGAATGCCGCACATTACGTGAAGTCCAGCACCAAAAGAAAGGATCTCATCGTGGCAGCCATGGTCATTCTGCTGCTTCTCGTCGGGGTGATCATATCCATGAAAATGGACGGCCGTCCATCGCGCGCTGATCCCGACAACCTGTCCCAGGTATCTGTCGGCAAGCGCATATACAACATTCACTGTGCAGCCTGTCACGGTGTACGACTTGAAGGTCAGCCGGACTGGCGCAAAAAACTGCCGAGTGGCCGCATGCCTGCTCCTCCTCATGACGCTACCGGACACACCTGGCATCACACGGATTCCATGCTGTTCGGCATCACGAAGTACGGACTGCTACCGGGCAAATACGCACCACCAGATTACCGCAGTGACATGCCAGCTTTCATGGGTGCTTTGTCCGACGAAGAAATCTGGGCCGTTCTGGCCTACATCAAATCCTTCTGGCCGCAGGAACTCCGCCAGGCGCAACGCGACCTGACCTTGCACAGACAGTGATCAGATCGTGCGCCGGAACGCCACGGGAAATAACCACAATTCCATCATGTTTTACCGGAGTTTGATGTACATCAATAAGAAAGTCTGGAGGTGCGCTAGCATTTTTCTCATGCTCAAAGCTTATACAAAAGGGGTTGATCTGGTTCGAATGATCGTACTTGCGGCGACTCTGCTGCTGGCCCCTTATGCAGCTTTCGCAGGCGGTCTCGAGCATCATGCCTCCAAGCCTGACAATCATTCTGCAGCCAGCCATCAGGCCGATGCTGTAATTGATTCTGCTTCGGGAAACCACAACACTCCCGCAGGGGCTCCACTGCACTGCCACGAAAAATCACCGACCCCGCAGGCAACTGCGCTGACCCTTGAGCCGATTTCTCCAGATCTGCCACTACTGATCATTGAGGGAACCCCTCCACTCTTCAGACCAGCCTCCACCTCGCTGAATAGTGCCACAGCCCGGATTCTCATTGCCGGGCCGCCCCGCTTCATTCTTTTCAGCAATTTCCGCAGTTAGTTCCGCTGCCGGCGTCTCCCGTCGGTCCAATCCCTGTTGTACCCAGGAAGTCCCGCGCCGGATCATTTCCGGAGCAAATTTCTTTCATATACCCAAGGAGAAACCATGAAATCCGCCATTTCCGCAGCAATGCTGGCCGTACTGACCCTTTCCGCCCCTGTCGCGCTGTCCGCTGAAACACCCGCCAAGCCGATGGCAGGAAAACCGATGTCCATGATGGACGACAAGCACATGGCGCAGATGCAGGAAAACATGAAACGCATGCAGCAGCAGATGGACAAGATCCGCCAGACCAAGGATCCGAAGGACCGTCAAAAATTGATGCAGGAGCACATGCAGACCATGCAAGCCAACATGCAAATGATGCGTGGCATGGGAGGTTCCATGATGGGTGGCCAAGGTGGCATGGGCATGAGTTCCGGCGCAGGAGGAGCCCAGATGTCCGGCATGGATCCGAAACAGCGACAGGACATGATGGAAAAGCGCATGGACATGATGCAAATGATGATGGAACAGATGATGCAACATGACCAGATGATGCAGGGCATGCCTGCCAGGTGAACCGCCGGAGGCGCCCTGCCTCGCAGGACGCCTCCTTCACACAAAAGGAATAACCATGGATACGGAAAGCCTGAAAAGCCTCGGCTGGCTGCTCGTCTGGGGTGCCCTGTTTTTCGTGATGATGCGATACGGCTGCGGAGCGCACATGATGGGCAGACATGGCAAGCGGAAAAATCACAACTCCGCAGCGGACAGGGAAACCAAAGACCCTGTCTGCGGGATGAGCGTCAATCCGGAGAAAGCTGCAGCCGCATCCGTTCTTAATGGAAACACTTACTACTTCTGCTCCAGATCATGCCGCGACAAATTCGAGAAGGCGCCGGGCACATATACCACTGTCCCGCATGACGCGCATTGACACGGCCTTCTCAAAAGAGCAACAGCGCACAGACCTGCCCACAGTCACGGTTAAGCTTTTATGCGTCAAATGTCGTAATGTTTGTCCGTAATCCGTATGGCGATCAAGGAGACCTGCAATGAAAGCAGACGATAAACATGCGCACCATGACCATAAGCACGATCACGACGGCACAAAATACGTGCCGCTCGAACCCACCGGACCAGCCGGGGTGGCGCAATGGACCTGTCCGATGCATCCGGAGATCCTGCGCAATGCTGCCGGCGACTGTCCGATCTGTGGCATGGCCCTGGTCCCCGTAGCCGGAACCGCGGAAGTTGACGACAGCGAACTGCGCGACCTGACCCGCCGCATGTGGATCGGCGTCGCGCTGTCGATCCCGCTCGTGATACTCGCAATGTCACCCATGATCGGCATAAGCGAACCCTTCGGACTCGCGCCACAACGGCGCGGATGGTGGGAGTTTTTTCTGGGCACACCGGTGGTGCTGTGGGTAGGCTGGCCGATCCTGCGCAAATTCTGGCTGTCGCTTGCACACCGTGCGCTCAACATGTACTCGCTGATTGGCTTGGGCGTGGGACTGGCCTATCTGTTCATCCTCGCCGCAGTGTTTCTACCTGATTTGTTCCCGCCGGAGTTCCGCGAGCATGACGGCGCAGTCGGCACCTATTTCGAAGCCGCCGCAGTCATCGTGACACTGGTCATTCTCGGCGACGTACTTCAGGCACGCGCCATGGGACAGACCAGTCAGGCGATCCGGGAACTGCTGCAACTTGCGCCCAATCTCGCCTGGCGCCTGCGCGAGGATGGTACCGAGGAGCAGGTGGCGCTTGACTCGGTCATGGTCGGCGACCGCCTGCGCGTAAAGCCGGGAGAGAAAATCCCGGTGGATGGCAACGTGGTCGATGGTGCGAGCCGGGTGGATGAATCGATGATCACCGGGGAGCCCGTGCCTGTCGCCAAGGCGGCCGGTGACCGGGTGACCGGTGCCACCATCAACGGCAGCGGCTCACTGGTGATGCGCGCCGAACGCGTGGGTTCAGACACCCTGCTCGCCAAAATCGTGCACATGGTGGGTGAAGCACAGCGCACACGCGCACCAATCCAAAGGCTCGCTGATGTCATCGCAGCGTATTTCGTTCAAGTCGTTGTCGGGATTGCCCTCCTGACCGCGCTGATCTGGTGGGTCGTGGGGCCGGAACCTCGACTTACTTACGCACTGCTGAATGCCATCGCCGTGCTGATCATCGCCTGCCCCTGTGCCGTCGGACTGGCCACACCGATTTCAATGACAGTCGCCATGGGTGAAGGCGCGCGCTCGGGCATCCTGTTCCGCAGCGCCGAAGCGATTGAGCGCATGCGCGATATCGACACCCTCGTTGTCGACAAAACCGGCACGCTGACCAAGGGCAAGCCCGCACTGACCGATTTTGCGGCGGCCGGTATGCCTGAAGATGAGGCACTCGCGCTGATGGCCGCAGTCGAACAATTGTCAGAGCACCCCATCGCGCATGCCGTGGTCGAAGGAGCCAAGGTCCGCAATCTCGTAGTACAGCCGGCCAAGGAATTTGAAGTTGCCAACGGTCTGGGCGTACATGCGGAAATTGCGAGCCGCAGGATATTGGTCGGCAGCCGCGATTTCCTGAGAAAACACGGTATTGATACACAGCAATGGGAGGCGCAGGCGGAAACGCTGCGCGCCCAAGCCAAAACCGTGGTGTTTCTGGGTGTGGACGGGGCTGCCATCGCCATCGCGGCCGTCGCCGATCCGATCAAGGACAGCACGCCCGAAGCACTCGCGGAACTCAAGCGCTCCGGTGTGCGCATCGTGATGTTGACCGGTGATTCGCGCCGCACCGCTGAAGCTGTCGCGCAACAACTCGGCATCGATGAGGCACTGGCTGAAGTATTGCCGGAGGACAAGGCGGGCCATGTCAAACGCCTCCAGTCAGAAGGACATAAGGTTGCAATGGCGGGAGACGGCATCAACGACGCGCCTGCCCTCGCCCAGGCAGACGTCGGGATCGCCATGGGCACCGGGACCGACGTTGCCATGGAGAGCGCCGGGGTCACACTGATCAAGGGCGACCTGCGCGGCATTGCCCGTGCCGCCAAACTATCCCGCGCAACGATGCGCAACATCCGCCAGAATCTGGTATTCGCTTTCGGCTACAACGCCCTCGGGATTCCGATCGCAGCAGGCGTGTTGTACCCTGCTTTCGGGATATTGCTGTCGCCCATCTTCGCAGGCGCAGCGATGGCGCTCAGCTCAGTCTCGGTCGTCACGAATGCATTGCGTCTACGTCGCCAGTCCGCAATATAAATTAAGCGCCGCAGAGGCTATGACTGCTGAAGAAACGTCTCCCCGGCCAGCTCGGTAGCTCCCGACAATTCATGCAGGGATATTTAAATAATGTTTAAAAACATATACTTAAATATATTCTCAATTATGCCGCTCATTTGTAGAGCGCTTCGCGCACTTTGCCCCTAAACACACGATAGGCAAACACGGTGTATCCGGCAATGAAGGGCAGCACGATGGCCGCGCCCCACAACATGAAAGTCAGCGCGCTGTCATGCGAAGCCGCATCCCATATGGTCATGCGGTCGACAACGACATAGGGGAAGATGCTGTAGGCGAGTCCGAGGAAAGCCAGCACGTAAATCGCCACCGCGCCGGCAAAGGGTTTCCAGTCGGCAACACCGGCGCGCAGGCTGCGCCACAGCCAGAGGCCGGCAGCCAGGCTCGCCGCAGGCAGCAGCATCAGGCCCAGCGTGCGCGGAAAATCGAACCACTTGTCACGCACTGTTTCGCTGGCCAGCGGCGTTGCAATCGATACCAGCGCGACGCCCAGCGCCACCCATAACAGTCCCCACTTCGCCCAGGCCCGTGCCTTGCGCTGCAGTTCGCCCTCGGTGCGCAGCACCAGCCAGGTCGCGCCGAGCAGCACGTAACCGCCGCAGACGCTGCCGCCGACCAGCAGCGCAAACAGCCAGTAAGCGAAACCCGGCTCGAAACCGGTGATGTAGCGGCCGAGCATGAAACCCTGTGCAAGGCTGGCGAGGAAGGAGCCAAACCAGAACAGCCAGTTCCACAGTTCCGCGTGCCAGCCCAAGGCCTTCATGCGGAATTCGAAAGCCACGCCGCGGAACATCAGGCCGATCAGCATCACCGTCACCGGCAGATAGAGCTCGCCCAGCACCACGCCATGCGCTTTCGGAAACGCCACCAGCAGCAGGCCGATGCCCAGTACCAGCCAGGTTTCATTGGCATCCCAGAACGGGCCGATCGAGGCCACCATCAGGTCCTGCTCCGGGGCGCTCGCTGCCGGCATCAGCATGCCGACGCCGAGGTCATAACCGTCGAGCACGACATAGGCGAGTATGGATACCCCCATCAGCACCGCGAACACCACCGGCAGGTCGATATTCATTTCCGCATCTCCTGCTGCCCGGCACCCTTGCCGGCCATGTGCGTGAGCACCACCAAATAGGCGCCGAGCATCAGGCTGTAGGCCAGCACGTAACCGGTAAGGCTGGCGCCGAGCTCGGCACCCGAAACATGGCCGACGGCATCCCTGGTGAGCAAAATCCCCGTGACCAGCCAGGGCTGGCGGCCAATCTCGGTGACGATCCAGCCGGCGAGCGTGGCAATCCAGCCGGAGAAGGTGAACGCGGCAAAAGTCCACAGCAGCGCACGCGGCAAGGTCCCGCCGCGGCGCAGCCGCCAGGCGCCGAACCAGGCCAGCGCCAGCATGTCGACGCCGATACCGACCATCAGGCGAAAAGCGTAGAACACCGGTGCCACCGGCGGCCGGTCCGGCTCGAATTCGTCGAGGCCTTTCAATTCGCCATCGGGATCATGCTTCAGGATCAGCGAGGCGCCCTTGGGGATTTCAATGGCGTAATCGTTGCGCCGCTCCTGTTCATTGGGCACTGCGAACAACACCAGCGGCGCACCCTTTTCCGTTTTCCAGATGCCTTCCATCGCGGCAATTTTCGCCGGCTGATGTTCCAGCGTGTTGAGGCCATGCAGGTCGCCGACGAAAATCTGCGTCGGCGCCAGCACCGCGGCCACCAGCACACCGGCGCGCAAGGTCTTCAGCGCTGACGCGTCATCGGGCGCCTTCAGCAGCCGCCACGCCGACAATCCGGCAATCACGAAAGACGCGGTCAAGCCGGAGGCCAGCATCATGTGCGTAAAACGGTACGGGAACGAGGGATTGAAAATCACTTGCAGCCAGTCGCCGGCGATGATCTGTCCGTCGGCAATCACATGGCCGACGGGGGTATGCATCCAGGAATTGAGCGCGAGTATCCAGAACGCCGACAACGAGGTGCCGATGGCAACGATCACCGTCGACAGGATATGCAGCCAGGACGGCACACGGTTCATGCCGAAGAGCATGATGCCGAGGAAAGTGGCTTCGAGGAAAAACGCGGTCAGCACCTCGTAGGCCAGCAGCGGGCCGGCGATGTTGCCGACCGTGTTCATGAATCCCGGCCAGTTGGTGCCGAACTGGAAACTCATGACAATGCCGGACACCACGCCCATCGCGAAACTCAGCGCAAAAACCTTGACCCACAGTTTGTAGGTGGCGAGCCAGGCGGGATCGCGGCTGCGCTCGTAGCGCACGCGGAAATAGACCAAAAACCACGCGAGCGCGATGGTCAGGCTGGGGAAAAGAATGTGAAAGGCGATATTCAGCCCGAACTGGGTGCGGGCCAGCAGCAGGGCTTGTGCAGCGTCCATCGTGGACTCCTTGCCTGATGAGGCTCGCCTGAAGGCCGGGAAGTTCCCTGGGTTCCTGAATCCTTGTCGATGCCCCGGGCACGCCTGTCCTCATGCTACATCAGGCAAGACTTGATCGGGCCGAACTTAGTGCGGACGGAACGGTCGAAAGTGGCGTTGCGGCTGCACTCAAAGCCCCCTAAACTTGCGAACATGAAACGG
>FWPV01012957.1_pt1 | contig 12359 bp, 11 predicted proteins | sample 2228371 | NCBI WGS metagenome assembly FWPV01 (sample SAMEA103939776, study PRJEB20133) | metagenome | reverse complement strand
TTTATCCCAATCCCAATTGCCTCCAGCGCTGGTTCCACTACCAGTGCTACTACCATCACTGGTTCCACCTTGTGTCTGTTGATAATAATAAACTGGTCCGGCGACATAATTGTTGGGGTCGGTCCAGGGGAAACCGCTATTGTCAGGCTGGCAGCTGCCGACGGTTCTGATTGCGACCGGTTGAATTTTGTCACCCGGGTTAAGACCAACATTGCAATTAAAATAAGTAGTTATATTGCCGCTGGCGTCTGGGGGGAGATTATTGGCGCCATTCCAAGGACAATTTACTGGAAAGCCGTCATTTATTTTCAAGCCGCAAACATTGTTTTTGTCAGCACGATTCTCATTGTTGTAGGGGCCGGTTATCATTCTGCACTGGAAAGAGGTTGAATTGATGATATTCCCGCTGGCTGAAGGCAGAGATACTTCTTTAATTAACCCTTTACAGTCTTGGTTGGCGCGGGAAAAAAAGACGAGCCTGTCTTTGGTTAGTTTAGAGGAATACAAAAGAGCGCCTGACACAACCAAGGTTGTGATAACAATGGTGAGCGCTTGAATAAACCCTTGTTTTTTATCCATATAGAAAAAGCGGTTATTAGTTAAATAGTAAAGAAAAGCTTGTCAAAAGTCAAACGCTAGAGTATACTTTATTTTACATGGCGAAAAAATTATCTTTGGAGGATATTGACGAGACGATTAACAAAGATATTGTTGTACAAAAATACGCCGAGAAAGAGGTTGTTGAGGGAGTACGCGTAGTTGAGCTAAAAAATTTTATTACCGAAGACGGCTGTTTTATGGAGCTGTCTCGGCTTGAGAGAGGTGTTTTGCAGGCTTTTAACGCCGAGGGTTTCGAGGCAAAACAGATTAATTTAGCTAAATCTGCCAAAGGAAGCATAAAGGCCTGGCATATTCATTTTGAGCAAGAGGATGTGTGGTTTGTTGCTCCGGAAAGCAAACTGTTAGTCGGGCTGGTGGATTTGCGAAAAAACTCCTCAACCAGAGGAGTAAAAATGCGGCTAGTTATGGGTGGGGGGAAAACAGAGCTTTTATATATCCCAAGAGGAGTTGCACACGGCTATGCAAATATCGGGCCGAATGAAGCGCAAATAATTTATTTTGTCAATGAGCAGTTTAAGAGAGAGGCTCCGGACGAGCGCCGACTGGCTTGGGATTATTTTGGCGCCGAGTTTTGGCAGGTAAAAAAAGAATAATTACTCTCGATTGCCTCCGACAAAGCCCTGAAAGGTCCCGATTCCAACCAAGGCGATAACAATTATGCCGACAATTTTGAGTGCATTAAGAAGCTTTTTTAGGGCGGCTTCAATTTTGTTTGAGTTTCGTTGTTCTGGGGGCTTGACAAACTCTTCTTCTAGTTCTGTAAGAGCTTCTTGGCTTGTTTGCGGATGTTCTTGGGGAATTTGTCCGGCAATTTCTTGCAGGCTTGCCAGAACCTGTTGCGGAGTAAGCTGGCCGCTTTGAATTTGTTCTTTGAGAGTTGAAAATTGTGCGGCAAGCTCCGGGTTTTGCGAAAGTCGTTGTTGCAAATAGTCGTTAAAAGCCGGTATGGCTTCAACCAAGGCAGTTTGAAAAGCCGTCGGGTCTGCCGCGTCTGCATTTTGTAAAGCTTCTAACCCTTGTTGGACAGGTTGGGGGAGTTCGGATTGCGGCTCTTCTGGAGCTCTCATTTGTTCTACAAGTGTTGAAAGTGTTGAAAGCGTTTCTGGCTCTGATGTTGTTGGTATTGCTGGCGGCGGCTGTTCTACTGTTATAGATGGTTGAGCTGGTTGAGTTGCTGGAGTTTCAGCGGCTTTATCCTGCATTATATTAATCCCTAACTTGGCCCAATAAAGACATACCTAAAAACAGAAGTAAGGCAAGCGGACCTAAAAGATAAAAGGAGCGTTTTAAAATATCAGCAACTTTTCTAGGAAGCAATTTTTGACCAAGAGCTTTCTCTAACATTTCTCGTCTTTTCTCGTCTGCGGCAATTATTTCTTCAAGATAATCTTCGCCTAAAAATGCAATAATACTATTAAATTCTTCTTGATCAAGTGGTTTTGGCCCCCTTACTTCCCCTAATAAACCGCCTCTTGGTTGGATAACTCTAGTTCTGGTTACTTTAGCCTTAAATTCGCCCAAAACACTTTGGTATGCGTCAGGATCTGCTCGTAATTGATCAGCAAGTTCTTGACCAAGCACCCTCTCAAAAGCTTGTTCTGGACCCATTTGGATGAACTTTTCCCAACTGGAAGCAAAAGCTTTCCAATCAATTTTGCCATTTTTTCCTTGGAAAAGTCTGGCAACTTTCTGTCTAGCTGCGCGCTCGGCTTGGGTTTTGGCTTGTTCTGCCTGTTTTTGTTCAATTTCGTCTTGTTTTTTAAGAAACTCTTCTATATCACTATTTATTGCCTCGGCTAATGCCTCGCGAAGTATAGATTCTAATCCCGATACATATTGTTCTTCTTTAATTTCGCGCTCGGTTTTGGCTTGAGCAAGCTCTAAGCTTATTTCTGCAAGTTCGCTATTGACCTGCTGTAGACTTTGTTTCTTTGTGGAGAGCTCTTGTCTTTTGTCAGCAAGCTTTTGCTCTAGCTCCTCTCTTTGTTGTTTTTTGGTATCAGCAAGTGCTTTAGCCAAACGAGCTTTGTCTTCTTTTTCTTGCGCCTTTTTCAAGTCCTCTTCGGCAGCTTTTAGAGCCGTTTCTAAATCGGTTCGGCGGTTTTGTAGGGCGGTTATTTCGTCTGTTGTTGATTTTTGTTGATCTGTTGTTGTGGTTCTTGTTGAGGGAAAGAGCCTGTCTATGCTTGTTTGAGTTTCGCTTAAGTCTCTTCGTATTCTTTCTAGACTCTTCTGTGCTTGTTGAACTTGGGAAGAAGCGTTTTGAAGAGCAGCTTCGGAGACAGTTGCTACTTGGTCTAGGTCTAAATCCTCGCCGTTTTCACCTTTTCTTAAGTTTGTTAATTGTGTTTCGATTTGGGAAATTTCACCCTCTAGCCTTTGAATCTCCTCCTCTAGACCTGTTTTTTCTTCTTCTTTTGCTTGATGTTCTTCTCTTAACCGTGAAGTTTCATCTTCAATTACGCTTGAGGGGCCGGCTCTTTCTGACAAAAGCTTGGCAATTTGCTCTTTAACTTTAGGGTGACGCAAGAGATTTACTCGATATTCTGTTTGTTGAGAAGCGCCAAGCCTGTCGTATTCGGCTTTAAGAGCAGGGCTTGCGCTAATTAAGCTTTCTATAGCAGTTTGTACTATTTTGTTTTTAGCAAGTTGGTCGATGTTTTCACCTCTTAAAATTTGGCCATAAATCTCGCAATGTTCTGTTGCGCGCTTAACTCTTTCTTCTTCAGCAGGTGTTCTTTGCCCATTTTCACCACTTCTACCGATATTGGCTTGAGTTAGAGCGGTTAGTATTTCTGAACTGGGAGGTGCTTCTCCAGCCATCACCATTAACGAATCTGAACTGGCTGAAATTTCTTCCAATAAGGACTCGACGGGTGAGTCTATTTGGCTTGGTTGTTCGCCGCTTATTTTGGTGGTAGAGGCTGAAGCTACTGTTTCTGACGTTGTTTCGCTCATGTTTGTTTAATATAGGCTTTTAGTCTGCTAATTATCTGTTGTTCTTCTTCGCTTTGATGTTTGGTGGTTTCTGTCTGCTCTTTAAGTTTTGCAAAGAATCCCCAGTGTTGCACCAAATAATTTAGAAAACCAGCCTCGTCGTGATTTTCTTCCGCCTCATTCATTTTGGCAATAATCTGTCGGGCAATAGGCTTTAAGTCCTTAAATTTTATTAGTTTTTGTTTTGCGGCATCAAGCAGGATTAAAGAGATGTTTTTTGAGAACTTTTCCTTTAAAGTTGACATTTAATTTTTATAATCTAACAAAAACCCGAAAAAGTCAAGTTAGCTTTGGAAATAAAATAACATCGCTTATTTTTTTATAACCAGCCAAAACCATAATTAACCGGTCAACTCCCATCGCCGCACCGGCGCACTCAGGCAAACCTTTTTTGAGGCTTTGGATAAAGCGATAGTCTACAGGCAGAGCTTTTTTGCCGTATTTTAGCCGTCGTTTGTTTTCTGCCTTTAAGTTGGCAAGCTGTTTTTGCCAGTCCGTTAATTCTGTCCAGCCGTTAATTAGCTCTGTGCCGTTAATATATAGTTCAAAACGTTCGGCAACCTCTCCGCGCGCTTTTGCCAGAGGCGATTGCCAAGCAGGGAAGTCGGTAATAAATGTCGGCTTGCCACGTGTCCCAAGGTTGGGTTCAAGGTACTGAACATAAACCCTCTCAAAATCCTGTTCAAAAGCAAAGGGATGTTCCTTAAAAGGAACTTCCCTTTTAGGAAGTTCCCTTTTAGGAATGAAGTGTTGGGATGCTTGTTTGATGGTTAGATATTCCCATGGTGGGGTGAGATTGATTGAATTTTTTATTCCAAGAGCTTTTTCTAGTCTTTGAGCTACGAATACAATCATTTGTTCAATTTCACTCATCAGTTTTCGATAGTCAAAACCAATCCGATACCATTCTAAAATGGTAAATTCATAGTTGTGCAGAGGATCGGAGGGCTCGCAATTTCTGAAAGCTTTGCCAAGATAAAATATGTCACCAGAGCCTTGAGTTAACAATCTTTTAAGGTATGCTTCGGGCGAGGCTAAAAGATAAGCTTTTTTTGCACGACCCTGTACATCTTTAATCCTAGTTTCAAAAACCTCAAGGTAGCTCTCGGGGATTAGGCTTGTCGCAAGCAGCGGAGTATCGGCTTCAAGGTAGTTTTTTGCGAACATAAACTCGCGCAAAGCCCCTACAACAGTTTGTCGCAAACGAAGCAGTTGTTTAATGTTTTGCATAAATAGAATTTATAGTTTGACTATCTCTTTTTCTACTAACTGTTTTTCTCGTCGAATAAACTTGCTTGCAAAAAGGATGTTAAAAAGCATCAGTGTTGGGATAATTAAAAGAAGCTCAAATAAACCCAAAAGCGGCTGAATAAGTAAAATTACTACAGCTGCAATGATAAACGGAATAAATGCAGCAAATTGAACAAGTTTTTTGTTTAAAAGCGTCACAAGTTCGGGCAAAACTTCTTCAACCACCGGACTCAAGTCTATTTCGCCGTTGTCGTAGACAATGGTTTTGTGAATTGGAATTTTTTCAGCGCTTAGGCCAAAAATTTGTCTGGTTTGTCCCTCGGTAAACGATTCCAAAATTTCTGAAAGGACAAAGCGAACTATTTGTTGCCGGTCTTGAGTGCCGATGACATCTTCAAATCTGTCGCCAAGTTGCGCTTGTAGTTGAGCCCCAAGCTGTTTGTTCAGAATAAAAACAGCAGGTCGTGAGAGAGTGCGCAGTGACTCTTTGGTTAATAGAGTATTTTCCTTTGTTGCTTGTTGAGCCTGCACATAACCCAGTACTGCAAAAATAATCAGCAAAAACAAAAAGCCCTGCCGCAAAACCGGGAACAAAATATCTAGGGGGGAAAATTTTACAAACAGGGCAGCGCGCAGATAGGTTGTTGAGTAGGTATAAAACAAGAAAATAAAAAAAACAATAGAGTTTAGAAGTGTTGAAAATATGCCTCGGCTGACCATGAAGAATGTCAGCGCAAAAGTCGATGCCGCAGACAAAAAAACCAGCTGCAGATTCTTTTTCTCGGCAAAGTCCAAAATAAAAGTAATAAGCGCAATGAGATGCCAAGTGGCAAAAGCTGACAATAAATAGAAAAGGTTTAAGGCGTGGCGACCGGAAATAAAGCCGAAAAAGTCAAGCTTACCCAAAGTATAGCCGAAACAGGAGGATAAAAACAACAACAAGACCGACAGAACTATTTTCTTTTCTCGCATAAAGATATTGTAGCAGGTTATTCAAGTTGGACTATGTCTCCTGGAAGGGCTTTGTGAAAGATTGCCTTTGCAGAATTAAGGGGAATGTTCTCACGAACGACTATCTCTAAATATGGGTCATGCGGTTCACCAGAAGAGCCTGGAGCAATAACCAAAACACCGGCTTCTTTAGCAAAAATATTATCAACATAATAGGCTTGTTTGCTGACTTTGCCAATACTAACTTTGACTGTTTCACCATACTCGTGTTTGCCTTTCATATATGAGTTTGGGATAGTTGTTTTGATGTTGCCATAGTTGTCAATATGCCCAACATGAAAGTCAAACAGAGGCGGGATAATAGTTTTTTTGATTTCAGTTAACTCCATTTCATCTTCTTTTTCTTCCATCAATAAAGCAGAAATTCGCATATAGAGGTCGCGAGAGCGAAACTGTGTGCCTTTATCAAGATCAGGATAAAGATAGAGGTATTCTATATCCGGCAAAACCAAAGAAAAGCAGTGCCCGGCGTTTGGACCGCAAACAAAGGCGCCGTTTTTCATTCTCAAAATGACAAAATCTGCTCCTTGGGCTTTTTCTACCCCGTCTTTAGTTTGAATGCGCGGGTCGGTGTTAACAAAAATGACTAAGTTATTGGGGTCGCCAAGGCGCGCTTCGGTGAAAAGAATTTGTTTGAGTAAAAAAGCGGTATGAATTGTGTTGGGGATAGAGTTGACAAAAGATAAAGAAGAGCTAAGTGGTTTAGACAAATGCCCAAGAAGCGCCGAGCGAAGCTCTTGAGTAGTTAGCGAGTCGCTGCAGTAATCAGCAATAATAATTAAATTTTTCATAAAAGAGAATACTAACAAAGGCTGTTCTTTTATGCAAGCGGAAGTTTTTGATTGAAGTCAGTGCAAATTTGAGTCTATAGATTGAGGGGAGTTGATATGTTGTGAACGAAGTCTGAATAAATACATGCCAAGCCCACTAAGCATTAAAAGAATTATTAAAGTAATGAAAACTAGGGCTAGGCTGTTTCCTTGGTTTTCTTTTTCACTTGTTTGTTCAGAAGCTGTTTTATCGGTTTTGCTATCGGGTAAACCACCAACTCTGTTTTCGGCAAAAACTATAGAATTTGGGTTAGCAACAACTGCAGAATAAGATGCGGTAGTGTTGTTATAAGATAGATCAGAAAATAAATCTACCTGATTGCTATCTAAGTATTTTTTGTTTAGTGAAATGAAGTTTCTTGGAGTCATTTGGTTGATTAGATTGCCTTGATTATCGGTGATAACGATTTTAAAAGGCAGAGGAGGGATTAATAAGTTTGAGATACGCACAAAACCGTTCTCGTCAGCCTTGACTGAAGCAGCAATTTTATTATCCATGCCTGTCAAAACTATATGTACGTTTGCATCAGCAACGGCCTTTAAGCTTTTGTCATACGCATACCCCTCGAGAAAACTAGGCAGAGGGTCAATACGCACTTCCGGTCCAACTCTGTTTTTTGCTAAAGCGTAAAAACTGCCTTTTTCCGGAATTAAACGAATAGGCTTTTCTGGGCCAATTAGTGAACTGTTTATAGCCAATTCAAATTTGCCAGTTCGATCAGCGCTGGTTTGTCCAAGCGCTCGTTCATCAGAATAAGCCTTAATGATTGTTTGCGGATGTGTGGTTAGACCATAAACAAGTTGGTAGAAAGTTCCTCCTTGAGTGAAACTGGTGATATTTATCGACATAATTTGTGGAGGATTATCTGTGGGTTTATTGACATCGGCTGGGTTCATAGGTATGTCGCGATGTTCTATTTTGCCTTTTTGCACAATTGGATCACCAACGTAAAGATCGGTATAAACTGTTTGGCCGGATAAAGCAGCTATTTGAGTTGAATTCAATGGGAAAAAGTAATTTTGTTTGGACGGTAATAGATAATAAATTCCGTCTGGAACTAAGAAATTGAATTTCCCGTCAAGCGAAGTTAAGAAAGGATTGGCTTTGACTCCCGGATTAACAGGAACTTTTTTATGCTGACTGTCTAAAAGCTCTACATTAACTGCGGGTATTGGTTCATAAGAAATAGCATCAAATACTATACCATAAGGATCCCAGTTAATAGTTACACAATTAGTTTCACTGCCGCCTCTGATTTGGGCTTGTGCAAGTTTTTGCGCTAAACTTTCTGCAGAAATAGGAGTTGTATCAATTCTTTGCACTCCGTAGAAAACATGAGCCATTTCTTCTGCGGTCCAGCTGCGAACTTCTGAAATAGTAATTCCTCCGTCAGAGCTAATAATGCCAACTTTTCCGTTTTTAGTTTCGCGAGCATTGCTGTAAACTTTAAACTCCTTTCCAACCGTAACTGCTTTTGGATCAGAACACAAAGGTTCTCCATTTTTATCTACAGCACACTGTAGCGTTCCATTAATAGTTCGCCATATTTCTACAGGTTCTCCGATGAAAAAACCACCCTTAGAATGTAATCGCAATGCATGATCAAAATTTGCATTAATTTTATCAGCGGCTAAACAAACAATAATTAAAGGATCTTCAGTTGTTTTTTGAGCAAGAACAACAGAGTTGTTTATTGATGTTATAAGAATCAAAAAGAGCGTTATAAATAATAGTTTTTTGAGCATTAAATTAATGCTAGAGTAAATTTAAAAAATTGTCAAATATTCCAAGGGGTTTGATTTTTTTTGCGAAGTTGTAAAAAAACAAAAACTAAAGCTGTTGTAAAGCCTAGAAATAGAAAAAGAAACAAAAATGGTAAAGGAGGTTGAGTTGATGGTCCGGTTGTTGTAGTAGTAGAGGTGTTGTTGGTTAAATGATTATTATTTGAATTGGTTACATTTTTAACTAATTTTTTGTTTTGAGTTTCTTTTTTTTGGGTATTTAGAGAAGATTCCGAACTATTTGAATCAGTAGAAATTGTAAATTTGGAAGATTCTTCTAAAGTAGTTGTTTTGATTAATAAATTAATCTTGTTTTGTTTAAGATAGTCTTGGTTTTGTGAGATAAAAGTTGCGGGAGTTATGCTTTGAATAGGTCGTCCGGCAGAATTAGAGAGAGTAATTTTAAATGCTACCGGCGGAATGTTTACTCCGGCGAGTTTAATAAAACCGTTTTTATCTGCTTTTACCGTTGACACTATTCGATTGTTCATTTCAGGAATGAAAATCTGTACTTTGGCAAGAGGAATAGTTGAAAGGGTTTTGTCGTAAACAAAACCCTCTAGTCGTGAGGGAATTGGATCTATAAATACTCGTTTGCTAACATTTTGAGAAGTTAATGCAAAAACATGTTTGATTAAATTTAGTGTTTGTGTTTTTGTCTCTGGGTAAATTGCCGGATTTTTTACTGCCTCAAATTGTAATGGGTTGTTTTGGTCAATTAAACTGTTTTCAATAAGTATTTCAAAATAATTATAATCTGGCCTTTTCCATTCTGGTTTTTGTACCGATCCGGCTATTGTTTCGGCAATTTTTTTGCCTCCTGAATAAACATTAATGATGCTTTTTGGATGTGAAACCATACCAAAAGCTTTGTGATATTGGATATTATTTATTTGATCACGGATTACTTGAATTTTGGTTATTTTTGGTGGATTAATAGTTGGATTATTTGGATTATTTGGGATAAGCGGAATATCACGGTGTTGTATTTGTCCAGCTTGAATAATTGGTTCGCCTTGATAGAGATCAAAATAAATATTTTGTTTTTCTGCCAACCGTTCTTGTAGAGCTGTTATGTCTTGAACAGGAAAAGTATAACCAGCTTTGTTGGCTTCAAGAAAATAGATTCCATTATCTATCATAAAGTTGAAAATACCATCTTCTGCAACTATTGTAGGGTTTGTTTTTACTCCTGGTCCGACTGGAACGAGTTGATGGTTATTTCCAATTTGTTGATATAAACTTACCGAAACTTTTGGAATAGGCTCCAAGCTTATTGCATCAAAAACAGCTCCATAAGGATCCCAATGAATAGTGATGCAGTTGGTAATATCTCCACCTCTTGGGGTAAATTGGGCAAGTTTAAGAGCTTCTAATTTAGCTTCTGGACTAACCGCTTCTAACTCCTGTACACCGTAAAAAACATGATCCATAGCTGTAGTGGTAGCACTTCGTATTGGACCTATATTTATAGTGCCGTTGTTAGTTTCTACACCGGTAAGCAATAATTGCCAATTGCCGTCGACGGTACGCCATATATCAACTGGTTTGTTCAACTGAAAACCGCCACCGTGTAGATTTACACAATGATCAGAACACTCAGCAGATGCAGGAACCGGAGTAGCAGCTAAACAGACTATTAATAAACCACCGATTTGTTGAGCTTGTGCAAAGGCAGTAGTAGGAAAATAAATAGTTTTTACAAAAAGAATATTGCAGATTAGGCAAATTCCAGCTAAGCTCTTGACAAAATTTTGTTTTATGAGCTGATGATACATCTTATATCCTAACCCCTAAAAGTTTATAATATTAATATTATTATAATTATAAATAAATAATAATAATAAAAATAAAAAATAAATAATATAAATAATAAGTATATTACAATTTATTTTATTAGTTATTAGTACATTACTAACTAAAAAATTTAATTATACTTACTACTATTTTATTATTTAATCATCAATTGTCATTAATAACTTTTTAAATTAAGTTTGTTTTATTAATAATGAATAATAATATGAGAATTATAGAAAATTGCAAAAAGGAAAAAGTCGATTGCAAAAAAAATTAAAAATGTTCATAATTAAGAAATAATAAATAACAATGACAAAAAAAACTTTTTTAGCGGGTTTATTATTAGGATTTTTAATATTTCTTCTTCCCAAAAGAGCTTTAGCTGTATCTTTTAATATAGTGCCTCCAAGCGGAACATTTATTCGGGGTGAAGAATACGATTTTCTTGTTACTATTGATACACAAGGAGAAGCAATTACTAATACTTCGGCAAGAGTTACTTATGAAACTCAATACTTACAGTTGATTTCAGTTAGCAACGGTGATTTTTTCGACAGCATTACTAATGAAGAAACTCAAGCCGGCTCAATTTTGTTAACCGGGACCAACAATACAGCCAAGTCCGGTAGCGGTAATTTTGCAGTTGTTCGTTTTAAGTTAATAGCAGGATCTCCTGGTTCAACTACCTTATGTACGGTGGTGCCGGAAGATACACCAACCCCGGTGCCAACTACAGCGCCAACCAGTCCGCCTCCGCCGGTTTACACGCCGGTACCAACTGCAATTCCGCAGGCTGGGTCTATTATAGGCTGGCAGCTGGGGTCACTGCTGGCTTTGGGGCTTATTGGACTTGGGATTTTGGGCGTGTTATTTCTTTAAAATTTTAGCCATCTATTCTTTATATCTTATATCGAGAGGCTCGATACCGTATTTTTCCAGAGAAGACAATGGGAGACCTACTATTTCACGATTGCCAAACCTTTCAAAATGAATGCCCCCGCGCTTCTTTTATTTCCGTTTAACTTTGGGTATACTTTATACTGTAAAGTTTGGGCTCGTAGCTTAATGGTAGAGCGCCTCATTCGCATTGAGGAGGTTACCGGTTCAAGTCCGGTCGAGTCCACAAAAAGCTTATGCTCAAGCGAATTTTAACAGTTTTGGGATTGTGTTTATTTATTTTTTTCCTCGCAACAAGAGGCAGAATATTCAAAAACACCAGAGGGGTGTTAGAACAGCAGTTGGTTATTCCAGCAAGAAGCTATTTGTCAGAGCTTTTATTGGGGATAAGTGAAAAAGAGGGAAAAAATATCCAGAAAAGCTTAAAAGAGTTAGCTTTAGAAGAGAGAATAAAAGAGTTGGAGGCGCAAAACCGAGCCTTGCGCAAACAGCTTGGAAGTATTCCGGAGAAAGGAAATTTATATCCGGCCAAGGTGGTTTGGCAAACCAGTTCCGAGTTAATGTTGGATTTTTCTTATGCAAAAAATACGAATTTGATTGGTAAGCCGGTAGTGTTGGAGAATATTTTTTTGGGCAGGGTGGTTCGACAAGGGAAAAGGTTGTTGGTGGTGGAAAAACCAACCAGCTCTAAATTCAGCGGCCTTGCAGAAACTGAAAGACAGGTAGCGGGGCGAGTTAAAGGAGAATTTAATGAAAAAGTTATTTTTGAAGCACCGGTTGAGGCTGATTTGTACAAAAATGAAAAAGTTTATTATCTTGATCGGGAAAACGGCTGGAAATTTTTATTAGGCGAGATTGAAAGCATTGATGATAATGAGCGGCTTCCAACTAAGCAAGCCACAGTTCGCTATTATCCGGGCAAAAGCGTGTTAAAGTTGGTTTTTGTGGTTCTATGATTTTTTTTGCGGCTATTTTTTTGTTGTCGTTATTTGTAAAAAACCTTTCTTTTGCTCCGCTTTTGTTTCTTATTTATGCTTATTTACAGGCTAAAAAAAGCATTATTTTTTGGGCGGTTGTTTTAGGTTTGGGGTGGGATTTATTTTTAGTTTTCCCGCTTGGGTTTTTCAGCAGTCTGTTTTTATTTTTTTTATTACTGGTAGAGCTTTATAGCAA
>FWPV01013357.1_pt1 | contig 12360 bp, 7 predicted proteins | sample 2228371 | NCBI WGS metagenome assembly FWPV01 (sample SAMEA103939776, study PRJEB20133) | metagenome | reverse complement strand
CGCTGGACCCACTCCAGGTCGGCCGCGCTCGTCTCTCGATCGCGGCGATGATACGTTCCCATGACCAGGTTCTCGGTCACGCTCAGGCTGGTGAACACCTGCCTGCCTTCCGGGCAGTGCGAGATGCCGCGCCGCACGATCTCGTGGGAAGGCAGGCGGGTGATGTCCTGCCCCTGGTAGCGCACGCTCCCCCGGCGGGGTCGCAGAATCCCCGAGATTGTCATGAGGGTCGTGGTCTTGCCTGCGCCGTTCGAACCGACAATGGTCACCAGTTCCCCTTCGTCCACCCCGAGGGAGACATCCTTCAGGGCCTGGATGCTGTCGTAGTAGACCGAGACGCCCTCGAGCTCAAGCAGCATTAGCCACCCCCTCGTCTGGGAAGATGCCTTCGGCCGGCCTGGGCGCCCCCGTGTTGCCCTGAATTGCCCCGCGCCGGTCCGCCTGGGGCCTTTCTTCCCGTTGCATCCCACCGCGGCTGTGCCCCAGGTAGGCCTCGATGACATCCGGGTTGTTCTGGATCTCCTCCGGCGTGCCCTCAGCGATGATCCTGCCGTAGTTCAGGGCCTGGATGCGATTGCAGATGCCCATAATCACTCGCATGTCATGCTCGATCAGCATGATCGTCAGCCCGAACTCGTGCTGGACGCGGCCGATCAGGGCAACCAGGTCCTCCTTCTCGTGCGGGTTCATTCCGGCCGCCGGCTCGTCCAACAGCAGGAGCTCGGGGCGAGTGGCCAGTGCGCTGGCGATCTCCAGCCGGCGCTGGTGCCCGAAAGAGAGGCTCTGGGCTGGTTTGTCGCGGTACTCTGCCAGGCCGAACAGTTCCAGGAGCTGCAGCGCTTCGTCCGCGAGGTGCTTTTCATCCCGACGGAAAGCAGGCAACGAGAGCAGGGTCTCGCCCAGGTGCGTCCGCCGGTGCATTTGGACGCCGACCTTGATGTTATCCAGCACCGACAGGGCGCGAAACAGGCGGATGTTCTGGAAGGTGCGGGCAATGCCGCGACGGGCGATATGATAGGGGGGCCGGCCGGTGATGTTTTCCTTCTTGAAGCATACCGTCCCCGAGGTCGGCGCCAGCGTTCCTGAGATCAGGTTGAAGACGGTGGTCTTGCCGGCACCGTTGGGACCGATGATCCCGAGGATCTCGCCCGCGCAGAGCCGCAGACTGTAACTGTCTACAGCCACCAGCCCCTTGAAGGCCTTCGAGAGGTTTTCTATTTCGAGAAGGCAACCGTCGCCGTTCCGGGTGTCTGCGGAAGTCATGGACATATCCCAAAACTCCGTCAGCGAAGTGGCTATGCTTCTGGCTACGAGAACAGTGCCGCGACGGTGCGGTGGCTGCGACAGAGCAGTTCCCGCGGGGGAACGGTCAACAGTATAGCGAAGAATCGGCCGCTAGTCAATCTCCGGGCGGGCCCGTGCGTGCCGGGAGGTGATCCGCAGCGGCCGCGCCCCCGGCCTGGCTACGGCGTTCCCAAGAACCGTTGCCGGCTTCCGCGCTGAAGCCGGGAAGTCGGTTGTGCCGTGCTATCGCGCGCGATTGGCATGCGCGCCGGTGGACTTGGCCCTTGCGGCCTCCGACCAGATGTGTGCCGTGAGGGCCTCTTCCTGTTCGCGCGTGCTGATCTCCCCGTCCAGGCGGGCGCCCCGCAGGCGATCGAGGATCCGGTGATAGACCCGCCCGGGCGGGATGCCCATGCGCCGCAGATCATCGCCCGTCAGGATCGGCCGGATGTGGCGCAACTCCCGCTGGTACTGGTCCAGCCGCAGTCTCACCAGCGCCTCGTCGGTGACGACGCGCAGGAGGAGGCGCGCCTCATCGCTCGAGTCCTCGAGGATGCGAACGATCTGACTCGCCTTCAGGTCGTCTTGGGCCAGCAGGCCAGCCTGCCGGCCCAGAGCAGCCGCTTCGAGCATCAGCGAGCGATACTCTTTCCGGATGTGGTAGCGCTCGATGAATTCGGAAAGCGCATCGGCCGGCAGCGGATAGGTGAAGAGCGCCATGTGCAGGCGCTGCGAAGCGCCCGGCGCCAGGGCCATTGCCGGCGGCTCCTGGCTATCGGGGTTCTGCACGAGCGCCAGTTGTGTCCGGAGTTGCGGGGCCTTCTCCTGAAGCCAGGCATCGCAACGAAGAGCCGGGTGCAACATGCTCAAGACGCCGAGTTCCGACAGCCGGCACAAGGCCCGCTCGGGCTCCTCCTCGGCCATGATCAGTTCCAGTTCATGGCGCACCCGTTCGGCGCTCACCCGCTCCAACAGGTCGAGCGCATCGGCGATCAACTCCTCGGTGCGCGGCTCGATGCGGAAGCGGAAGCGCTGCTCGAAACGCACCGCGCGCAGGATGCGGGTCGGGTCTTCGACGAAGCTCAGGCTGTGCAGCACGCGGATGACTCTGTCGTCGAGATCCTTCCGGCCTCCGTAGAAGTCGAGCAATTCGCCGAAGCGGTTGGGTGTAAGGCGGACGGCCAGCGTGTTGATGGTGAAATCCCGTCGGTGCAGATCCTGTTTGATGCTGCTGCGCTCAACCGTTGGCAAGGCGGTTGGGTGCTCATAGAACTCCGTGCGCGCCGTGACGAAGTCCAGAGCATCGGGCAGGCCGTTGTTGGCCGGCACGCGGAGTTCCTCCGGGAGGATCCACTTGGCCGTGCCGAAGCGGCGATGGCTGCGCACCCGGCCGCCGAGTCGTTCGCTCAGCACACGCGCAACGCGAATGGCATCCCCCTCGACGACCAGGTCCACATCGTAGGTGGGCTGGCCCAGGAGGAGATCCCGCACAAAGCCGCCGACTGCGTAGAGCGGATAGCCGAGTTCCTGCGCAACCGCCCCGGCCTTGCGGAGCAGGTCCAGCAGCGGGCCCGGCAGGCTGCTCGACATTCGCTGGTCCAACGTCTCGGCCTGGAGTTGGGGCGGGGACTCCCACTGCTTGATCAGGTCGGTGCGTGTCACGATCCCAAGCAGGCTGCCGGTGTGCGGGTCGAGCACGGGTATCTGGCCCCAATCCTGTTCTGTCATGACCTTCCGCAGCGTGGCCACCGAGTCGTCCGGCGTGACATATACCTCACCGGAGCGCATGAAGCGTCGGACCGGCTGCAGTCCGAGACCGTGATGGATGGCTCGATCAATCTCCCGGCGCGTCAGCATGCCCACGATCCGACCGCCCTGCACGACAGGGAAGCCCTCGAAGCCGTACCGGCGCATGCGCTCCGCCGCGTCGGCGATGGTATCGTCGGGCGCCAGAGTCTGCGGCGCGCCGTAGGACATGATCTGGCCCACCGTGACGGTAGGACGAACGTGACTTTGCAGGAGGCAGGCTAGCGCCTCGAACACGCTGGGGAGTGAGCCGTCGCGAATCAGAGCCGCAGAGGCCCGACTGTGTCCTCCTCCTCCCAGAGCACTGGCGATCTTGCCCACATCAATGGCATCGTCCGTGCTGCGTGCAACGAGCTGAATCCGGTCTCCCATGTCCACCAGCATGAAGAGTGCATCCGGCTCGTAGAGATCCTGCAATTTGTGGGCCAGCGTCGAGATCTCTTCGACCGGCTCCCGGACTGTAGCGGAGGCAATGATCACAGAGTGGCCGTAGAACTCGTATGACTGGCTGTTGTCGGCCAGCTGCTGGTAGAGCTGTCGCTGCTCGTCGGTGAGGGGGTGGTGCAGAAATCTGTTCACGACCAGGAGGTTGGCGCCATGCTCCAACAGCCAGGCCGCGCTGCGCAGGTCCCGCGCGGTCGTGGTCTCATAACTCAGGCTGCCCGTGTCCTCGAATATGCCCAGCGCCAGGAGTGTGGCCTCAACCGGCCTGATGGTCAGCCCCTGCTCAGCGAGTTTCTCCACCAGGAGCGTGGTTGTGGACCCTACCTCCTCCCCCGAGAAGGTCCATCCGGGCTGCAGATCGCGCATCAGCGGGTGGTGGTCTATGATGTGTCCGGTCGTGCGGCTGTGCATGCCGCGCAGCGGCTGGGCCACCTGCGTATCCACCAGGATCACATGGTCAATTTGCGCCGACGGGAGGTCGCCCTGGCGGATGAAGGGGAGCATCTCCCCGTAGATGGTCAGGAAGGCCTCCAGGTTGCGGTTCATCTGCCGCGGGAGGACCGGCAGGGCTTGCGGGTAGAGCCGCGCCGCGGCCAGCATACTGGCCAGGGCATCGAAGTCCGTATGCTCGTGGGTCAGGATGATGGTTAGGGAGGCTACACTCGTCGCGACCATCGGCCCAGTTACCTGCAGAAGTGCTCACCCCGCGCTATGAAAACGCCCGGCGCAGCAGCCGGGCGTCGTGCCTCGCAGTTGCTGACGCGCTCAGCGCCGACGCTGGGCGCACTGACTGCAGACGGTTGTGTGAGGCAACACGGCCAGCCTCTCCGGTTCGATCGGTTTGCCGCAACGCTCGCAGCGCCCGTAGATGCCCAGCTCGAGCTGCTCGAGCGCCTGCTCTATCTCGGCGAGGTGTTGCTCGGCGCGGTCGCGCAAGGCGAGATTGAGTTCCCACTGGTAAATCATGGGATCGCCTTCACCCAGCCCGTAGTCTCCCTTTGTCTCCAGGCGGGCGCGCAAGGACTCCAACTCCTCCAGGACCTCCGCGCGTTCAGCCAGGAGTCGTGCGCGAATTTCAGCAATCGAATCGTCGTTACCGTTCATGGCCACGTGACCAAGCGATGACAGAAAGCCGAAGCCTGTCAGCAGATGCCGGGGAGCGGTCCCTTCACAAGGCTTGCAGAGCGCCAGCCCGGCCGGCTGGACGGTTACCCCAGGGTACCGCCAGTCCGCTCCGCCGACTAGTGCGCTGCGCCAGCACCGTTGTTGTCGTCAGGCTCTGCCGGGGCGATGTCCGGACCCCCAACAGGGGCTGAGAGGGTGACCTCTTCTTCTGGAGCCTCTCCGACGGCCTGCGCTGCGGCCTCGCCGACTGCTTCGGCCTCCGCATCATCGGCAGACGCCAGGATCTTCGCCGCAGCCGCATCCGCCTCAGTCAGCATGACGTCAGGGACCTCGTACCCGGCTGCCAGGGCGCCGGGCTCGGTCTCAAACGCAGCGGCAGGCTCCGGCTCAACCTCGACGGCCTGGGCCACGGCTGGCTCCTCGATCTCAGCCTCAGTCTCGAAGACGGATGGCTCCTCCACACCCGCCTCGGCGGCCTGGGCCATGGCTGGCTCCTCGATCTCAGCCTCACTCTCGAAGATGGATGGCTCCTCCACACCCGCCTCAGCGGTGACTTCCGGCGCTTCGGCTGCCTCGACGGCTTCCTCCGCCTCGGGAGGCGGGGCGTGCTTCTCGCGGTAACTGGCCGCCCATTCCGCCCATTCGGTTTCTGAGACCTGGCGCAGGCTCAACCCGATACGGCGGCGCTCCGGCTCGACGCGGATGACGCGCAGGAGCAGCAGATCACCCGGAGAGACCAGGCTGTGCGGGTGGTCGGGGCGGATGTCGGCCATCTCCGATACGTGCAGAAGCCCCTCCACACCGGTGCGAAGCCGGACGAAGGCGCCGAACTCAGTCACCCGCGTGACCACGGCCTCCACCAGTTCGTTGATCTTGTAGTCCTGCTGGACACGCGTCCAGGGGTCCGGCTCCACCCGCTTGAGACTGAGCCCCACACGTTCGCGTTGCTTGTCGACGCGCAGCACTTTGACCTCAACCCGGTCGCCCACTTTCAAGACTTCTCCCGGGTGGGTAACCGGGAACCAGGCGATCTCGGAGACGTGGATGAGGCCCTCTGCTCCGCCCAGGTCCACGAACGCGCCGAAATTGGCAAGGCTGCGCACAGTGCCCGTCCGCACCTGGCCGACCTCGAGTTCCTCCAGCACCTGCTTGCGGTGCTCTCGCTGCCAGCGGCGATGGGCCGCGCGCTCCGACATGATGAGGCGGCGCTTGCGACGGTCCACCTCAACGACCTTCAGAGGAATGGTCTGGCCAACCATGGACGAAAGCAATGCCTTACGCTCTTCAGCCGATATGCCGCGCGGGATCATCGAGAGGTGCGATGCAGGCACGAAGCCGCGCAACTTCCCGAAGACGACCTCGAGTCCGCCGTTATTGTAGCCGCTAACCTGCGCCTCGAAGATCTCGTTGTTCTCCATCATCTGTTGAGCGACCAGCCAATCCTTCTCCTGGATGGCCCGGGACAGCGATACGATGAGGTTCCCTCCCCGATCAGAGGGTTGCAGGATGTAGACGGGCCAGACAGTGCCCTCCTGGATCTCCGCCAGGGTGTCCTTATCGAGCCGGTTCAGGTCGTTCGCCGGCACGATCCCTTCCCGCTTGAGCCCCAGATCAATGATGATCTCCTGAGGGCCCACGGAAAGGATGGTCCCCTCTCGGATATCTCCGCGCTGGGGCATGTCATATCCCCCCTGATCGAGCAACGCCTGCATGGGGTGGACTTCGGCAGGCGGTTTGCTGGTGGGCAGACTTGTGGTCATAGGAAAAGGAACCTCCACACGAGCAAGATAGTACTACCCGGGTTCACGCCCGAGAGTGAAAAGGGGCCCGGCTGTCTCGCCTGACGTGCGCTATTGTGGCAGCCGGGCCTTGCATCGTCTGTTGGGATGTTGTACGCCGATCAACACCCGCGCGCATAGCACCGCTTCCAGAGCGCCCTGATTATAGCGTAGAGCGCCCCGGTTGTCAACGTGCACCCGGGGCGCGCGTATCGGCCCGGCAGGCCATCCTGCCGGCCAGCCGGGTCGCTCACCGGCCCAGTTTCACCCGCAAAGCCTGGGTGAGAGCCGGTACAACCTCGAACAGATCGCCCACGATGCCGTAACTGGCCACCCCGAAGATCGGTGCTTCCTTGTCCTTATTGATGGCCACGATCGTCTGGGCGTTGCTCATCCCGGCCAGGTGTTGGATGGCACCCGAAATCCCGCACGCGATGTACAGCTTCGGGCGCACGTTCTTGCCGGTCTGGCCCACCTGGTGGGGGTAGGGAATCCAGCCGGCGTCCACGGCTGCCCGCGAGGCGCCCACCGCCGCGCCCAGCACCGAGGCCAGCTCGCGCAGCGGGGCGAATCCGTCGGGCCCTTTCACCCCGCGGCCACCTGCCACGACGATGTCGGCGGTGTCCACGCTGACCTCGACGACCTCGGGGGTCTCGACCGCAAGGACTGCCTCGCGCGCTTCCGCCTCGCCGAGCGTGACGGCCAGCGGGACAACCTCCCCAGTGCGGGAGGTCTCCCGCGCGGGCATCGGAAAGCTTCTCGGCCGGACGGTGGCCATCTGGGGGCGACTGCGAATGGCGACGGTCGCCACGATGTTGCCGGAGAAGACGGGGCGCTCGGCCAGGAGCCGGCCGTTGTCGTCCATGGCCAGTCCCTGGCAGTCCGGGGCCAGGCCAATACCCAGCGCACAGGCCGCGAGGGCTGTGACGTCGCGCACCCCCAGGCCGGCCGGTGCCAGGACGATCTCCGGCTCGGCGGCGCCAATTGCCGCCTTCAAGGCCGCCGCATAGGCGCCGGCCCGGAATGGCTCGAAGGCCGGGTCGTCCGCGAGCAGCACTCGATCCGCGCCGTAGGCGATGGCTTCCGAGGCCAGGTCGCCCACGCCGCTGCCCACGATCAGCGCGTTCACGGGCCAGTGCTGTCGGTCGGCCAGCTCCCTGGCCTTGCCCATGAGTTCCCAGGAGACGGGCTTGGCTGCTCCCTGGGTGTGGTCTACGTAGACGAGGATGCTCATGGTCGTTCTCCCTCAGATAACCTTGTCGGCGATCAGCCTGTCGGCCAGGTTGGCGGCCTGTTCGGCGGCGGTGGCCCCTTCGATGAACTGGCACCTGGCGGTGCGCGCCGGAGGCTTGCGCAGGTCGCTCCACGACACCAACGCGCTGGCCGGGCCGTACCGGTTGGGATCCAGGCCCACCAGGTCAGCCGCTGACGTCACAGGATACGCCATTCGGGATGCCTTGCGGATGCCCATGATATTGGGGTAGCGCGGTTCGTTGATCTCCTTGCTCACCGAAATGACCGCGGGCAACTTCACACGCACGGTCTGCATGCCCTCGTCCAGCCCGCGCAGCAGCACGGCGTGCTCTGCCGTCAGGTCCAGCACCTTCGCGACCTCTGAGATGAACGGCACGCCCAGCTGGACGGCCAGGCCGGCGGCAACGAGGCCGGAGTTCCAGTCAACAGATTGTCTGCCGGTCAGGATGAGCGTGTAGTCGCCGATCTTCCGGATCGCCGCGGCCAGGATGTGCGCCGTGCCCCAGGCATCGCTGCCGGCAAAGCCCGGGTCGGACACGAACATGACCTGCTCGATCCCCATGGCCACAGATCGCTTCAGCGCCTCAATGGCCGGGTCATCCCCTACGGTTACGGCGATGGTCTCGCCATCGAAGCGCTCCTGCAGTTGCAGCGCCTCCTCGACGGCAAACTCGTCCCAGGGGTTCAGCACCATCGTGACCCCCAGGTCGCCGGAGACGACGCCCTCCGGCGTGACCTCATTCAGTTCTTCGGTGTCTGGAGTCAGTTTGACACAGACGACGAATTTCATGCGCACAACCTCCGGGAAGATGCAGTGTAAGGGCCGTTGGATGGCCTGGCTTAAGGGATGGCACGACAAGGCGGCGTGCTCTGCGCGACGACGCGCTGGTGCAGCCGCCCGGCCGACGCAGTATAGCATAGGGTCACGAGCAGGCGCAAAGGCGGATCAGCGTGGGGCGGCGGGCTGGGGTTCCGACGCGCCCAGGGCATTGCCGGTCGGCTGCCAGACCAGCCCCGCCAGGTCAACGGTGTCGCCGAGACGATGGCCCGCGGCGCCGGACGCGGGCAGCCGGGCCTGCGTGTTGACGTCATACAGCCCGCCGATGAGGCGATACCTTCCGGGCGGCAGGCCGTCTGGCAGGCGGATGACCATCGAAGCGGCGAAGACCTGTCCTGCCGTCCATGTGCTGGTGGGGTTCTCTCGCCCTCCCGGTGGCTGATCTGCCTGGGCGACGATGCGCCCGTCGCTGTCAAGGATGTGGACGAACGCCGTATAGTCGTTCATCGGCGCCTGGAGCGCCCGCCAGAACAGGTTCAGAATGACCTCGTGCCCGCGGACGGTCATCTGGTAGGCTGCCAGCTCGATCTCATCGCCGAAAGTGAAGCCGCCCCGGTTCGCCCGGTCGGCCGGGATCGTGTCGGAGGGCCGCTCCCTGGCCACCCGCCCGATCCTCTCCGGGCGCCCGAGGTGCTGCAGGGTGGCCGTTCCGGTGTAGAGGCCCGCCTCGATGGCGAACGGTCCTGGGCCCAGATCGGGGCTCAGCGCAATGGCATGGACATCCTTGAGCGTGTCCCCGGGTCGCCACAGGCTGGTCGGGTAGTAGGTTCCCCCGGGCCGGTGGTCGCTGGCGCCGATCACGGCGCCGTCGGCGTTGACCAGGTGGACGAAGGCCGTGTAGTCTGCATGCAGTTGCCGTTGGGGCTGCCAGTAGAGCGTGATCTTGACGGTTCCTCCGTCACTTATTGCAGCGGGCTCCAGATCGTAGCCCGTCAGGCGGATGGCGCCGTCGTAGTCAACGGTGACGGGCCTCTGCGGGAGCCGCGTGACGGCCGGGCCGGCCACGCGCATCAGCGCCCCGACAGGTTCGAGCAGGAACTTCGTCTCCAGTCCCGGCATCGGTTTGATCAGGAACACCGGTCGGCCGCTGCGCCGTGCTGTCACGAGCACCTGGCCGATGTCGGCCCACTCGGGCGTCGGCTGTATCAGCGGAAACAGTCCCGTCAGGTCGGGCCGCACTCCCTCGACGTATTGCAGGTACCACAACGGAACCATCTCGTCGCGATCGTTGCTGACCAGGATGGCGTCGCCTGGGATGGGCTGGGCGAGGATTGCCTGCCAGGTAGCCCGGGCTTCGTTGTTGCTGCTCTGGTCGAGGGACCGGTAGTGGTGGGCCGCCGACCACGCCGGCAGGGCGAGGCCGAGGAGGGCCGGCACGAACAGCGCGGCCCTCTGTGTGGCCGGCCGCCGGCCTGCAAGCAGCCTCCCCGCCCATACTCCGGCCGCGACCAGGCCAAGCGCCATCCAGAGAGTCCAGAGGAAGTAAGCCGGGATGTAGAAGACATGGATGTCGCCGATCGCGTAGAAGATGTTGAAGGTGATCACTGCACCGAAACCCAGGCCGGTCAGGGCCAGCAACGACCGGGAGCGGCGTGCCAGGGAGGCGATGCCCATCGCGCCGAGCAGCAACCCGGGCCAGGTCATCTCCGACACAAACCGGCCTGCGGCGTCTGCCAGCCGATCCAGCACGCCGGCGGAGGCCCCGAGAGCCGAACTGAATACCTCTCCGCTGATGTGCCGCACGAACCAATCCACGGTCGGACGATACAGGTGCAGGGTCTGTTCAGGGCCGATCCGCACTTCGGCATAGGGGACGTGGGGCGCGCGCAGCGGGATGTAGAGGTACAACAGAAGCGGCAGGCCGATCAGCGGCACCGCCCGCGCCAGGCTGCCCAAGCGCCGACGCCACCCTGTCAGGCGGCGCCGCTCCAGCCAGAGGTAGACCGCCACCGCAGGGATGAGGAGGAGCATGGTGCGGTGGTGGGTCAGGCTCAAGCCGTAGAGGGCTGCCGTCCCGTAGAGAGGGGCCAGCGCGGGCCTTTCCGCCGGCTGCGCAGCCCAGGTTGTCACGCCGAGCAGGACGCCCGCCACGAAGACGGCGTTGAGGGTGTACACCTCGGCGATGAGCGCCTGGGACCAGAAGGTCGGGGTAGCCGCGAAGGCACACGCCGCGGTGAAGGATGCCAGCCGACAGACCGTGGGCGAGCCCTCGTCGGCCCGGAAGGCCAGGCGGGTCAGGCGCAACGCCAGCAGGTAGGTTAGCCCCACCGCGGCACCGCCCCAGAGGGCAGAGAAGAGATTCAGCCGCCAGGCCGGGTCGCCCGCGCGCAGCAGGTGGGTCCAGAGGGCGCCCAGGGACAGATAGAGGGGATAGCCGGTGGGGTGGGCGAAGCCGCCCAACCAGGCCGCCATCTGCAGTTCGCCGCTGTCGCCGCCGAGCAGCCCCGGCGCCAGTGTGCGAAGGTAGAGGATGGTGGCAAGGAGACCCGCGCCGACGGCGAGGAGGTAGTCGCCGGCCGCGAAGCGTGACCCGCGCTGGCCGCTGCTCGCAGCGATCCGATCCGCCCGGCCAACCATCCCGTTCACGGTCCTATCTCGATCCAGTCCACCGCGGCTGCCAATGCGCGGAAGTCGCCCCAGACCCGCAGGAAAGCATCCCCAGGGCCAACGGCTTCGGCGGCCGTCCCGGGGGCCGCGCCCTGGACGCCGATCACCGCATGGGCCTGGCCCGCGAGTTCAGCCGGGTTCGATATCCGAGAACCGAGCCCGCGCAGCGCCTCCACAGCGGCCTGGTTGAGATAGGCGGTGGCGTCTCCCTTCGTTGCCAGGATCACGATCTGCCCGCGACGGACGTTCCTCAGGAAGGCCGCCAGCGCATCGGCCTCGTAACTGTTCGCGGCTGTGTCGAAGCCCTGCATCTCCAGCACCTTGCCGCTGCGCGGGTGGATCACTGCCACGTTGTAGCCCCGCCGGCCTGCCGATGCATCCATCTGCACGCCATCCGGCCCATAGGCGCTGATGTACGCTTCGTCGAAGGCGTGAACTTCCAGGTTGACGGGGCTCACGACGCCGGTGTTGCCGATCACCGCCCGGCTCGCCGGGTCGGGGAAGACGCGGCGCGGGCTCCTGGCCCAAGCGAAGCGCAAGGTGACGCGGTTCGGCCCTTGACGCGTGGCGGCGGCCGGCACATCAACTGCCACCGTCTGCCAGCCCGGGCTGAGCAGGCGATCGCGCAGCACAGCCGTCCCGTTCACGCTGATGCTGACGCTCTGGGACGGCGCGCCCTCGTAGGTTAGCGGGGCAATGGCCAGCCGAAGCGTCACGTCCCCCGGCTCGGAAAGCGGCAGGTACAGGTCGCTCCCGTCCGAACTGATCGCCCAGATGCCCGTGGCGTCATAGGGCCGTTCGTCGGTGCGATAGTCCCAGCCGCGGCCCGCGTACGGCTCAGCCCCCGGCGCCCCGAGATCAATGCGGAAGGGGAGGGACACCCGCGGCTGGATCACCCGGTAGGCCCGGTAGCCGTCCCTTTCCCACTCGGCGGGCTTCTCCAGGGGGAGCACCTCCAGCGCGTAGGCCTCGGTGCGTTGCCAGGTGTCCTGGTATGGGTAGCGGCCGGAGATCGGCGGTGTGGTGACGAGATAACGCACATTGTAAAGCGCCATCAGGTCGGCCGCCTGGGCGCGCGCCGCCGCATCCAGCTCAGGCGGCACATCCCGGTACATCTCCAGGTCGGTCAGAGCCCGGAAGAGCGGGATGCGGGCGAAGTAATCCATTTTGAAGGCCGGCGCCCGGCTGATGTTGCCTCCGAGCACCGGCCTGGCGTGCGCTGTC
>FWPV01004398.1_pt1 | contig 12361 bp, 6 predicted proteins | sample 2228371 | NCBI WGS metagenome assembly FWPV01 (sample SAMEA103939776, study PRJEB20133) | metagenome | reverse complement strand
CGCGGGCTTCAGCCAAGGCACAAGCGCGGCATGCAGGCCCTTCATGGTGAAGGGTTTGGACACGTGCCCGTCAAAGCCGCTGGCGCGGCAACGCTCCAGGTCTTCGGTCATCACGTTGGCGGTCAGGGCCAGCACCGGCACGGTCTGCGCAGCGTCACCCGCCTCGCCGGCCCGCAAGCGTTCGGTGGCCTCGAAACCGTCCATTTCCGGCATCTGGCAATCCATGAGCACCAGGTCAAAACGCTCGGCGCGCAGGTGTTCCAAGGCCTCGCGGCCGTTGTGAGCCAGCACCGCGTCCAACCCCACCTTGCCCAACACGGCCAGGGCCAGCTTCTGGTTCACCGGTTGGTCTTCCACCACCAACACACGCCCCACCAAACGGGGCAATGCCGCAGCGCTGGCGGGCGGGCCGCTGGGCGCTGCCGAGACGGCGGGCGCCTCGGGCAGACTCAGCTCAAACCAGAACGTGGCCCCCGCGCCCGGCTCGCTGTGCACACCAATACGCCCGCCCATCGCTTCCACCAGCTGCCGGCTGATGGACAAGCCCAAGCCGGTGCCACCAAACGCACGCGAGCTGGAGCTGTCCACCTGGGTGAAGGGCTGGAACAGCTGCTGTTGCGCCTCTGCCGCGATGCCAATGCCTTCGTCCTGGACCTCAAAACGCAGCGTCGCCCCGGTGTGGGATGTGTTGGCCGGTGCCAGGCGCCGCAGCCGCAGCACCACCTGCCCGGCTGAGGTGAACTTGATGGCGTTGCCCAGCAGGTTGACCAGCACCTGCTGGATGCGCTGGGCATCGCCCAGCACCGCAGGCGGCACGTCGTCGGCCAGCGCCAGCACCAGCCGCAAGCCCTTGGCCTGTGCGGTCACCTGCAGGCGGCGCGCACAGGCGCGGCACAACTCGGCCGGAGACAACGCCGCGCTGGCCAGCACCAGCTTGCCGGCCTCGACCTTGGAGAAGTCCAGGATGTCGTCGATGAGGTGCAGCAGCGATTCGGCGCTCTCGCGAATGGTCTGTGCCTGGTCGCGCTGTTCGTCGTCCAGCCGCGACTCCAGCAGCAGGCTGACCATGCCGATCACCCCGTTCATGGGCGTGCGGATCTCGTGGCTCATGTTGGCCAGGAAGGCGCTTTTGGCGCGTGTGGCGGCCTCGGCATGGTCGCGCGCCTGGGCCAGTTCGGCCAGGGTTTGCTTTTCCTGCGTGAGGTCGTGTTCCACACTCACAAAGTGGGTGATGTGGCCCGAGACGTCACGCAGCGGCGCCGCCACCACATGCGCGGGGTAGGTCTGGCCATCACGGCGGCGGCGCAGCAGTTCACCGCGCCAGATGTGGCCCGCCTTGAGCTGGGCCAACACCTCCAGGTAATGGGCCTTGTCCACCTGGCCGCCGTCAAGCAAGGCGGGTGTGCGGCCGTGCAGCTCGGCGGCCGAATAACCCGTCATCTGACGCAGAAAGGGGTTGCTGTATTCGATGCGGCCCTGGTCGTTGACGATCAGCATGCCGCTGGGGCTTTGCTCCAGCGCCTGCGACAGCCGCACGATGGTGGCCTGTTGCAAGGCCTCGGCCAACTCGCCCGCGCGCACGCGCCGCATGAGCCACAGGTAGCCCGCCCACACGCTGGCCAGGCCGAGCAGCGTCACCACCACAATCAGCGCCGATTTGCGGCGCCAGTCGGCCAGCACCGCCGAGCGGTCCACCCGCACCGACACAAACACCGGGTAGGCCTTGAGAGTGCGGTAAGCGCTGAGGGCGTCGCGCTCGTCGGTGCCCAGCTCGTGGGTCAGGATGTCGGGCAGCAAGTCGTCAAAGGGGTAGGGGCCGCCGTTGGGACTGTCATCGGTGCTGAACAGCACGCGGCCGTCCAACCGGGCCACGTGCACGCGGTCGCTGGTGGGGCGATGAAAACGCTCCATGCGCCCAAGCAGGTAGTCCGGGTTGAGCGCGGCCACCAGCCAGATGGCGTCGCCACCCTCGCCCATGCGCAGCAGCAGAGGCACAAAATAGGGCTTGTTGGGATCGCCCGGCTGCTGGGCCAGCGTGGGCCGGGCCTCACCGATGTCGCGCCCTTCCCACACCGGCCCCACACGCAGGACGGACGATTCGCCCGTGGCGCGATCGGCCGGCAGAAAGCCCAGGGTGTCGATCACCGAGCCCAGGTTGCCGGGCTGTGAACTGGCACGCACGCGCCCGCTGGGGTCGAGGATGGAAAGGGAACGCAGCGCAGGCTGGCTGTGCTGCAAGCGGCGCAACACGCCAGACAACCACTGCGGCGAGGCGCTGGCCAGGGGTTCGCCCGACACCTCGGGCAAGGCGCGCAAGGTGTTTTCCACCAGTTGAAGGGTCTGGCCGATCTCGTCCTCAAAAATCAAGGCATTGCCCTGGGCGCGCGCCAGTTGCTGCTCCAGCTGCACCTGGCGGTCGCGCCACACGGCGTATCCCACCGCGCCCAGCACCGTGACCACAAAAAGCCCCAGGAACAGCCGCGCCAGCCACTGGTAGCGCACCGCCGGACGCGGCTCGTCCGTGGGCAGTCCAGGGCTGGGAGCGGTCGGTGCTGCCATCAGTTCGCAACAACGATGGACTCCAGCCGGTAGCGGCTGGCTGCGCGCAGCAAACGGCCGTCGCGTTTGATGTCGCGCACAAACTGCTCGACCCGGTTGAACCAGGGCAGGTCGCCCGGCGCCACCGCGTAGGCGTACTCGGTCATGTGGTAGGTGCTGGTGGGCGAAATCAGGCGCGCCCAGTCGGTGGTCTCCAGCATGCGCCGGCTGTAGGGGAAGTCGGTCATGAACACATCGGCACGGCCAGACTCCACCTCTTGCTCGCGCGCCATGGGGGTGTCCACCACCAGCAAGGTGGCGGCCTTCAGGCGGGCGCGCATCACAGGCTCGTGCAGGGTGCCCTTCATCACGGCCACCACCACCCCGGGTTTGTCGATGTCGTCCCAGGTCTTGATGCGGCGGTTGCTGCGCGTGGTGATGGCGTAGATGTCGCTGGCCAAGGTGGGCCGTGCGAACAGCAGTTTTTCGGCCCGCTGGGGCGTCACGCCCACGGCAAACATCGCCACGTCGCACAGGTTACCGGTCACGTCACCCACCAGGCGGGCAAACGAGCTGTCCACAAATTCCACCGACACGCCCAGGTCCTTGCCAAACTCCAGCGCCAGGTCGGCATCCACGCCCGCCAGCTGCTGCGTGCGCGGGCTGCGCAGGCTGATGCCGTAGTAGTCGGGCCAGATGCACACGCGCAGTTTTTTGCTGGCCACGATCTGCTGCAGGCGGCTGCCGGCCGGCGTGGCCGCGCTGCCGCCCTGCGCCCAAGCAGCAGGCGCCAGGCCCAACACCAGCGCCAAAACCACCCCACCCACAGCGGTGGCACATAGTTGCGTCCATCTCAAAAACATCTTGGCTCCTTGGGAAATCACGCGGACCAGGCTGGCCTGGACCGCCTCCGCTCAAACGGTTGCCGCCTCGGTGGCAGCGGCCACCGGCGCGGTCAGCGGAATCACCACCTCGAACACCACACCCCCTTCGTCCGGATGGCGGAAGTCGATGTGCCCGCCCAGCGCGCCGGCAACGATGTTGCGCACGATGGGCAGGCCCAGACCGCTGCCGCCGTGGCCGAGTTTGGTGGTGTAGAAGGGGTCGAACACGTGGCGGCGGCTGGCTTCGGGGATGCCGTGGCCATTGTCCGCCACCGACAGGCACACCTCGCCGCCACGCACGTCGGCACCGATGTCGATGCGCCCGCGCTCTATGCCGTCCAGCCCGTGGATATGGGCGTTCTGAACCAGGTTGGTGAGCACCTGGCCCAGTGCGCCGGGGTAGCTGTCGAGCTCGATGTCGTCGGGCACCCGGCACACCAGCTCGTGGGCGCTGCGTTTGAACGTGGGTTGCAGGGTGAGCAAGATCTCGTCCACCACCTCGCGCAGGCGGAACCGCCGCCGCTGGTCGCTGGTCTGGTCCACCGCCACCTGCTTGAAGCTGCTGAGCAGTTCGCTGGCGCGTTCCAGGTTGCGCAGCGCGATGTCGCCGCCGGTGTCCACCTGGGACACGAAGGCCTCCAGATCGGAGCGCTTGAGACCTTGTTCGACTTGGCGGCGGAACTGGCCCACCCGCTCTTTCAGTGTGGACACCGCCATGCGCCCGTTGCCAATGGGCGTGTTGAGTTCGTGCGCCACCCCGGCCACCAGCGAGCCCAGCGAGGCCAGTTTTTCGGACTGCACCAGGCGGTCTTGCGATGCCACCAGCCGCTCCTGCGCCAGTTGCACCGTCTGCAGCGCCTGCTCCAGTTCGGTGTTGGCGATGGACAGGCTGCGTGTGCGTTCTTCGATCCGGCCCTCGAGCTGGGCGTTGAGCTCCAGCAGCGCGGCCTCGGCGCGTTTGCGGTCGCTGATGTCCACGTCCAGGCAGACAAAAATCATGGGCGACTCGCCCCTCGCCACGTCGCCGGGCACACCGATGGTGGTGGACAACAACCAGCGCGCCCGCCCGGCGCGGTCGTGCACCTCGCCTTCGTAGGGGCCATAGGGTTGGCCGGTACGCCCCACCTCGGCCAGTATCTGCATGAAGTCCCGCTGCTGCTGGGGTGTGTAGATCAGCTCGTCCAGCCGCCGCCCCATCGCTTCGTCCTTCGACCAGCCCAGCAGTGCCGCCGATGCGGTGTTCCACTCCAGCACGCGCCCTTCGGCATCGAACCACTGCACCGCCAACGCGGGCGTGCTGTCGAGGATGGTGCGCAAGCGTTCCTCGCTGCGCCGCACCGCCGCCTCGGCAGCGCGCTGGCTGGTGACGTCGATGCCAATGCAGCGGAAACCCTCGAAGCCGCCCTCGGCGTTGCGGTCCACGCTGGAGCTCCAGGCGATGTCGCGCACCGCGCCGTCCACGCTGAGCATGCGCAAGTCCTGCCGGTAGGTGGGGCGGCGCAAGCTGCTGCCCACCGCCACAAATTCCTGCACCATGGCGCGTTCTTCGGGCTCCACCAGATCGACGATGGCGCGTCCGCGTGCCGGCTGCCCCGGCTGACCCAGCACCAACTCGGCGCTGGGGTTGGCGTAGGTCACGGTGCCGTTGCGGTCCAGCTCGATCACCAGATCGGCGGTGTGTTCCACCAGCTCGCGAAAACGCCTGTCCTGGTCGGCGAGCTTGTGCTCGCGCTGCGCGATGGCCTGCGCCACCTGCTGCAAATCGGTGCCCAGGCGCTCGAGCTCGGCAATGCCGCTGCGTTGTGGCGTCCCGTCGTACTGGCCCGCGGCCATCTGGTGCGCAAACGCCATGGCGCCGTGCACCACCCTCTCGATGCGGTGCGTCAGCCAGATGGCGGCGGCCACACCCACCGCCAGCGACAAGGTCAGGGTGACCACGGCGATCAGGATCGCCGCGTCACGCGATGCCTGCGCCACCGACTCGGGGTAGGCCACCAGCAAGCCCCAACCCAAGCGATGGGACAGGCGGGCGGTGCCCTGGTAAGCCTGCCCATCGAACACAAAACGCCCGCTGGCCTGTTCGCCGCGCAGCGCCGCCTGCACCAGTGGCAGGTTCATGAGGTTGGTGCGCTCGCGCACCAGACGCAGGTTGGGCGCAGACACCAGGGCGCCCCGGTTGTCCACCGCCAGCAGCAGCAGGCCGTCGCGCTGGTTGGGTCGGTTGGTCAGGCTCACCAGGCGGTCCATGGAGAGCTCGCCCAGCAGCACGCCCCCGGCAAAGGGCACCGCCACCGCCACCACCGGCCGACCTTGGATGGGCGAAAGGAACTGGGCGCTCCATTGCAAGGCGCCCTGTTCTCGCGCGGCACGCAACACCGCCACGGCACTGAGGTCGTTGCCCACCCACTCGCCCGCTTGCGCCACCACACCGTGGCGCAACTGCGCCGAACGCAAGGAGAGCTGGTCGTCCAGCAGGTACACGCCGTCGAGCAGGTTGTCGCCCACCAGCAGTTGCCGGGTGGCGACAGCGAACACGTCGGCGGCAATCGCCGCGGCTGGGCCACCGGCCGAATCGGCCAGACCGGTCAGGGTGGCCATCAGGGCCTGGGTGTTGTCCAGGCCATGTTCCATGTTGGCCAGCGCCAGATCGGCCACACGTGCCTGCTCTTCCTGGGTTTGCTTCTGTACCAGCGGCAGGCGCCAGAACACCATCATCAAGGTCAGCACCACCAGGGCCACCAGCATGGCGGCCAGAAACTGGCCCACCAACAGGGTGCGCAAACGCCAGGGCCCGCCCAGACGGCTCAAGCCATCACCTCGTAGCGGCCCTGCCTGATCACCGTGATGTAAGTGTCGCGAACCGCGTCGCCCGTGGCGTCAAACGCCACCACCTGCTGCGTGCCTTCAAACTGCCGCACCCGCAGCAGGGTTTGCTTGAGGTTTTCGCCCCGCTGCTGTGCGCCCAAGGCCTGCAAGGCCACACGCATGGCGTCGAAGCCGGCCAGGTCGGCAAAACCGGAGGGGTTGCCAAAACGCTGCTGGTACGCCAGCCGGAACTGGCGGTAAGCGGGTGCGGTGTTGGTGCGGTCCAGAAACTGAGCGGCCACCACCCCCTCGGCAGCCCCCCCAGCGAGCTCCAGCAGCTGCTCGGTGGCCGCCCACTCGGCGGTCATGAGTGGCAGGCTGGGCTGCAGCTTGCGCACCTGTTGAATCAGTTGGGCTGCGTCCACCGCGCCCGTGAGCAGCAACAGCCCGTCGGGGTGGCTGGCCAAGGCGCTGCGGGCCAGGTCAGAAAACGCCATGCCCGGCTGGAAGCGGTAACCCTCCCTGGTCACCACCTGCCCGCCCAGGGTGCGGAACTCGGCTTCGAAGTCGCTCAGCCAGCGCTCGGTGTAGGCGGCGTTGGAGAGGTCGAGCACCGCAGCCACCCGCAGCAGCTTGCTGCGCTGGGCATGGAAACGGGCGCTGGCCTGTGCGTATTCCCGCGTGGACGAGATGACCCGGAAAAAGTGGTCGTCCAGGCCGGTGAGCGCGCTGGTGGTGACGGTGGGCGAAATCATGGCCAGACCCGCCGCGTTGGCCAGTGGCACCATGGCCATAGCCATAGCACTGGTCATGGGGCCGATGACGACCGCCACCCCCGCCTCGCGCAGGGTCTGGAAAGCGGCGGCGGCGGTGTCGGGGTTTTGTTGGTCGTCGGCGGTCACCAGCTCCAAGGTTCGCCCCCCCACCCCACCGGCGGCGTTGGCCTGCTCCAGTGCCAGAAGTGCGCCGTCGCGCCCCGCCAGCCCCAGATCGGCCGTTCGCCCGGTGAGCCCCCCCACAAAGCCGATTTTGATGGGCGCGTTGCCACACCCTGCCAGCGCCAGAGCGCTCACCGACAGGGTGCCCAGAAACACATCGCGGCGCGTCAGCATGGGCATGGTGGCGTCCTCCAGAAGTGGGTCAGGTGGCGGGTGGGGCGTCGCGCCGCTGGCGCAACCAGGCCAACAACAGTTCCTTGTCCATGGGGTGGGCGATGTGGTAGCCCTGCCCATCGTGGCAACCCATGGCCAGCAGCGCCGCCCAGACGCTGGCGTCTTCAATGCCTTCGGCCAGCACTTTGAGGCCCAGCTTGCGGCCCAGCTGGGTGACCATCTCGGCGATGCGGGGGCCCTTGGCCTCGGTGATCTGGCGCACAAACGTGCGGTCGATCTTGATGCGGTCCAGCGGCAACCGCTCCAGGTAGCTGAGCGACGAGTAGCCGGTGCCAAAGTCGTCGATGGCGATGGCGATGCCACGCGCGCGCAGGTCGGCGAGGGTGGTTTCCAGGTAAGCCGTGGGCAACACCGCCACCGACTCGGTGATCTCCAGCTCCAGGTGCCGGCCTTCTATGCCGCTGAGCGCCAGCGCCTGGGCGACGTGGTCGGTGAAAGCCGGGTCCTGCAGCTGCACCACCGACACGTTGACGGCAATCCGCCGCGGCGCCAAGCCGAGGTCGAGCAGGTCGCGCATCATCATGCAGGCCGAGGTCATGACCCACTGCCCCAGGGGGGCCATCAGGCCGGAGCGTTCGGCCACGGGAATGAACTGATCGGGCGGCACAAAACGGCCGGCCTCGGTGCGCCAGCGGATCAGCGCCTCCAGCCCGATCAGCTCGCCGGTGCCCAGGTCCACCTGCGGCTGGTAGACCAGAAACAGGCGCTCGGCCTCGAAGGCGGCGCGCAGCTCGGCGAGCATGAGCGCGCGTGCGCGGGCCTCCGCGCCCAGGTGGGCCGAGAAGGTGACGTAGTGGCCCTTGTGGTCTTTTTTGGCGCGCTTGAGGGCGATGCTGGCGTCCTTGAGCAGGTCCACACCCGCGCTGGCATCGCTCTGCAACTGCACGTAGCCACAGGTGATGGACAGCTTGTGGGCAATGCCTTCGATGTTGAGCGGCACGCGCGCGGCGGCCATCAGGGCGTCGGGGTTGACCACAGCCTGCGGCCCGAGCACGCCAAAAATGTCGCTGCCGATACGGGCCAGCACGGTGTGCAGCGGCAGGCTGTCGCGCAAGCGCTGCGCCACGGCACTGAGCAGCAGGTCGCCAAAACGGTGCCCCATGACGTCGTTGGTGGCGCTGAAATCGTCGATGTCCACCAGCGCCAGCGCGTGCCCTTCTGCCCCGGCGGCAATCTGGCGGTCCAGCGCATCGACAAAACTGGCGCGGTTGGGCAGGCCCACCAGCTGGTCGTAAAACGCGAACTCGTGCAGGCGCTGCATCAGGTGGCGATTGCGCAGCAGGTTGCCGATGTTGAAACAGAACACGTCCAGCAGGCTGCGGTCGGTGCTGGCCGGGGTTTGCTGGGTGTCGATGAACACCGCCATGTCGCTGCCGTTGCGGTAGCCCACATACAGGGCCACGCCCGCTGGGGAGAACACGTTTTCATGGGCTTGCAGCGAACGCTCCAGCAGAGCACGCACATCGGCGTCGGGCAAGGTGTCCAGCGGCCGGTCGATCAGGCCCGAAAAATGGCCTGCCGCCGCCAGCACACGGTACTCGCAGCCCCCCCGTTCGACCTGGGCACACACCAGGCCCTCGGGCTGGGTGCCGAGCAAGGCCGCCAGCTGCGTGATGACACCTTGCGCGAAGGTGTGCAGCCCGCCCTCTTCCATGAAATCGGCGCTGGAGCGCACGATCAGCTCCAGCCCGCTGCGGTGCGCCTCGATCGCACAGATCTGCTCGTAGGAGCGGATGGCGGTAGTCAGCGTGGTCAGCAGCTTGTGGCGGGTCAGTTCCGACTTGGTCTTGTAGTCGTTGATGTCGTAACGAAGAATGGTTTCGTGCTCGGGCGCGTAACCGGGCTGGCCGGTGCGCAACACGATGCGGGTGGCCGTCAGGCCCGCCTCGTTGCGGATGAAATCCACCAGCTCCAGGCCGGCGTTTTCGGTTTCCATCACCACATCGAGCAGCACCAGCGCCAGATCGGGCGTGGCCAGCAAACACGCGCGCGCTTCGGCCGCGTTGTGGGCGTGCAAAAACCGGATGGCCCGCCCGAACACCTGAACGTCCTGCAGGGCGAAGAGTGTGGCCTGGTGCACATCGGCGTCGTCGTCCACGACCAGCACCTTCCACTCGCGCGCGGGACGGCGCACCGCCGCCCCCTCGGCGGGCGCCTCGTCCTCGAACGCAAACAACTCATCGCTGGGTTCGGCCATTCGGAAGGCTCTCCAATCGGTCGGTCAAGGCAACCCAAGGCACTCAAAGTGGCAAAAATGCCGTGCGTACTGCCCGTGACCTGACATCATTTGTAAAACATTTTGCAGGACTGAAGGTATATCACGCTCTTTGTATCCCTCGCCGCCACCTTGTTTGTGCCACGTCAAAAAAAACGCCCGCGGCTCTCACCGCAGGCGTCGGGTCGCCAGCCTGTGTGAGCTGGCAACAGGAATCGGTCCGATTTACTTGGCGCCGCCCAAAATCCAGGTGGCCAGGGTCTTGGCGTCGGCGTCGCTCAGCGCGGCCTGTGCGGGCATGGGCACGGCACCCCACTTGCCCGAACCACCGGCCTTGATGCTCTTGGCCAGCTCGTCGGCGCTCTTGCCGGCGTACTTCTTGGCCACGTCCTGGTAGGAGGGGCCCACCAGCTTCTTGTCGACCGCATGGCAGGCCATGCAGGCGTTCTTTTGGGCCAAGGCCAGGTTGGCCATGGCAGGGGAAGCAACCACCATGGCAGCCGCCGCAGCGGCCATCACAAACACGTGTTTCATGAACATCTCCAAAGGACAAAGTACAAACGCAAACCGACAACAGCTTGATCCACCGGTGGACGACCCACACGAACGATGGCCTCACACTCAAATATCATTATCTACTGATTTATGAGGCCGGTGCTCGGGGTTTTCCGCAGGCATCAAAGTGGGCATGATGGTACACGCCAAGGAGATGTGCCATGAACCCGCTGCAGCTGTTCCAGATCTATTGGAGCGCCTCCCTCGTGGAAGTGAACCTGCTGGTCTTTGCCAACCTTGTGGGTGCGTTGTTGCTGGGCTTGCTGGTGGGCTACGAACGCTCCTACCATGGGCGCGCTGCCGGCATGCGCACCTACGGCATCGTGTGCATGGCATCCGCGGCCTTGACCGTGTTTGCCGGCTACCCCGGTTTCTGGTGGGGCGGGCTGGAGCAAGCGGGCCCGCTGCCGGTGGACCCAACGCGGGTGGTGCAAGGCATCGTCACCGGCGTGGGCTTTTTGGGCGCAGGGGTGATCATGAAAGAAGGCATGAACATCAGCGGCCTGACCACCGCCGCGTCCATCTGGGCATCGTCGGCCATCGGCGTGCTGGTGGGCGTGGGGTTTTATGCCGCCGCCATCCTGCTGTCGCTGCTGTCGGCTTCACTCATGATGTGGGGCTCCAAACTCGAAATGCGCCTGCCCTCCCGGCGTGCGCTGGGGGTGACCCTGGGCTTTGGCAATGGGGTGGAGCCTGACGAGGCGGGCATGCGCCAACTGATGCGCACGTGGGGTTACAGCGTGGCCGAGGGCTCGCTGCACATCGCCCGCCAGCACCACCACGTGACCTGGCAGTTCGTCATGGTGGCCAACACCGGCCGCCCCGAGGCGGGTTCGCTGTTCGAACTCTCGCGCCTGCTGCGACAGCTCGACGGGGTGGACAGCCTGCAACTCTCACACGCCAGAAACTGAGCCCGGCTGGGGCCCTGAAGCTACCGCAGGCCAAGTTGGGTAAACCCTCGCATCTGTCGACCGCACAAGGCTTGCTAAATCCAGAGTGTGCTTCTAAACTTGCACCCAATTACTTTAAATATAAACTATTCGACTCTGAACCGAGTTGTCATTGATCCGACCCCAACTGAAGGAACTGCGATGAAAATTGTGTGCATCGGTGGCGGCCCAGCCGGCCTGTACTTTGGTCTGCTGATGAAACAGCTGGACCCGGCCCACGACGTGACCGTGGTCGAGCGCAACAAGCCCTACGACACCTTTGGCTGGGGCGTGGTGTTTTCTGACGCCACCATGGACAACATGCGCCAGTGGGACCCGGCCACCGCCGCCGAGATCGAACAGGCCTTCAACCACTGGGACGACATCGAGCTGCTGTTCAAGGGCCGCACCATCCGCTCGGGCGGCCACGGTTTTGTGGGCATCGGGCGCAAGAAGCTGCTCAACATCCTGCAGGCGCGCTGCGAAGCGCTGGGCGTCAAACTGGTGTTTGAAACCAACGCCAACTCCGACCTGGATTACGCGGACGCCGACCTGATCATCGCCAGCGATGGCATCAACTCCACCATCCGCACCCGCTACGCCAACACCTTCAAGCCGGACATCGTCACCCGCCCCAACCGCTACATCTGGCTGGGCACACACCGCCTGTACGACGCCTTCACCTTCGACTTCCAGCGCACCGAACACGGCTGGTTCCAGGCCCACATCTACAAGTTCGACGAAAACACCACCACCTTCATCGTCGAGTGCCCCGAAGAGGTGTTCCTGGCCCACGGCCTCGACAAGGCCGACCAGGACCAGTCCATCGCGTTCTGCGAAAACCTGTTCAAGGACACGCTGCAAGGTCACAAGCTCATGACCAACGCCCGCCACCTGCGCGGCTCGGCCTGGTTGAACTTCCAGCGCGTGGTGTGTGAACAGTGGTGGCTCAAGAACGAGAACGGCAGCCATGTGGTGCTGATGGGCGACGCGGTGCACACCGCCCACTTCGCCATCGGCTCGGGCACCAAGCTGGCCATTGAAGACGCGATCGAACTCACCCGCCAGTTCAAGCTGCTGGGCGACAGCCCCGACAAGATCGGCGAGGTGCTGAGCACCTACCAAGAACTGCGCCGCGTGGAAACCCTGCGCCTGCAGAACGCCGCCTGGAACGCCATGGAGTGGTTCGAGGTGTGTGGCAAACGTTACTGCGACCAGCTCGAACCCGAGCAGTTCATGTACTCCATGCTCACGCGCAGCCAG
>FWPV01013354.1_pt1 | contig 12364 bp, 9 predicted proteins | sample 2228371 | NCBI WGS metagenome assembly FWPV01 (sample SAMEA103939776, study PRJEB20133) | metagenome | reverse complement strand
TATGGACTGCGTGTCCTTTATATTTTTTCAGTGGAGTCGGTCATTTCATAAAAAAACGGCCAGCACCCGCGATGCTGGCCGTCTGGAAACAGCAAACCGGTTATCTGCTTAACGCTCCGCTCAGCGCACTAATGCCGGCCATCCCTACGCCAAAAATCATTCCAATGACAATGCTAATAACGAAAGCGATCACCCAACCGATGGCAACGGTGGCAATGGTTTTGCCGGTATCCAAGTCGAGTCCTTCTTTGATAGCCAGGAAACCGGTGTAAAGTGAGAATAGCCAGGCGGCGAAAGAAATGATCGCACCGATGCAAGGGATGAACGAGAGCACATTGAGCATCAACGGCGCCTGGGCAAAGCCGATAACGCGCAACATTTCACCGAGGTTGGCTTCGCCGTGGAAAATCGTCGTACCCACAAAGTAGGTCACAGCGGACCAGATCACCCAACTGATGAAAGCAGAAACGAGGGCGACCAAGAAAGCAGAGCCGAAACCGGTGTCGTTTATGAGTGCTCCGATCCCGCCACCAATCGCCGACAGCACCGCGACAATCGCCACCACCATCGCGGCCTGCGAAGTCGCCGTTTGGTCGGCTTCGACTTCGGTATAGACACTCTTATCCAATTTGATCACACGCATAATCCGTTCGAACATAGCTTAGCTCCTTTCAAATGGTTAAAGAATAATAAGACTTCCACGCGAAGGTCACACCGTTTGTGCCCTTAAGTTATCCAACGCCGGCGGTGGAATCCTTCTAAAAAAACCAACATAGTTTTCCACATCCTGCACAGCCACCAAATATGGGGGTAGGCAGAAATTACCTGCTACCTTTAGGGATCACCCTCAACATTCCAAAGAGCCACAATGCCAAACTGTGGATAACTTTGGGCCTTTCGGTGGAAAACCGACTGCTTTAGGGGAAAACTTTTCAGGATAATGCTCCATGAGCATCTTTTTTCCCATGCACATCTGCAAACTTCCCCCTTGCCAATCCTCTAATCGGCCTCCCCTTGTAACAAGATTTCCACCCTTTATCCCCACCCTTATAATACGCATACTAGAATAGATAGTTGCGGTCACCAGATGATCCCCTAACTGTAGGGAGGAAATTAACTTATCCCCACAACTCACCAGCCTACTACGAAAACTACATGAGACATACTCTTACCTTGATTTAGGATAACTGCTCAGCAGACAACATGAGTTACCCTCTCCACCAAAGATGAAAATGGTTCAGAAGCTGCTGGACGCCGATTCTCGCAGATCGTTCTTTGCGCATTCAAAAATCTGCTCAATCTGCTTAATCTGCTGACTTATTTTCGGAATAGAGAGCCTGAGCTACGCTCTCCACAAAAAGTCATTTTTGACCGCCAAGAAAATAAAAGGATGGGAGTCCTTAGGGTCCTTTGTGGTTAGAAGGACTTTTTTCAGGAGAGTCATGGGTGAACACAAAAATATTGGCAGAAAAGATCGTCGGATCGAAGGGCGCGCCGGCGTAATTCCCGAAGTGCGCGACACTCGTGAAGCCGTGTTCCTGATGAAGCCGCGCGACATCTGCCGAACGGAGCGGGTAGAGCGGGACCTCATCCTCGAAGATCACCTCCGTGTTGGATTGCAGACGGGTGTGGAACATCACGCGCGTTGCGGTGATCGCCCGGTATTCGCGGTGAAAAGTCAGCCCTTGTGCGGTCGCAATGATGGGAAACGTGAGAGATTCCCGCGTCAGCACGTAATCCCAGTTCATCACCTGAAGAATCCACGGCGCGCCGGGTTGCAGCACTCGTTTCACCCGGTCGAGGAACTGCACGAATTGCGCCTGCGTCAGGTGGGCAGCGGTGTTCCCAATGCAGAAGGCCGCCTCAAAACGGAGGTCGCTCGCCGACACAGCCGTTCGATCCATCGAGACCAAAGCGGCAATGTCAAGCATATTCAGCACGTGAAATGTCGCCTGCGGATAGCGTCGGCGCGCATAGGCGACCATCGCAGCGTCCAGATCAATGCCCACGGCGTCAAAACCGTCCGCCGCCAATTGCCCGCAATAGTGGCCGCTGCCGCATCCTATATCCAGACAGCGCCGCTGGGCCGGCGTGATGTAGCGACGCAACAAGGCATAGACCGTCGCGTCAAACGGGAAAATGGCCTCATAGTACTCCGCGAACTCGGCGTAAAAAGCCATTAGCCCTCCAGGAGTGCCCGACGCACATCTTTGATGTGCCTGACGTTGCAACGCTGAAGGGTGGTGAGGAACTTGCCGTAAGTGCGTTCTTCCGGCGGGGAAACGATGGCGCTTTCGACGTTCTGACGCACGAAAAGGCCAGGCCGCTCCCAACGCCAGAGCAGGCGATCTTGCGTGCCGTCGCTCTCGTAGACGTGACCGACACGCCGTTTGAGCGACCGGCGCTCCGCATGCTCCACGTATAGATAAATCTTGAGGGTCACCGCCGCCAGGTGCGCCGGCGCGACGCCGTTTTCCAGGCAGAGCTGGTCGTAGGTTTCTTCCAGCGTGTCGGCATGCAGATTCGAGGCGATCGTGTGCCCGCGTGCCGCCAGGGCGAAGAAATCGCGGGCTTCATCGCCCCAGAGATAGGCGTAATAAAGCCCGTCGCCGATTTCGTGCGCCAGATAGCAGATCGTGCCGGACGTGGGGTCTTGCATGGCCCAATCCAACACCGCCCGGCTACCCACCGGCCGGATCGTCATCGTGTCAGGCAAAAAGTTCAGCAAGGCAACCATCAGCGCCGTTTTACCCGCGCCGCCGGGCCGCGCCCCCACCAGCAGCGATGCACCGTGGCGCATCGCTGCGGCAAGATAGGCGGCCAGGGGTAAATCTACCGTCCCGGCATCCAGCAGATCAACCAACGAGAGCATGCGCCCCCCGCGTTGATTGCACGCTTCCAGGGCATAAACATGCTCCATGAGTGCAATGTCGTTCATCTACTGCGGCTGGGTAACATTCACGGTTGGCGTGATACCCGGACCCGGCAGCACAATGGTCGGCGCGGAACCCTCAACGGTGAAGATGATCTTGTCGGTGGCGGAGAGAGCGGCAGCGTTAGCCTCGGCAATCGTCACCAGTTGGAATTCCGGATGTTCGGCGTAGAGCTTGGCCAATGCCGTGCGTAAGGCAACTTCTCCACGGGCAGCCTCTACCAGCGTGTCAGCCTCCAGCTTACGGATTTCCAGGTTGCGTTTCGCCGCCAAAATTTCATTGGCTTTGGCAGCTTCGATTCTCTGCCGCTCGGTCTCCAATTCGGCCAGTGTATTGGCACGCTGAGCCTCGATGACCGCAAGTTGTGCCGCAACGCGCTGGCGTTCCAGTTCGGCGAGGATCGTTTGTTGGCGAGTCGTCTCCTGGATACGCGACTGTTCAACACGAATCTCACCTTCGACGCGCGCCTGCTCGGCTTCGGCTTGTGCGATGGCCTTCAGTTCATCCTGCGCAGCTTTTTCGGTTTCCAGACGGCTCTGTACAATGGCATCCAGCCCGGCTTGTACTTCCGGCGAGAGAATGATATTCGGGACAACGACATTTCTGACGGTCAAACCGACCGCTCTTGCCAGATCGTTCAGTTCATCATCAATGCAGGCACGGAGTTCATCGCGGGCACTGCCGATGGTATTGTCATCAAACGTCCGTCCGCCGATACATACCTTCATCGCCTGGCGGGCAAAATCCTGTACTTTGGCAACCAGGAGCGTATCGTCAGTATAAAGGCCGCGATATTTGGACCAATTTTCACGCAGGACATCTTTTTCCATCTCGCCGGGGCGGAAGATATCACCGCTCACCATGGCCCCCATACGCTGTTTATCTTTGGTGATAATTTCGGCGTCTTCCACAGAAAATGGAATGGCCTGACCGGAAACTTTAACCATACTGACAAACAGGCCAAAGTCGCTGTAGACACCAGGGCCAACCACATCCTTAATGCGTCCACTGGTAAACTGAATGCCGATTTCCTGAGCATCCACCTTCTTGAAGAAGTAGAAAAATTGGCTACCAAAGCTGAGAAGCGCAATGGCAACGATGACGACGATGACAACAATGACAATACTAGAAACACTTCTGGCCCTGGGCCTTAAGCCTTGCATCATGATTCTCTCCTTTCGTTTTCTGAAATTGTATGCAGGTTCACGCAGATTTCGGCAGCATCCCCGTTTCAACTGATTCTAACCCATTTGTGGTCTAACACATGGAGGTAAGCTCAATCTCTGTGTACTCCGCGTGGTCTGCGGTGAAATAGACATCCACCTGGGCAGTTACTCTTTAATTACGTATTTCAAGGTTCGCAGTCGCAAGTCGCGCCGAAATCTTCCGGTCCCAGGCTTTTGGGGATGGTCAATGCTTCACGAAGCGCAAAGTACGCGGGTTTGGGACGGTACATCTTATCGAAGATGAGGGCATGGTCAAAACCGGGCTGGCTATTGGGTATCCACGAGTAACGGTCGGTGAAGCCCCACAAGACAAAGGCCGTGCAGTTCTTAGCGGCAAGACAGACTTCAAGATACTCGCGGTACATCCTGGCCTGTGTCTCGAACAAACTTGCCGAGGCATTGACCGGCAGACGGATATCCAGTTCGGTGATGTGCACCTGTAATCCCAGTTCCCCCAAACGTTGCATGTTGCGCTGTACATCCTCCGGCTTGGGTGCGCCTCCCACCGTCAGGTGCATCTGCAAACCCACGCCGTGGATCGGTACGCCGCGCTCCACCAATCCTTTAACCAGGGCGTACACCTGATCCGATTTGCCCCCCATATCCTCGGCGCCGTAGTCATTGTAGAACAACAAAGCGTCAGGATCGGCCTCGTGCGCCCAGATAAAAGCCTTGTCAATGAAGTCTGCCCCCAGGCCATCAGACCAGACCGTCTTACGCAACGTTCCTGTGACAGCCGCCTCATCGTTAATGGCCTCGTTGAGCACATCCCAATAGGCCACACGCCCCTTATAGCGACCGACCACGGTGGCGATGTGATCATGGATGACCTGCTCCCACTGCGCCGGGGTAAAATCGGCATTTTGAATCCAATCGGGCATAGACTGATGCCAGAGGAGCGTATGTCCACGCACTTTCATGTTATTCGCTTCCGCGAATTGCACTATTGCATCCGCACCTTCGAAGGTATAACGGTCTGCAGCGGGATGGATTGACCAAAACTTGAACGCATTTTCGGTGACCAGGATATTGAACTCGCGGCCTAGCACCTCACCGTAAACCGGATCACAACGGATATAGTGCGGTTCAACGGCGCCGCCGATGTAGATGTGGCGCGCGTCCGCCAAATCACGCAACGGCGGATCGGTAGGAGTGTAGTCGCTATCCAGTTCGGTGAGCACGGTGACGCCGGTGCTATCACGCGGGGCAATCACGCTGAGTTGGTGAATATGCAGGGTGTTGTTCGGACGCACACTTGCACCGAAATAAGCCCGGCCGTCAGGCATGATGTCGGGATCGGCCAAGCGGCCAACTTCCTTATTGTTGGCGTATACAATCAACTCCTTGCCGACCCGGCGTAGCTCCAATTGTACCTGTCCGGTCAGACCTTCAGCAGAGAACGTCTGAGAGATGCGCGGCATAAACCCTTTGCCATCGTAAAAATTGACCACGACGTGGCCCTCTTCCAGACCAACATCGAGCTTATTGACCTCGTTCCACCAGTTTTCCACCCCGACTTTGCCGACCAGTGAAAACGCCGCCAGGTTTTGGGCATCGGCGGAGATCGTCGCCCGCACACCGAAGTCACCCGCAGCCTGCACGCGCGGGCCAAAGGTATTGACATACGCGCGGAATTCGTTCCCTGCGCCGATGTCGAGTACGCCGTCCGTGACCCCTATCCAGCCGGTGCAGGCCCACGACGGGTCGGCAGTGAGATTCTCACCGCCGGCAACGGGTTTCCAGGTGTCGGCGGTGCAGGCAGCAAGACACAGAACGAGACAGAGCACCACATAGAAGTATTTTTTCATTGGAGTATCCCCCTTATCAATGCCTTAATCCAAGCTGCTACCTATCTCCGACTTGATCATCCTCGATTCAACATCCGATCCGCTGCCAGCACGCAGAAAATGTAATTGGCCGCTCCAGACATAACATATTCCGTCTGCTGCCAGAGGAAAGGCCATGGCTCTTTGAGTTCAGGAAAGTCCGGGCGGATGAGCGCAACGCCGGAGACCATCCCACCGGGGATGTACGACCATTCGGCGCGGTTGACGCCATACGCCACCGTGAGGGTTCCGATCTCCACCCCCGACGTCAATGACGTATTCGACACGGGATGGCAGCCCAAAACGTAGTTCACGACCCGCAAAATCACTTCACGGTCAATCAAATCGGGGAAAGCCAGCCATAGCTGGTACATCTCAACGGCATACTGCTGAATCTGCCAGCCCACCCCCCAGATGTAGGGCCGCCAGTGGATACCGAAGGGATTAGAGGCCAGTTCGGTTGCCAACTCGGCGCTGCCGGCCTCGACGGCCGCGCGGAAGGCCGCGTCGAAAGCACCATCATGGATGGCAGGCAACGCACGTGCCACTGCGCCACCCACCTGGTGCACCCTCTCCGCGATGGCCGCCTGCATCTCCAGCAGACGCGCGCGGTAACGCGCCTCGCCTGTCGTGAGCAACAGCTCCACCGCGGCGACAATCTCCTGCGCCACCGCGTCGCGCGGGACGTAAGCCGCACGCTGTTCGACCGGCGTATGCGTCTGTTCGTATTCCCACACCATGCTCGCCGTGCGCAAACATTCGTCGGCCAAAGCGTCTTCGTAGCCCCGCAGCACCCGCGCAGAGGCCGCCAACGCTGCCGCAACCTGATATTCGAGTGCGGTGTCGTGGTTGGTGAAGGCCCAGCGGTCGTCGTTTTTGCCGGCGTAGATGCGGCCGGCTTCATCGCAGCGGATATGACCGGGGGCGAGCGCGGGGTCATAAATGCGATTGTCGGTCATCGTAGCCGCGTCGCCCAGGTGGACGTATTGCGCGAGTGTAGCCTCAATGATGCCCTGGAAGCTGTGCGGATGTTCTGTGTTTGCTGTGGCACGGTAGCCGGAAAGCAGGTTCAGCGCGCCATGCGCCACCTGCTGAACGATGTCGGGAATGCCATCGGGTGTGTGGAGCAGTACCAGCCGTTCGGCCTGTTTCACCGTGGTCTGATCGGTATCCACGCCGAAAAGCTCACGGATGAGGCAAAGCGTATGGGTTGTGCGCGCCTGTGATCCCGCCGCCAGATCGTAATCGCCGGCGTCGTGCCAACCACCCACATCCAGGTGCGGGATATGCTCGCCGGGGAGATAGGATGTCTCGGTGGCGTCGTATTGCCGATAGCCATCGAAGTGAACGTGCGGCGCGGGGGCTTGCAGGGCGTCGTCCAGATGGCACGCGCCGTGCCAGACGCGCATCCCATCGCGCACTTCGAGGTGACACATCTGCACGGGGAAGTAGGTCTCCAGCGTCGGCTGCCACACGCTGTGCCGGTAGACTTCTGGATGGATGGCGAACGGTGACGAACGCTGATCGGCATAGCGAACGACGTACATTCCCGCTTCGCGCACGGTGGTAAAGTCGAAGACGGCATACTCATGGGCAAGCCAGCGTCCCCAGCGAACGGGCGTCCCCGTCAATACGGTGGTGAAACCTTCTGCGTCCAGCCGCTCAAGGACGGCGGTATCGAGAGCTTCGGTGCGCGGGTCGAGTTCGAGGATAGCCTGCTTCACTTGATCGGGATGGTAGCCGACCTGCGAGAGGCAAATGACCGGCGCACGCCGCCACCCCGGGACGCTGTGCGGTGTGATACGCCAGTGCAGCGCGTCCTGGGTTACGCCGGAACGGATAAGCTCGCGGACAACAAACCAGCCATTGGCATCGGTGTCGCGTCCGTCGTAAAGGTGCAACTCACCGTCGAGGGATTCAATGACGAGGCGCTGCAGTGGCGTCTCCGGCGCAACGGTTAATGTAGAGCCAGACGCCAGGGGAACCGGACAACGTGGACAATCGCCGACACGCCGCAACGGCCCATTAGCCTGGGGGGGGAAGAGGCGCGCCGTTGTGCCCAGATGAAACGATTTACCGAAAAGCGCGCCGGGGTACAACTCCAGATTGAAGCCGACCTTGCCCTCCCATTCGGGCAGTAATGGCTCGGCTAAATCCACGGCGACGCGCAGACTTTCGGCTTCGGGCCATAGACGCACAGTATAATGGATGTTTGCTGCATCGAACTGTGCAGAGACGGCCACACAATCTCCCATCACTTGCCGTTCGCCGACTTTGGGCAGCGGGCGCCATTGACCGGGCGTGGGTTCGAGGCGCACGTCCCCACACGCCGCCACGCGCTCGCCATGTTGGATGAGTGTGATCCCTCCTTGTTTGCCTTCGGGGTAAAAGTCGTGGAAAAAGGTCGCCGCCAGACCGGGCGCTTCAAAGTATTGTTGATCATTCAGTTTCCAAAAGGTTGTCATAGTTTGATAGTCCTTAATCGAGTAGTCGTTAGTCGGATTCGTTAGTCAGATGATCATAAGTCTGAATCGCCACAGGGGGCAATTCTTCATTCTGCGTTTCCTGCTTCATACATCCTGCCTTCTGCCACTTAAACGGCTTGAGGAGGATGAGAAATGCTATTGCGCCGGTCAAACGTAAAACGGTGGAAAGTGCAAAGTCCCAGCGATAACCGCAGCGGTCAATGACAATGCCACCCACGAGAGGCGCAACGATACTGGCGATGTTGATCAGGGTCGTGTAACTCGCCGAGGCTTGTGTGCGCAGCTTGGGGTCAGGCAACTCTAACAACAGGTTGAAGTTAGCGACATTGAAGCCGGCCCACAAAAATCCGCTTTGCAAGGAGATAAAAACGACATGCCATGGACGGGTGACAAAGATCCACAAAAACGGCATATTCGGGATGATGAGTCCACACAACGTAAGCACCCAGCGTGAGCCACGTTGATCAATCAGCCGGCCCCATACACGCTGTCCGATTAGACCCGTCACCGCAGTCACGGTCGTCAACAAACCGATAAGACGTGTTGTGGATTGGAGGACATTTTTTTGATAGACCGTGAAATATGTGCCGGCGACCTGCACCCCAAAGGTCCAGACCATCATAATCAGCGTGAAGGCCAGAAACGTGCGGTCGGTGCGCAGGGCCTGCCAGAAGGGTGCCCGCTGCGTCTTAGAATCTGCGATGAGCTTCTGCTCTGGAATGCGCGAGTAAGCGTACGAAGAGGCCAATCCGATGGCAAAAGCCAGTGCCAGGCTAATTTGATATCCCGCCAGCCCCCCCACACCATCAATCAACTGCCCGGCCAGGGGCACAACCACCATAGAGGCCAGCGCCATCACCATGTTGCGCATCGAGAAGTAGCGTCCGCGCTGTTGGAGCGGCACCACATCGCCGGTCATGGACACCCACGCCGGGTGAATGAGATTCCCCAATCCCGCCCGCAGGGCAAACAGGGCAATGACGATGTATACGGCGGTATAGCCGGTGAAGAACAGCGGAACAAGCGCCGCCAGCAGGATCAGCGCACGCACCAGCACCGAACCCCACACGATGAGAAGTTTCCGCCGTCCGAGTTTCTGCACCAACGCCGCACCGGGCAACGGGGTTAACGCACCGAGGAAACTGGACATGGAAGCAAGGGTACCGATCTGCGTACTGGTCGCCCCCAAGGCCAGTACATAGAGGGAGACATAGGTATCCACAAAAGCGGCGGAAATCGTCGCCAGCAAACCATCCCACCAGAACATCCTCATGCCCTGATGGTAACGGCGCGGTACATTGTTGATGGCGAAGATGTCCACGCCGCGCATTCTCGTTGTCAACGCGCGCCACACAGATAAACGATTCAGCTTCACCGGTTTATCCTCAAACAGAGCCCAGAGTCAAAAGCCACTATATTCTACCATACAACAAAGTGCCTGAGAAGTCGGTTATACTCCTGGCTCTCAGGCAATAGAGTTGTTCCCCAATAACGCCAACCTGGATTAGGACGCAGATTTTCGCAGATAATTTTCTGTAAATCTGCGAAAATCCGCGTCCGATACCTTGTTCGGCGAGAACAAGTCTAATAAGCAGCAGCAATGGCCCACTTTATCGTTGAGGACAAGCCGAACGGGTGTAGGACTTACGCAAACGCGACTGTTTTTTACCGCAAACCGCTGAGAACGCTGAGAAATTGTAAAATCTCTGCACCCTTGGCGTTCTCAGCGGTGAAATTCAGGGAACTTGCGTAAGTCCTGATGAGCAAAGGTTCCTCTCGTCCGCGTAAGTCCCATCCCGTCAAAAAGTTTCAGAAACTAACCTTTAATGGCGCCGGCCAGCGTAGAGACAAAATATTTTTGACTGTAAGCGTAAAGTGCCAACGGCACCAATGCCGCCACAATTGCCGCCGTGCGAACAACGGGCAGAGCATAAACATCGGCCACCTGCTGTTGATTCAAATTGGCAATGGCGGGCATCAACAAGCGCTTGTTCACATCACTGATAAGGATTTGTGGCCAGAGCAGCGCGTTCCAGGTACCCCGCAGGGTCAGGGTCGCAATAACCCCGATGCCGGCCTTGGCATTCGGCAGCACAATCCTGAAGAATAGATCGAACTCATTGGCGCCATCCATGCGCGCGGCTTCCAACATCTCGGTAGGGATGTTGAGCATAAATTGGCGCATAAGAAAAATGCCAAAGGCGCCTCCCCCCACACCGGGCAAGATCAGCCCCCAATAGTTATTGATCAACTTGAGATCGCGCATGACGATATACTGCGGGACCAACATCGTGGCGGTGGGCAGCAACATGACACCGATGATGAAGGAGAACAAGATGTCTCGTCCGGGGAAGCGCAGTTTGGCCAAAGCATAACCCGATAGCGTACAGGCCAGGGAACTCAGCGCGGTCGTCGCCACAGCTATCCATACCGAATTGAAGACGTATCTATGCAGTTGGTACTTCTCATTCACCATTAACTGGTAGAACTGCGTGCTAAACTTGGCCGGGATCGGGAGCAAGGGGTTCATCACCGCATCAATCCTGTTGAAGGTCGAACCTACGATGCACAAGAAAGGCCAAATGAAGATTAAAGCCAGAATCGCCGCCAAGGTCGTGGATAGAATGGCCTCCAAGCGAAAGAGGCCGACCTTTCCGCGAATACCGGTCTTCTGTCCGGAAGTCGTATGACGTATCACAGCCGGCGTTGTCATTGCGCCTCCTCCTTCCCAAGTTTGAAGTCATACAACCTTAACTGCAAAACAGTAATCACGACGGCGATGAAGAAGACCAGCCAGCCAATGGCCGTCGCATAGCCCATCCGAAATTGCCCGAAGGCCATTTGTTGGATATGGGTCATGAAGAACCAGCCCTTCCCGCGTGCTCCGCCACCGGTACCCAGAAAGACGTAAGGAACCTCAAAATTCATCAATGACCCTGCCGCAGCCGTAATCGAGATATAGGCAAAAACCGGTCTGAGCAGCGGTAGGATGATATAGCGCGCGCGTTGCCAGGGGGTTGCCCCATCCACAATGGCAGCTTCGATAATCTCATCGCCGATCCCACTCATTCCCGCGATAAGGAACACCGCATGATTGCCCATCCATTGCCAAAAGGCGATCAGCAACAGAGTGGGAATGATGTATTCTGCATAGCCTCCCCAGTCAATACGCGGGCCGCCCAATGAGACAAGAAGGGCATTGGCAAAACCGTGCGTCCTGCTGAAAAACCAACTGCCGATGACGCCCATCGTTACACCCGGCAGAACAGAGGGAATAAAGAACAGGGTGCGCCACAGACCTTTCGCCCTGAGCGTACGGGAGGTCAGAAGCAAGGCCAGAAAGAACGCACAGGGCAATTGGGTCGCCAGACTTCCCAAAGTATAGTAAATGAAGTTTTTGAACGCTATGCCCATGCGTGAATCACTGGTCAACGCTTCAACAAAATTGGCCATTCCGACCCATTCCCATTTGCCGGTGTACCCTAAAGACTCCTGGAATCCCATCACGACGGCGCGTAACATCGGGTAGAGGGTGAAGATCGCAAAAGTGATAAAAAACGGGGCCACAAACAAGTAAGGGGTCCACTTCGTTTGGTCAGAAAAGAATCTCTGCATTGAGGAACGCTTCTTTCTGGGTCCTGGAATAGCGATACTTGCCATCAATACCTCCTTCAAAAAAGTTAAAAAGAGATTTAGCCTTTGATTGCCCCCGCCAGCGTAGAGACAAAGTGACGTTGACTATAGGCATACAAGGCCAGGGGAACCATAGCCGCAACCAGCGAAGCCGTCCTGACAACGTGTATAGCCCAAACCTCAACCATCAAGTTGTTGTGCAGGGCAATGGCGGGCATTAAGAGCTGCCGGGCAGGATCGGTGATGATAAGCTGCGGCCA
>FWPV01010867.1_pt1 | contig 12364 bp, 13 predicted proteins | sample 2228371 | NCBI WGS metagenome assembly FWPV01 (sample SAMEA103939776, study PRJEB20133) | metagenome | reverse complement strand
CACCCTTTCGGGGGGGGAGCAGCAACGGGTGGCGGTGGCCCGGGCTTTGGTCATGGAGCCGGAAGTGCTTCTGGCCGACGAGCCCACCGGCAACCTGGACCCCCGGAGCGGCCTGCAGATCCAGGAACTGCTCCTGGCCTTGAATCGGGAAAAAGGGTTAACTTCTGTAATTGTCACCCACAACCGGGAACTGGCCGCGGCCCTGGATCGGCAGGTAACCCTAGCCGACGGCAAGGCACAGATTCTATAGGAGGATTAGGTGGCGGCGCCCCTGATATGCTCTCTTTTGATGGCTCTGGTGATGACGACCGGTGCGGCCTTGGCCCAGGAACCGGAGGCTGTCCTCAAAAGGGTGGCGGTCTTGCCGTTTCCGGTGCTCGCCAAGGAACCCATGGAGGTCTTGGGGACCAAGGTTCGCGGGGAGTTTCAGGAAAGGCTCAAGGCTGAAGGCTTTACTTTGGTGCCCCAAGAAGAGGTTGACCGGGAAGTCGCCAAGGTCAAAGAAGTAACAGAGTCCTTGGCCCGGGAAATTGGTCATAAACTGGGGGCCGATGTGGTTGTCTGGGGCAGGCTGGTGGTGGTGGCCGACCTCCTTTCCCTGGAGGCCCGCCTGCTGGATCTTACCGGCAAGATGCCGCCGGCAACGCTTAAAGCCGAGGGCACGGGACTGCCGTCCCTTTCGGGCCTAAGCCGGCAGCTGGCCCAGGAGGCCAGTCTTAAGATTGTGGGCAAGGAAAAGATCACCCGCATTGAGGTGAAGGGCAACCGTCGCATTGACAAGGATGCCATCTTAAGCGTCATGCAGACCCGGGAGGGCGACCTCCTCAGCCCGGCGCGGTTGCGGGAAGACCTCAAGGCCATTTTCAAGATGGGCTTCTTCACCGACGTCCGGTTTGAAGTGCACGACGTTCCGGAAGGCCGTATCCTGGCCGTCATTGTGCAGGAAAAGCCGGCCATCCGGCAGATCATGATCCAAGGCAACCGCAAGATCAAAGAAAAGAAGATCCTGGAGGTGATGGATCTCAAGCCCTTCTCAGTGGCCTCGGAAACGGCCATCCTGGAAAACATCAACAAAATCCTTAAACTTTATCGGGAAAAGGGGTTTTACCAGGCCCGGGTGGATTACACCCTGCAGCCTGTCACGGACACGGAGGTCAACCTGATTCTCAAAGTGGACGAAGGGGGTAAGGTGTATGTCAAGGAAATCCGCTTTGAAGGCAACCGGGCTTTCAAGGACAAGCAACTGCGGGCCGTGATGGAGACCAAGGAAAAGACTCTGATTTCCTTTATCACCGGCTCCGGCAAGTTGGATAAAGACATCCTGGAGCGGGATGTGGAAAAGGTCGCAGCCTTTTATTTCAACCACGGCTATGTGCGGGCCAAGGTAGGGGAGCCCCGTATCGACATAAGAGAAGGCAATATCTATATCACCATCCCGGTGGAGGAAGGGCCGCAGTACACCGTGGGGCGGGTGGATCTTCAGGGAGACCTGCTGGAGGACAAGGAAAAGCTTCGCAAGCGCCTGGAGATCGCCCGGGAAAAGGTGTACAGCCGGGAAGTGGTGCAGAAGGATCTGACTACTTTGTCGGACCTGTATGCGGATCAGGGATATGCCAACGCGGACATCACTCCCCTTATCAAAGAGGACGACGTCAACAAAAAGGTGGACATCACCTTTGATATCCGCAAAGGGCAAAAGGTTTACTTTGAACGCATTGAGATTGCGGGCAACGTCAAAACCCGGGATAAGGTGATCCGCCGGGAGCTCCGGGTGTATGAACAGGAGCTGTTTTCGGCCAGCAAGCTCAAGGAGAGCATAAGGAATCTCAGGCGTCTGGAGTACTTCGAAGACGTAAACTTCAGCACCACTCCGGGAAGCGCGCCCGACCGGATGAACCTCAAGATTTCGGTCAAAGAAAGACCCACCGGCACCTTCGGCATCGGCGCGGGCTACAGCACCCAGGACCGACTGGTGGGCATGATTGAAATCAGCCAGACCAACCTCTTCGGCCGGGGCCAGCAGCTCCGGGCCCAGGGAATCATCGGCGCCATCTCCAACCGGTTCCGCCTGAGCTTCACGGAACCTTATCTCTTTGACCGGCCTTTGGCCTTTGGCATCGATGCCTTCAACTGGGAGCGGGAATTCGACGAATACACCCGCAAAAGCCGGGGCGGCTCCATCCGGTTGAGCCATCCCCTGCGCTGGAAATACACGCGGCTTTATGGCGCTTACCGTTTTGAGAACGTGGATCTCAGCGATCTGCGGGCCACCACCTCGCAGGTTCTTCGGGAAGCCGCCAACATCCACAACACCAGCGCCGTGAGCCTGAGTCTGCGCCGGGATTCCCGGGACGCGCTTTTTATGCCCACCAGAGGCTCGGACAACAGTCTGGCAATAGAGATGGCCGGTCTGGGGGGCGACACCGCGTTTGTGCGCTACATTGCCGAATCCGGCTGGTATTTTCCTCTGTGGTGGGGGACTGTGGGAGTAGTGCATGGGCGTGTCGGCTATGTGGATAAGCTTTCCTGGGGCGCGTTGCCGGCCTATGAGAAGTTTTACCTGGGCGGCATTGACAGCATCCGGGGATTTAACTTTGCCGACATCAGTCCCCGGGACCCGCGCACCAATGAGCGGATCGGCGGCGAATCCTTTGCACAGTTAAACTTGGAGTATCGCTGGCCGGTGCCTTACCTGAAAAAATTCGGTCTCATGGGGACCATCTTTTTCGATGCCGGCAATGTATATGGCTCCAATTCCATTGGGCCGGCCTTACGCACCAGCGCGGGGGCGGGCATCCGGTGGTATTCCCCGATGGGGCCCCTCCGCATCGAATGGGGCCGCAACCTCAGCCCCAAACCCTGGGAACGCAGCAGTGTCTGGGAGTTCACGGTGGGCGGAACTTTCTGAGCCCGGCAAGGCAACAGATGCGAATTGCCGGGACTTGGCTTATAATCATGGGAAATACCTCATTTGAGGAAGTTTCTATAAATAAGCTCTGGCAGGAGGAGTCTTCATGCATAAATTCGTCACCGCTTCTTTTCTGGCATTCGCCTTGGTTTTGTTACCCTTGGCAGCCGGAGCGGCAGAGATGAAAATCGGCGTGGTCAACACCAGGGAACTTCTGAACCAATCGGCGGAATGGAAGCGGGCCCAGGAAAATATCAAACGCAAGATGGAGGATCTTGGCCGGCCTTTGGAGAAAAGACGGGAGGATATCGGGCGCCAGATGCAGGAATTTGAGAAGCAAGCCGCGATCATGAAAGAAGACGCCCGGAAGCGGAAACAAGAGGAAATCCAACAAAAGCTCCGGGAGCTGCAGAAGCAGGCCGCGGAGGCGGATAAAACCATGGCTCAGTTTGAGGAACGGGAGAAAGCCCCGATTCTGAAAAAACTCCAGGAGGCGGTGGAAACCGTGGCCCGGGAGGAAAAACTGGATTTGGTTCTGGATTCCCAGATCGTCTTTCTGAACAACAAATCTCTGGATATCACGGAAAAGGTGAAGCGGCACTTTAAATAAGCTCCGGCATGCCTTACACCCTTGCTGAGCTGGCCGCCTTGGTGGGCGGGGATCTTAGAGGACCGGCCGACTTGGTCATATCCGGCATTGCGGCTGTAGACCAAGCCACCCCTGGAGACATCACCTTCATTACCGGGAAACGCTATGCCCGCCTGGCTGACGCCAGCAAGGCGGCGGCCTTTATCGTGCCGCCGGAGTTTGCCGCTCTCCCCCGCCCCCTGGTGGTAGTCTCCAACCCTTATCTGGCCTATGCCCAAGTGGCGGCTCTTTTTGCACCGCCGCTGAGGCGCTGGCCGGGAATCAGCGACCGGGCCTTTCTGGGAGAGGGGGTGGAACTGGGGCAGGATGTCTCCGTCGGCCCCTTGGCCTTTCTGGGCGACCGGGTGAAAGTGGGGGACCGGGTCACCATCATGGCCGGCTGCGTCATCGGCCATGACGTATCGATCGGGGCAGATACCCTGATCTATCCCAACGTCACCATTCTGGATCGCTGCCGTCTGGGCCGGCGGGTGATAATCCACAGCGGCACAGTGATCGGGGCCGACGGCTTCGGCTTTGTTCCCCTGCCCGAGGGGTTTCGCAAAATTCCCCAACTGGGCACGGTGGTTATTGAAGATGACGTGGAAATCGGCGCCAATTGCACCATTGACCGGGCCGCTTTGGGAGAGACCCGCATCGGCAAAGGCGTAAAGATAGACAACCTGGTGCAGGTGGCCCACAATGTCACCATCGGCGACCACTCCATCATTGTGGCCCAGGCCGGCATTGCCGGGTCCGCCAAATTGGGAAAGAGGGTGGCCCTGGGAGGCCAAGCCGGGGTGGTGGGCCACATTGAACTGGGGGACGGGGTGCAGGTGGGCGCCCAAACTGGGGGACGGGGTGCAGGTGGGCGCCCAAGCCGGCGTCACCCATTCCCTGGCGCCGGGCCAGACGGTGCTCGGCTCCCCGGCCCGGGCCCATCGGGACTTCCTGACCATCAACGCCCACCTCTCCCGGCTCCCGGAGATGTATCAAAGGCTTAAGCAATTGGAGGAGCGCATGGACCGGTTGGCTTCGCAATTTAAGGAAGAGAAGGAATCATGAATGCCCCGCAAACCATGGACGTGGAAGAGATCAAACGCATTTTGCCGCATCGGTACCCTTTTCTGCTGGTGGATCGCATCCTCAGCGTGGAGATCGGCAAGCGCATTGTGGGTCTGAAAAACGTCACCATCAATGAGCCTTTCTTTGCGGGACATTTCCCCCATAATCCCATCATGCCCGGGGTGCTGATCATGGAGGCCATGGCCCAGGTGGGGGGAATCCTGGCCCTTCTTTCAGTGCCCGAGCAACAGGGGAATCCCGCCATTTTCCTTATGGCCCTGGACAAGGTGCGTTTCCGCAAGCCGGTGGTGCCCGGGGATCAACTGATCCTGGAGCTGGAGACTCTCAGGGGCGGCAAGAAATTCTTCAAAATGTCGGGCAAGGCCTTTGTCAACCAGACTTTGGTGGCTGAAGGAGAACTGATGGCCGCCGTAGGGCAGGGGGGAGAGTAGCTTGCCCGACATCCATCCCACGGCCATAGTGGACAAAAACGCGGAATTAGCCTCCGGGGTGAAGGTCGGGCCCTACTCCATCATCCAGGGCCGGGTGGTCATCGGGCCGGATACGGTTATCGGCCCTCATGTGGTCATCAAGGAATTCACCACCATCGGGGCCCGGTGCCGCATCTTTCAGTTCGCCTGCCTGGGCGAAATCCCCCAGGATTTGAAATTCAAGGGGGAGGAGTCCCGGCTCATCATCGGCGATGACAACATCATCCGGGAGTTTGCCACCATGCATCGGGGCACCGAAGGCGGTGGGGGCGTCACCCGGGTGGGCAGCGGCAACCTGTTCATGGCCTACACCCATGTGGCTCACGATTGCCTTATCGGCAACGGGGTCATTATGTCTAACGCCGCCACCCTGGGGGGCCATATCATTGTGGAAGACAAGGCCATTTTAGGAGGGCTGGCCGCCGTGCACCAGTTTTCCCGCATCGGCCGCCACGCCTTTGTGGGCGGCGCGTCCGCGGTGGCCCGGGACGTGCCCCCCTATGCCATGGCTTACGGCAACCGGGCCAAACTGGTGGGGCTCAACCTGGTGGGGCTGAAGCGTTCCGGCTTCAGCGACAGCACTATTCAGACCTTGAAGCAGGCTTACGAAATTCTCTTTTTCTCCGGCATAAATATGAAAGAGGCTATGCAGCGGGTGCGCCAGGAGCTTGAACAGCTCCCGGAGGTTCAGCATTTGCTGGAATTCATTGAAACCACCGAGCGTGGTCTGGTTCCGGTTGATGGCCGAGAAAATCGGACTTATCGCGGGTAGAGGACAATTCCCCGTACTGTGCGCCCGGGCTGCCCGGGGCCGGGGTCTGGAAGTGGTGGCGGTGGCCCACCAGGGGGAAACCGACCCGGCCCTGGCCGGGGAAGTGGATCGGATTCACTGGGTGCATGTGGGTCAGCTGGGGAAAATTATCCGGGTCTTCAAAGCTGCGGGCGTAACCCGGGCCCTGATGGCCGGGGGCATCAACCGCGGCCGCCTGTTCAAAGACTTCCGCCCTGACCTGCGGGCCCTCAGGCTCATCTGCCGGGTGGGGGGAGGTCAGGATGACCGTCTGCTCCGGGCGGTGGCCGCGGAGCTGGAAGACGAAGGCATCGCCATTGCCCCGGCCACCATATTTTTGGAAGAGCTCATGGCTCCTCCGGGATCCCTGGGCCGGCATCGGCCCACGCCCGAACAGTTCCAGGACATAGAGTTCGGTTTTCGGATTGCCAAGGAGATCGGCCGCCTGGACATCGGCCAGTGCGTGGTGGTGCGCCGCCAGGTGGTGACGGCCCTGGAGGCTGTGGAAGGTACGGATGAAGCCATCCGCCGGGGCGGACGGCTGGCCGGACCGGGCGCGGTGGTGGTCAAGGTGTGCAAGCCCGGCCAGGACCTGCGCTTTGACCTGCCGGCCGTGGGCGCGGACACCGTTGCCGTAATGCAGGAAGTGGGAGCCGCGGTCCTGGCCGTGGAAGCCGGCAGGACCCTGATCTTTGACCGGGCCGAAATGCTTCAACGGGCCGACCAAGCCGGCATTGTGGTTTGGGGCAAAGAGGGGCAGGAACAGGGGGCAGGGGCCGGAGATTGACCGCAAAGAAGCCGCATTCCATATTGGAAACACCTTCCCCAAAATTTTCTCATCAGATTTATTGCCAATCTTAACAAAGTCTTAGGCCGCGTCCTGTAAAAACCCATGCCATAATGCGTTCATATTAGGGAATATGAACATCCCCTTGGCTTTGGTCTGCCCTAGGGCATGGCAGGCCCTGCTTCTATATCTGTCTAAAGGTAACCCGCCTTGACATGGCTGAAACAGAGATTACTTGTTTCTTGTAAAGACATTTGACCGATTTTGAGGAGGTGAACAATAATGAAGAGATTCGGGATCTGGCTGGTCATAGCCGTGATCGGTCTGGTGCTGGCCTGCGGCAGCAAGGAAGAGAAAGCCCCGGCAAAACCCGCGGCCCCGCCGGCCAAAGTCGAGGAAGCCGCGCCCCCGGCTGCTCCCAAGGAGCCACCCAAGGCTGAGCCCACGAAACCGGAACACCCAAAGGCTGAGGAACCCAAAGCCGGGGCTCCCAAACCGGAGCACCCGCAGCCCACGCCGGCAAAGCCCGAGCAGCCCAAGTAAGTGCCGGATGATGCGGCTTTGAAAAGAATCAGATTTTTATGCGCCGGAAAATAATCAAAACTGCAATATTAGTCTATGCCGGATTTGCCGGGTTTTTCCCCCTGATGGGACGAGCCGGGTCTGATACAGACCCGGCCAGCAAGGTGATCGCTGATATTCAGGCCGGCATTGAGAGGCACATTGAAGAGCAAATCCAGGTAGGCAAGGGTTATTTCAGGCTGCCATTCCGCGGGAAGGAACTGCGCCTCAAGCTGGTGCGGGTCCATACCGAGTACCTTTCTAAGCTGGCTCCTGGCCGGTATTTCGCCTGCGTGGATCTGGTGGATGTCAACGGCGATGTGTACGATGTGGACTTTTTTCTGGCGGGCGAGCCCGCCGCCATGAAGGTCACCGAAACCACCATCCACAAGCTCAACGGTCAGCCTTTCTATGCCTGGGAGCAAAAAAGCGACGGCACCTGGCATCGCATCCCCCTGAAAAAGGCTTCCGGTAAACACCTGGGGGTCATCCGCGGCAGCGATGAATTTGAGTTCGTTTACCGGGCCACTCTGCCTGAATTGAACACCACGGCCCGTATGTGGGTTCCCCTGGCGGCCACGGATGCCTTCCAGACCGTGGCGGTGAAATCCATGAACGCGCCAGGAAAGCAAAATATCTTACAAGAGAGGGAACACGGCAATCAGGTCCTTTTTCTTGAACTCGGCCCCGAAGACAGCGGCAAAACCGTGGAAATCCGCTACCAGGTGAAGCGTTTGGAGAAGGCCGCGTACCCGGACGGGACGCGGGATCCGGCCAAATATCTGAAACCGGAACGCCTTGTGCCCGTAAATGAAGAATTCCGTCAGGTCGCCCAGCGGGTGGTCGAGGGCAAGAAAGGGGACCTGGTGCGGGCCCGGGCGCTTTATGACCACGTGGTGGACCGGATGCGCTACGCCAAGTACGGCGAAGGGTGGGGCAAGGGCGACGCGGTCTATGCCTGTGACGCGCGCACCGGCAACTGCACGGATTTCCACTCCTACTTCATTGCCTTGGCCAGAGCCGTGGGCATCCCGGCCCGTTTCGCCATCGGCGCCGCCATCCCTTCAGAGCGGGATGACGGCGGCATCGACGGCTATCATTGCTGGGCGGAGTTCTTTGCCGAAGGCAAGTGGTGGCCCGTGGACATCAGCGAGGGCGACAAGTATGCGAGCTTGGCTACCTACTACTTTGGCCACCATCCGGCCAACCGCGTGGAGCTGAGCCGGGGCCGCGACCTGCTGGTTGAACCCGGGCCCGCTTCCGGCCCTATTAACTTCCTGGCCTATCCGGTGCTGGAAATCGGCGGCAAGCCGGCCAAGACGGCGGTGGAGTTTTCCTTCATCAGAAGCCGCCGGAGGTAGAACGGGTGTCAGGATCCAGGTTCTATGAAAGGCAAAGGATTTGGAACCTGACACCTGTGAGGGCAAGGGGAACGCTATTGATGCGCAGTGGAAATCCCGTGGACTTTTCCGCCTTATTTCACCAAAGCTGCTCCTGAAGCGCCACCCAGGTAAAAATCCGTTTTGCCGCCGCCAGCCACCCCATCATCAGAGTAATATTGGTTCAAGGTCTCGAACCTGACATACTTTTCGCCGGAACCGCCCCCTGGTTTTTCAACCCCTAAAATTTTTACCTTCGCGAAGCCCAGGATTGGCGTCGTGCCTGAATGTTCGCCGTCGGTAATTACCGGCACAGTGACGGTTTTATTGATATAAAGTTCTTCAATGGTGTTCAGATCAGGGACGGTCACACCATTTTTGACGTTGATTATTTTTCCGATCCATAGAGGCGGCACAGTCCGGGTGCCGTCCAGATAATCTTTCACCTTGCCGTTGGGATCATCAAAAGGCGTCCAACAGCCGAGATCAGAGCTTTGGGTGTTTATCAGAATTTCCTTGGCTTCCCCTATAGGAGGCACCCTGCTTTTATCAATGCAGAAAGGAAAGCCTTCTCCTTCCTTGATGTAGCCGGCTACCTTGGAAATGGCCACGGCTTCCGCCCAGGGGTTCATGGAACTGACCCCAATCATGGAGGCGAACCACATATTCACACCTTTACCGATCCGCACCCTTACCGCATTGGCATCTTCGCAGGTGCATGGCTTGAATTGTCCCGTAAAACTTCCGGTTTCAGGGTCCCGTTCCCACTCTCCATACTCGACGATGATGTCATCCCCAGCCAGACCGTCCACCTTGTTTAACCGGGCGAATTGCTCGCCCTTAACAATGGCTCCTGCACAATTTTTGTCGGCCCCGGAAGGAAACATCTCCAGGATGCCCGCCAAGGCGCCGGCATCCGCGGCCCGTTGCAATTCTGCCTTCACTTTGAAGACATGCCCAAGGTCCACAGCCAGGGCCAGCATTCCTACAAAAACCACCAGGAGCAAAGAAACAGTCACCGCCACTCCGCCCTGTTCCCGTCGCAGCAATCCGTTAATTGCCATAAAGCCTCCTATTCGACGGAAAAGGCGCAAATCATGAGGATTCAAAGCGCATCGTGGTTTGGCCGCTGAGATTTTCCAGCGGATAAGGTATGAGGAAGAAGCTGAAGGGCATGGCCACCTTTACGGTCAGTTCGGTATCAGCCGAGGTCCTGGTTTCGGGGGTTACCGCCACATTTTCTCTGGTGAGGGCCGCGCCGCAACCATTCAAAACCGCATTGATCACCCTGTCTTTAACTAAGTTGGCATCCCACTCGTCTTTTGACAGTATGGAGCCATAGCGGGCACCTTCCCGAGAGGCCCAGGTTAAGGTTTGCTTGAACCAATAAGCCCGGCCGAAGTCGATGATTCCGCCCACAATCAACAGAAAAACCGGCAAAATTATGGCAAATTCTAGGGCGACGTTGCCTTTTTCCGCTTGCCTGAGTTTCATCGGACCTCCCGGTTCTACGGAGGTGGTTTCCAGACCTGGAAGAATCAGCGGACTGACTGCCCTGGATTTTTCGAAAACCCTTAGATAACGACTTAGCCCGCCCCCGGGCCTAGGATAACTTCATTGATATTTTCGGCATTTTTCATGAAAAACTTTAATAATCAGAATAGAAGACAGGGAACGAGAGACTTCCTCACCGGGGAAAGGATAGATTCGGAAGGTAAAGAAACAAACCCGCTCTTCAGGTTTTGTGGCAATATTCCCGGAAAAGGGCAGGGGGATATTCCTCTGTCAGGCGCGCGGTCAGGCGGTAATGCAGGTCCCAGGCCTCATCCTTGGTGTGAGTTTCCACCGTCAAGGCTGGCCGGGACAGGCTTCTGGGGAAGTAAAAGAAATTGGCTTCAAATACCGCAGTCTCAAACAGGGCCTCGCCCTTGCGGATGGTGGACACCACATAACGCTGGCGGGTGCGGCGGTTCCGGACTTTATTAAACAGGCCCTTCATGGCTCAGGCAGCTCATGACCCTCCTTTGACGCTTTTTGACTTTCTCTTGATGACTGTCTTCTTGGTGGGCACGGAAGCCGCATTGCCCATAATCACCTTGGCCTGGGCCGATTTTGCCGACTTCTTTTTATACCGCTTGGTCTTGATGGCCTTGGCCCTGGATTTCTTGGCGAACCACAGCCCTTCTTCCTTGGGCTCCAGTTTGGCGATGGGCGTTCCCGAAAGTTCGAAGCCCTTTTCGATGAGGGTCCGCAGGTCCGCCCATTTCCTGGAACTGTGCATCATGGCGATGATAATTTCCGAGCTGCCGTTGCCGAAGCGCCCCACGTAGGTGTGTTTGGAAGCCCGGGTATAGCCGGTCTTGCCGCCCATGGCCAGGGGGGTGGTGAAGAGAAACCGGTCATGGTTTCGCAACTCCCGGTCTCCCCGGATTTCATAGTACTTGGTCCGCATAATCTCGGCCAGGACCGGGTCATTGATAAACCGCCGGAAGAGGATGGCCAGGTCTTCGGCCGAAGAGTACTGGCCGTCCGCGGTGAGGCCGTTGGCCGTGGCCAGCCTGGTGCGCCAGGCGCCCCACTCCCGCACTTTTCGGGTGAGTTCCTGGGCAAAGGCTTCCTCCGAGCCGCTCACCCGCTCGGCCAGAGCCCGGGCGCCGTCGTTGGCGGAAGCCAGGAGCAGGGCGTAGAGGAGCTCCCTGACGGTGTAAACTTCACCGGGCTTGATGCCGATTTTCGAGGGCGGAGCCGACGCGGCGTAGGCGCTTACCGGCACCCGGTCGTCCAGGCTCAGTTTTTCCCGGACATACATGGCGGTCATAATCTTGATGGTGCTGGCCGGCGGCAGCAGTTTGTGGGGATTCAGGGACAGCAAAATCTTTCCGGTCCTGGCGTCCATAATTACAAAGGACTCGGCCGTCACCTCCCAATCCTGCGAACGCGCCGGCGCCGTCCAGAGACACAGGGCCAGCCCGAAGCACAGCGCCAAAGTCTTTGCCGACGGGCTGCAACGCAAAACCCCTCTCCCATGAATTGCCAAAATCCTCAAAGCTCTCCCCCAAGCTTGCACCTGTTGTTCCGGATACTATATGACAAAATGCCGGCGTTGGCAAACCCGAAATGACCTTTACCTTAAGGCGGCTCCGGCACCGGCCAGGTTTCTTTGCCACGGCACAGACTTGCGGATATACGCCGAAAGCAGGCAGGAGGCTGTTTTTCCGCCAGCCTCCTGCCCGGGAGCTGATGGTCATCAGACAAGCACCCCGACGCCTTAGGCAGCTTTGGCCAGTTCCTGCAGATATTCCTCAGGAGTTTGAAATCCTACGAAACGGTGCTTTTCCTGGCCGTCGGGTGAAAAAATGATGGTGGTGGGGGCGCCCCGGACGCCCATCTGCTGCACCAGGTCCATATGTCCCCGGCCTTCCAGGCGCACAGGAATGAAGCGGTCGTTAAGGGCGGCGGCTACTCTTTCGTCGGCATGGGTCTCACGGACCAGCCTGTGGCAGTGAGGTCACCCTTCCATGTAGAATTCCAGCAAAAGCGGGCGGTTGGCCTGCTTGGCTTCTTCCAGGGCGGCGGGCCAGTTATCCCGCCAGGCTATGGGCTTGGACATAACCCCTCCTTGGTTCCGGGTTTAAAGGCGAGGCGGACGGCCTCAGTTTCACTAGAGGTAATACTTGGTCCGGATAAGTTCAATAAGTTCTCGCAAATCTTTTATCACCGGCACCGGCAGATTTCGGTGCTGGGCGGTCCGGTCC
>FWPV01009360.1_pt1 | contig 12366 bp, 11 predicted proteins | sample 2228371 | NCBI WGS metagenome assembly FWPV01 (sample SAMEA103939776, study PRJEB20133) | metagenome | reverse complement strand
CCTTCAATAAATATTGTTAACTTAAAAAATTAAAACCGCTGTTTAGCACCAATGGTAAGTTGATATTTACCCACTCCATCGCGTGCCGTCATGGGAGTGGCAATATCAATATGCACCACATTGCCAATTCGCACCTTACTGGAGCTTAAACGCAGCCCAACACCAAAATTACTGAGCAGCGGACTGTAACCATATTCTTCTATGCCCCAGGCTTTACCTACATCAATAAAAGCAACGGCACCAATACGCATGAGATTGAAAATATGCAGATCAGAGAAATAGCGATGCTCCAGTGTAAAGACATAGCTTTCATCGCCACGCTGGAAATCCGTTGGATAGCCACGCAAGCCGGTAATGTCACCCAGAGTCAGCTCTTCATATTGCGCCAGGTCTTGGCCAAGATCATAGCGCAGCCCCATATACCATCTCCGCTTTTCATCCTGAAAGTAGTTGTAGTTAATCGTAAAACTAGCAACTGCAGTACTTAGATTATTAAGGTTTGAATAGTGGCGACCATTGAGGGCTAACCCGGTTTCCAAAATATGATGTTTGCTAACTTCTGCAATATTTGTGTAAGAACCTATGTAGCGAATTACATCTTCGCTGTTATCAAATGCGGCGCCGCCATAACCTAACCTAAAGGTCACATTCTGACCAAGCGCTATATCTTCTGGCCGCTGAATTTGGTTAACATTTTTAAAAACGCCAAAGCGATTTTCCAAGAGTTGAAACTCTACCCAAGGGTAGACCGCCTTACGCGCAAGCGGGACTGTTTGCAGAGTATCTTGGGTAGGATAAAAATTGTCTTCTTCATTAGAAAAACCAAATAACCAACGCCGGGTAAAATTATTAGTGATTTCACTGGCAACACCAAAATACACCTGACTATTCATTGACTGGTGCTGGAATTCATTGATCTCCATATCCATATGACGAATTTTTTCTTCCTGAGTCACATCCTGTGTATATACCCCTGCAGACCAAGGTGTTTGTAATGAATAAAACGGATGTGACACATCGACTATAGTGTCGCGCCCATCACTGGTATCGGCGTAATACAATTTCACGGCAATCTGTGAATTAAAAATATGCGGATTGCGAAAATCATAATTCACTAGATTACGCTGTGCATTTTCTTCATAACCCACCGTGAGGCTATTGCCTGAGCCAAGAATATTACCGTCAGAAATTGCAAATCCGGAATTGGTACTCTCTGATTCTTTACTCACTGAAAACTGCGGCTCCAGTGCCCAGGCATCCTGAGTGATAACCACCAGGTCAACCTGATCCTGGCAAATATTGAGCGGTAAAATATAGGCGTTGGTTAAATAGGGGCGCTTTCGCAGAATGCGTTCGCTTTCTTCGATGCGGGAAATATCCAGCACTTCGCCTTCATTAAAAAGAAGCTGTGCCTCAATCACCCTTGGGCGGGTATTGATATGCAGTTTGTTCAGAAACATGTAAAGGCGATTGTTTTCGCGCGGATTATCTTTATCAAAAATTGACAGACTATTGAAATGAATACGACGGATTCGCTTTCCTTCCAGGCCGTTAAATACCCTGGTTTCAACCCGGGCATGCTGGTCGGTAATAGCAAGTTCGCGGGCGACACGCGAATCAAATGGCACACAGCTGGAGTCTTCTGCCTCTGCCGGCGCTTCTGCCCTTACCGGCGAACCGCTTGCCGATACGACAAGCAGACACCAACCAATAGCACTACTCAATAACCCTTTCAGAGGGGTTTTGCTCATCATAGTGTCTCGCAGGATCTCTTCAGATTTTAAAACCGATCAAAATTTCGACTCACTCTCTACTATTTAAGTTCAGATCAGGAGTACAGGGTAGTTAGCGCGGCAAATTAACACAGGGCCAACAGCTAACCCAGCTTATTGCTGTAAATGCTTGTTAGTGGTGATGGTGCTCATGAGAATCTTGCATTTGAGCCGATGAGGATGTTTGCTCTTGATGTATATGATGGTGTGCATGGCCGGGTTGTTCGCCGTGCGTAGCTGTCTCATGAACGGGCTTGGAATGATTGTGGGCGGCATGATCATGCCCAAGCGTGCCCCAGATGGTTAACACACCAAACAGAATAATCACTAACGCCATCGCCCAACGCAGTTGACGCCGTTGTAACAGCCTATTGAGCCGCTGCGCTGCCAACCCCGCGAGCAGTAAACTTGGTAAAGTTCCTGCGCCAAATGCCAGCATGGTAAAGCCACTCAATACCCAGTGCCCCTGCGCCATACTGTAAGCCAGTGCAGAGTAAACCAAACCGCAAGGCAACCACCCCCAGAGCGCACCAAGCAATAAGCCTTTACCCGGATGATTCACAGGCATCAGCCTTTTACCAATAGGCTGTAGATAAGCCCATAGATAGCGGCCAGCAGACTCCAGGTAAGTTAATCCATGCCACCAGTTGGCCAAATAGAGCCCCATGGCAATCAGCAGCAACCCCGCAAGCCAACGCAACCACACAGCTCCCCCCGAGGAGGTAATTTGCTGGGCAAACACACCAACTAAAATCCCCATCAGTACGTAACTCAGCAAGCGGCCAATATTGTAGGAACAGAGGATAATAAAACGACGCCGCGATTTTTGTGGAGGCACCGCCATACCCAGAGCGCCCATAATCCCACCACACATACCAATACAGTGGGCACTACTAAACAAACCCAATAAAAAGGCGGTAATCAATACAGAAAAATCTAGGTTCATTCAGGCGTCTTCGTGGTATCGGTACTGGAAGGTTCTTCTTTTTTCTTCTGTTCGGCGTCAAACAAAATGCGATGGGCTTCGGTATCCAGATTATCGTATTGGCCATTATTGATCGCCCAAAACAACGCCTTAACTGCCAATCCGATAAAGACCAGAGCACAAGGAACCAAAAAATAGAGACTTTCCATGAGTAAATCCGGATTTGAGTGGCGTGAAGAACTTTAATCCATCAAGCGCAGGGCGTTGAAAATTACTACAAGTGAGCTGGCAAGGTGGAATCATACCAGCTGCAGCGAGGGGCAAAGCGAGCAGATTATAAATCAACGAATAACGCAAATTCTGGCGGATTATGCCTTTAGTACGGCCGGCCACATCGAGGGCTTCAGTCAACACAGCCAAGCGGTCATTTAATAAGACGGCGTCTGCACGTGTTTGGGCCAAATCGGATGCTGATGCCATAGCGACAGAAACATCCGCGCCCGAAAGCACAGGAACATCATTAATACCATCACCTATCATCAATACTTTATCACCCTGCGCCTGGCGCCGCCCCAAGTGCGACAATTTGTCGCCAGGTGCAGCACCTGCAGTAAATTCATCAATACCCAATTGATGTGACAGCTGCGCAACAGCGCCACTGTGGTCGCCACTTAATAATTCAACCTTGATATCGCGCGCTTTAAGTGTTGCGATAAGTGCTGCTGCATCAGGACGTACTTGATCGACAAGCCCGAACCACGCCAAAGGCCCCTGCTCACTCGTCAATAACAACCATGTGTGCTGATCGTCCGGTAGGGTCATAGGAGGGATGGCAGCGCCTGTAATATTGCAAATGGTGGTAGCAAATCCGACTGTCCCGAGCCGATAGGTGATCCCATCTATTTGCCCTTCTACCCCTGCAGCGGTTGTCTGCTTAACGTTACTCGCCTGGCAGATGTCCTGCCAAGGCCTGAAAGCAACAGCAAGCGGGTGGTTAGAGCCTGTCTCCAGCGCCGCTGCCACACCTAATAATGCCTCCCTCGATAACACCGGCAAACGCGCCCCGAGCTCCTGTTGATTAAGCAGCTGTACCTCAGCCAAGGAAAACTTACCCAGGGTGAGTGTTCCTGTTTTGTCAAAAATAACGCGATTAATGCTATTCAAAGTTTCGATAACGTGACCGCGAGCCACTAAAAATCCGCGTTTCCGCAGGTTGGCCGTTGCAGCAGAAAGGGCTGCTGGCATAGCCAACGCGAGCGCACAAGGACAAGTTACAACCAACACTGATAGCGTGACCCAAAGTGCATGATCCGGGCGATACCAGAGCCAAAAGCCAAACACCAAGGCACAAACAACCAACAGCCGGGCAATAAAAAAGCGCGCAATACGATCAGCACTTAATACTTGCAACGGCTTCTCTTCTGCTGCCTGACTCGCAAGCCGCTCGATTGCAGAAAGCTGGGTAGCAGCGCCCAAGGCGGTCACCTCGACTTTGAGAGGGTTATGATTATTCAACGTTCCAGCTATAACTGTATCGCCGGATTTCTTAGTCACTGGCTGTGACTCCCCCGTCAATAAAGCTTCTACTACTGCGCTTTCCCCCGCTACAACTCGCCCGTCGCAAGGAAAGGTTTCGCCGGCTTTTACCAAAATTAAATCGCCCAGTTTCAAGGTTTTAATGGGCATAGAGGCTTCGACTTCACAGCCATTTTCAGTGCGCAAGCAACAGGCAGTCAAAGGCATAAGTTGCGCCAAGTTACCAAATGCCAGACGATTACGATGTCGCGCACGCAGCTCTACATAACGTCCGACCAGCAAAAACAAGGTGAACATAGAGACTGATTCAAAGTAGACCTCACCAGTACTGGTAAGCGTCGCCCAGACACTGGCCAGATAGGCCAATCCAATCGCCAGGGCAACAGGTACATCCATTACCAAATGACGCATTTGGATACTGCGCCAAGCCGCCTGAAAAAAAGGCCAGGCGGAGAAGAAAACAACAGGGGTAGCTACCAACATGGACAACCAGCGTAAAAAATCCAACCAAAAGTCGGTTGCCCCGGTGTACATGCCGACTGCAACCATCATCGCCTGCATGGTGCCAAAACCAGCCACACCAATGCGAAACAAAGCTATGCGATTTTCGCGCTTAATTAACTGCTGCTGTTGATCATCTGTTGCCGGTCTTGGTGAATAGCCTATGGCCTGTAGTGCAGAGAATATTTCACTCAAGGGCGCCTGCTCATCCCAAATAATTGTGCAGCGATGAGTGGTGAGATTCACGGTAACCGATTTAACGGCCGGATTCTTTTTGAGGTGAGTTTCAATAAGCCAACTACAAGCAGCACAGGTTATGCCTTCAAGTAGAAGATTAGCCTGCTTGAGCTGACCAGAAAGCGGTAGAACAAACTCGGATTGCACCTCGGGGAGATCAAAAATCGCCCAGTGCTGCGCGCTCTTGGCTGAAGAACCCTCCAGAATATCAGGGCGTTCATTGGCGGCGGTGCGGAATTGGTAAAAACTATCCAGGCCACCATCAACTATCGCCATGGCCACAGCCTGACAGCCAGGACAGCACATCAGGCGAGCCTGCCCCTGAATGTGTACCGGATAATAACTGGCAGCCGGAACCGGTAAACCACAGTGATAACAAGGTTGCACTGGCGCTGCTTCTGACAGAGCGGTCATAAGCAGCCCGCTTATTTAACGCGCGGTGCCAACCCGGCTTGCTCACTGATTCGGAAATCAATTTCGCCACTCAAGCTCCAAAGAGCCTCTTTGCGCTGAGTTATCTCAGCTATTGGATAGAGTGTGAGATACCAGGAGTATTCCGGTTTTGCCAATAATTCACCGCGATATATACCAGGAGCTATAGCCTTTAGACTGATCAACTGATCCTTCTCCTCTTTGACCGGGTGCCCCATCATCAAAAGTATACTTTCTGGAAAAGCATCGCCCGCGACAGACGCACCAACCAATTTTAAATTGACCTCGCCACTGGTGCGATCAAACTGTAGATCGGCATGAATACCCAAGTCGCGAGCACGCTGATCCTGCTCAAGCGCCTGGTTAATCATCCGGCCTTCTTTGTAATAGTTGTCGATAATTACATCATCCGCGCCATTGAGCGCTATGCTCACGGTGATACTGCACATGATCATGATGTAAATCAGCGGACTAAATACAAACCAAAACCAAAACTCCCGATACCAGGGTTTTGCATTCTCAGCGACTAACTCACTCATAGGACTACCTGCTCGAACTGGTTGTAATCCACACTGCATAACTCAGCAGATTGGATTGAAAAAAACATGTCTATTATCAAGGGCCGATAAACGTGGTGGTATTGACTGCTGTCAGCTCAGGATTTTCACGTGCGCGCACTATAAAACGTATCTCGGTTTTACGCGTGGTTAATGCCGACTTGGGAATAGTGACCCGCACAGGTAAGGTAATCACCTCACCTTCCAATGCAGGCATAGCCCTGTAACCCTCAATCTCAAATGGATAATCGCCCTCTACTTGCAAATCATAAACATGGGTCTTGCGATCCATATTGCTGATCTTAATGGTATACACGTTCTGTATTTCGCTACCAGCCACGCGGTACATACGAACACCACGATCCCGTTGAGCCTCTAAACCCACAGGTACACGGGTGGCAATCGAGTAGACAAAGAGCGATATCATGATGAGTAACATCAAACCGTAACCCAGCAATCGCGGACGAAATACTTTTGTTTTGCCGTTTTGGATTGCGTCTTCAGTAGTGAAGCTAATCAGGCCGCGAGGGTAATCCATTTTATCCATCACGCTGTTACAGGCGTCCACACAAAGACCACAATCGATACACTCTGCTTGCAACCCATCGCGAATATCTATGTCAACCGGGCATACTTGTACGCACCAAGAACAATCAATACAGTCACCCAACCCCTGGGCTTTATAATCGTCGCCCACTTTGCGTGGCCCACGTTTTTCACCGCGCAGGGGGTTGTAAGAAACTGTCAAGGTGTCCTTGTCGTACATTACCGCTTGAAAACGAGCATAAGGACATATGTACTTACAGAATTGCTCCCGCATAAATCCCGCATTCATATATGTCGCCCCTACAAACAAGGCGACCCAGAAAAATGGGACAACATCGAGATCGAAGGTAAAAAAATCAACAACTAACTCACGAATAGGCGTGAAATAACCAACAAATGTGAGTGATGTGATAACACTGATGGTGATCCAGATGAATTGTTTGGCGCTTTTACGCCAGACTTTTTCGAAATCCCAAGGGCGAGCATCCAGCTTTATACGCTTGTTGCGATCCCCCTCACAGACAAACTCCGCCCAGATAAACATTTGAGTCCAGACGGTTTGAGGGCAGGTAAAACCACACCATACACGACCGACGAGCACCGTCACGGTAAACAGTAAAAAAGCAGATATAACTAGTAACCATGCGAGGTACATGGCGTCCTGAGGCCAAAAGGTCAACCAAAGGATATGAAATTTGCGTTCGGGCAGATCAAATAGCATAGCCGGGCGACCATCGATCACTAACCAAGGCAATAGCAAAAAGCCCAACATCAGCGGAACACCCGTGTAACGGCGCAAGCGCTGATAAAAGCCCGTTATACGACGCATGTAAATCTTGTCATCTGCTTCGTACAAATTCACATAGCGAATGGCAGATTCGACAGGTTTCTCATCAGGCGAATGGTCGGTGGTTTTTTCACTCACGGGAAGCACCTCACTAGTTAACTGATCGGGCAACCCCGGCAGCTATACAGGCATCCAAAAACAGGACAAAAAAAAGGCAGGCCTTAGCCCGCCTTCCTTGTGACACAACCAATCTGCACAGAATTAGTTGTTATCATCCAGCGATAAGCTGTACACGTAAGCAGCTAACAAGTGGATACGATCCTGCTTTAACAAATCTTTCTGGGCTGGCATAACCCCATTACGGCCATGACGCAGAGTTTGGCGAATAGTGGCAGCCTCGCCACCGTAAAGCCAGATGTCATCAGTTAAGTTGGGCGCGCCAAGCAACTGGTTACCCTTACCATCAACACCGTGGCATGCAACACAGTTGACCTCAAAGTGTTTTTTGCCGGCAACTGCTTTGGCAGCATCATGTTCAGCACCCGACAAACTCAGGACATACTCTGTTGTCTCGGCAATGCCTTTCTCACCCAACAGAGCAGACCAAGCTGGCATGGCGGCCTTACGACCATGAATCAAAGTTTCCAAGATCTTATCGGGGGTACCACCATACAACCAATCTTTATCGGTCAAATTCGGAAAGCCGGGGTTACCACCACCGTCTGAGCCATGACATACCGCGCAGTTATTAAGGAACAGACGGAATCCCATTTTCAGTGCATCAGGGTTTCTCGCAAGATCCTCAATAGGCATTTTTGAATAAACGCCATAGGTTTCGGCATATATAGTTTCAGCTTTGGCCTGGTCACCACGCAATTCACCCACCGAAGTCCAAGCGCCAGTATCTTTCCAAGCAATACCTTTATAAGCGCCCAAACCAGGGTAAATAACGAGATATACCGCGCTGAAAATAAAAGTTAGCAAGAACATGTAGAACCACCAACGCGGCAGAGGATTATCGTACTCCTCAATACCATCGTATTCATGGCCGGTTGTTTTTGCTTCCGTGCTCTCCTCGCCAACTACCGCACGTTTGCGGTTGGCAAATAGAATCCACAACAGTAACACCAAATTGGTGACTGTGAGGATAATGATCCAAAGACTCCAAAAAGTACTCATAGTTAAATCCGCCCTAATCGATGATTACTTGTGATCATCAGTCTGCTTGTTGTCCGGTTGCTGGGTAGCCCGCTGATTCTGGCCGGGCTTTTGGGTATTAATGTCGTCGTCAGCAAAGGGTAGTTTTGCATCCTCCTCAAAGCGCTTCTTCAATCTCGGAGAGAACGCCCAAAAACAAACGCCGAAGAAAGCAATCGTCACTAACACCGTAGAAATAGCACCAAGGGTACCCGTATCCATTAACGCTTCTCTTTGAGCAAAACGCCCAGATTCTGTAAATAGGCAACCAAGGCATCCATTTCTGTCACACCCTTCACTGCTGCTTCTGCACCTGCTATATCCTCCTCGGTGTAAGGAACACCAACAGAAGCTAGGGCGCGCATCTTGGCAGCGGTATGTTTACCGTCAAGCTTGTTGTCGTACAACCACGGATAGGCCGGCATGATCGACTCAGGAACTACGATACGAGGATTAAAGAGGTGAACCTTATGCCAATCGTCTGAATAGCGACCACCTACTCTCGCCAGATCTGGCCCGGTGCGTTTGGACCCCCACAGGAACGGATGATCGTATACCGACTCACCTGCCACAGAATAATGGCCATAACGTTCAACTTCAGCACGCAATGGCCGCACCATTTGTGTATGACACACGTGGCAACCCTCGCGGATGTAAATATCACGGCCTTCTAATTGTATAGCGGTGTAGGGTTTTAAACCTTCGATGGGTGTAGTGGTTTCTTTCAAAAAGAACTGGGGGACAATTTCCACCAAACCACCAAAACTGATAGCGATGACCATAAATACTGTCATCAAACCAATGTTTTTCTCGACTATTTCATGACCTTTCATGGCATTCCCCTTAAACAGCTGGCGCCTGAACAGGCTGGGTAGCGTTGGCGATAGCAGCCTTTTTGGAGGCGCTCACCGTGCGATAAGTGTTGTAGGCCATTACGAGCATACCAGTGAGGAAGAACGCACCACCGATCAAACGCATAATGTAGCCACCTTTACTGAACACAACAGTCTCAATAAAGCTGTAAGTCAAAGAACCGTCCGGGTTGAAAGCACGCCACATCAAACCTTGTCCGATACCATTAATCCACATAGCAACAACGTAAAGAACGGTTCCCACAGTCGCTAACCAAAAATGTAAATTGATTAATTTCACACTGTGCATCTCTTCACGATCAAACAACTTGGGAATCATGTGATAAAGAGCACCAATAGAAATCATCGCCACCCAACCGAGAGCACCGGAGTGAACATGCCCAACAGTCCAGTCAGTGTTGTGAGACAGTGCGTTTACGTTTTTGATTGCCATCATTGGGCCTTCGAAGGTAGACATACCATAGAAGGACAATGCAACAACGAGGAAGCGTAGGGTTGGGTCAGTGCGCAGCTTATGCCAAGCGCCAGACAGGGTCATAATGCCGTTGATCATACCGCCCCAGCTTGGCGCCAGAAGGATTAACGACATAACCATGCCTAATGACTGAGTCCAATCTGGCAACGCTGAGTAATGCAAGTGGTGAGAACCAGCCCAGATATAAAGGGAGATAAGTGCCCAAAAGTGAACAATAGATAACTGATAAGAGTAAACCGGGCGACCCGCTTGCTTCGGAACGTAGTAATACATCATGCCCAGGAAACCAGCTGTCAGAAAAAAACCTACTGCGTTATGACCGTACCACCATTGCACCATAGCATCAGCGGCACCAGCATAGGCTGAGTAGGATTTTGTAAGAGTGACGGGTACAGCTGCGCTGTTGACTATATGAAGCACCGCAACCGTAAGGATAAAACCTCCGTAGAACCAATTAGCTACATAGATGTGTGAGGTTTTACGTTTAACGATGGTACCGAAGAAAACAATTGCGTAGGAAATCCAAACAACCGCGATAAGAATATCAATTGGCCATTCCAGCTCTGCATATTCTTTAGAGGATGTCATACCCAAAGGTAAAGTAATAACTGCCAATACTATGACTGCTTGCCAACCCCAGAAAGTAAACGGCACTAACCAGCCACCAAACAAACTGGTTTGACATGTACGTTGAACAACGTAGTAAGAGGTCGCAAACAGCGCACAACCACCAAACGCAAAAATTACCGCATTGGTGTGCAAGGGGCGCAAACGGCCGAAATGTGTATAAGGCTGCAGAAGGTCGTTCAGACCCGGCCATACTAATTGTGATGCGATAAGTACACCAATACCCATTCCCACTATGCCCCACACAATGGTCATAATGGAGAACTTGCGCACTATATCGAAGTCGTATACTGGAGGATCCCCAGCTACAGTCGCATGACTACCCATAGGACTTTCCTGTTACTTAAAGAGAAATGAAAACTTGTTTGTCTCAGACCGCGCAACTAAGTGCGCAAGGCTTCACGACGATCATCAAGCCTATAACCCTACTGAAGGTGCGGCATTTTGCCTCATGTGCGGCATTTTGTCCCACGCAAGTAGTTATCGGATTGATATTTATCAAATTATTTATGCGGAATTAACCTGGGCGCGTTATTTATCGGCTTGATACATCCCACCACCTAAATAAAGCGCCCGCCCCCAAAAAACTGCGGGCAAGTGAAACTTATTTAAGTACACGGCCTTTGTTTGCAGCAATACGCATACGCAGTGCATTCAGTTTAATAAAACCTTCTGCATCTTTTTGGTTATATGCGCCAGCATCATCTTCAAAGGTCGCTATTTTTTCATCAAACAAACTGTCAGCAGAACGACGACCAACAACACTCACCGAGCCCTTGTACAACTTCACACGTACATCACCGTTTACATGGGTTTGCGATTGATCAATCATCGCTTGCATCATCAACCGCTCAGGGCTCCACCAGTATCCGTTGTAAATCATGTCTGCATACTTGGGAATCAAGCTGTCCTTCAAATGGGCAACTTCACGATCCAGGGTAATAGATTCAATCGCGCGGTGCGCACGCATCATGATAGTGCCACCGGGGGTTTCGTAGCAGCCGCGAGATTTCATACCTACATAGCGGTTTTCCACGATATCCAGACGACCAACACCGTTCTCACCACCTACTTTATTCAAATAAGCCAATACAGTAGCTGGAGACATTGGCTTGCCATCGATAGCAACAATATCGCCCTTCTCGTAAGTCAGCTCAAGGTATGTCGGTTTATCCGGTGCGGCTTCAGGGGCAACAGTCCAGCGCCACATATCTTCTTCCGCTTCAGTCCACGGGTTCTCCAGAACCTTGCCTTCGTAAGAGATGTGCAGCAGGTTGGCATCCATGGAGTAAGGTGATTTTTTCTTCTTGGAGTAATCAACCGGAATATTGTGCTTCTCGCAATACGCCATCAAGGTTTCTCGGGAGGTCAAATCCCACTCGCGCCATGGGGCAATTACTTTGATGCCTGGTTTCAATGCATAGGCACCCAATTCAAAACGCACCTGATCGTTACCTTTACCGGTAGCACCGTGAGAAATAGCATCAGCACCAACTTCGTTAGCAATTTCAATCAAACGCTTGGCGATCAGCGGACGGGCAATCGAGGTGCCTAGCAGATATTCACCTTCATAAATGGTATTGGCACGGAACATCGGGAACACAAAATCGCGAACAAACTCTTCGCGCAAGTCATCAATGTAAATTTGTTTAACACCCAAAGCCTGAGCCTTGGCGCGCGCGGGTTCCACTTCTTCACCCTGACCAATATCAGCGGTAAAGGTGATCACCTCACAGTTATAGTTTTCCTGTAACCACTTGACGATCACGGATGTATCCAGGCCACCGGAATAGGCCAACACGACTTTTTTAATAGATGACATGGGAGCTCCCGCTAACACTCATTGACAATTCTCACAGCAGAATCAGGCGCCATAAACGCAGACCACTGCCTTCTTGGGCG
>FWPV01013348.1_pt1 | contig 12367 bp, 9 predicted proteins | sample 2228371 | NCBI WGS metagenome assembly FWPV01 (sample SAMEA103939776, study PRJEB20133) | metagenome | reverse complement strand
GCTCCGGGCGCGGGAGCAGTTCTCGTGGGGAGCGGTGGCGGCGTCCTATAGAGGCATATACGAGAGCCTGCTTCCCGGGGAGGCGGTGAGGGTGCATGCCTGAGCCGCTCCGCGTCCTGTATGTTGACCACACCGCCCGCTTAAGCGGGGGCGAGATAGCAATGCTCCGGCTGCTGCAGGCTCTGGACCGCTCGGTGGTGGAGCCCGTTGTCCTGCTGGGAGAGGACGGGCCTCTCGTGACGAAGCTGCGGGAGGCCGGCGTGGAGACACACGTGCTGGAGCTAGCGCCGGATGTGCGGGACATCCGAAAAGGCACGCTGGGGGCCGGAGGCATCAGACATCTGCGCCGGCTGCCGCGGCTCTGGAGCTATGCGCGGCGGGTGGCGCGCTTCGCGAGGGACAACCAAGCCGGCCTGATCCACACGAACTCGCTCAAGTCGGACATCTACGGCGCCATGGCCGCAAGGATGGCGCGCCTCCCGCTCATCTGGCACGTTCACGACGGCATCCATAGCGGCTATCTGCCCCCACCGGCGGTCGTAGCATTCCGGCTTATGGCACGCATATTGCCGGACTTCGTGGTGGCAAACTCCGAAGCTACCCTCTCCTCCATCCGGCTTCCCCGCTCAAGACCGGCGGCCGCGGTGCCGTGCGGCGTTCCGCCCTCTTTGCTGGAGGCAGTCCGGGCGAAGGAAAAGACTCCAGACGGGCAAGCAATCGTCGGCATCGTCGGACGCATAGCTCCCTGGAAGGGACACGGGGTCTTCCTGAACGCGGCGGAGCAGGTGCTCCAGACCGGGCACGACGCGCAGTTCTGGATCATCGGGGCCGCGCTGTTCGACGAGAAGAGCTTCGAGGATGAGATACGCCGGCGGGCCGCTACGGGAGTCCTGAAAGAGCGTGTCCGGTTTCTCGGATTCCGGGACGATGTTCAGGAGTTGCTTTCATCTCTTGATATCCTTGTGCACGCGAGCACGGTCCCGGAGCCGTTCGGACAGGTCATCGTCGAGGGGATGGCTGCGGGCGTGCCGGTCATCGCCGCCGATGCGGGAGGTCCGCGGGAAATCATCACGGACGGGGTCAACGGTTTGCTGACCCCTCCTGGTGACGCGCCAGCACTGGCCTGTGCCATCACCGGGCTGCTGGAAGACCCTGACAGAGCCCGGCGCCTCGCCCTGGCGGGGCGGGAGCACGTGGAGAGGCACTTTTCCATCCGCGCGACGGCGGCTAAGATGGAACAGATATACAGGGGGATAGCGTTCGCTGAGCGCCGCCGTTAGGCACGCCTGCCCAAGACGGTCCGGAAGGCAGATCCGGCCCGTCGCAGGTCACGTACATACAAGGGATCGTCTACAGGTCCCGAGAGGCTGCAACGCCGATGAGAGCATTTCCGCCAGTCTTCAGCCGGTCCATTGGGATAGCCCTGCTTCTCGCTCTGTCGTTCTGCACCGCCTGGGCTCAGGAAGGGGACACCGAGCCGCCTACCACTCCGGGGAATTTCACAGCTGACGCCTATGCGCGGAAGGTGAGGCTGACGTGGGAGGCAAGCACGGACAACGTGGGAGTGACGGGCTACGAAATATACCGGAACAACACTCTTGTTGCGACTGTCACAGACCTGGCATACTACGAGGACCCCGCCCCCGGAGGCTCCCCGCAATATTTCGTGCGGGCGGTGGATGCGGCCGGCAACCGGTCAGACCCCACCGAGACCAGGACGGTCAGCATTTCCTCCTGGCTGTGGGCCCGTCCGCCCAACTGGACATACGCTTATTCAGGAAAGCGGCATCACATCTTCTACGTCGGGGAGACGGTCCGCTTCGAGCTGGAGACGGCACCGGGGGCGTGCTTCCCCTTCAAGCCCAATCAGTCCGTCCGCTACGAGGTGCGCGACTACTGGGGCAACCTGATCGATGAGGGGCCCATCGTGCCCTCCGGGCCGGGCCTGCCGGACGTCATCACCCCCAACGTCACCCGTCCGGGGTGGTACAGGCTCTATCTTTACGGGTCTCAGGAGCAGTGGCCCTGGGGCACGTCACTGGGAGTGACGAACTTCGTCATCTTCCGGGACCATCCCGGGTTCCCCAAGATCCTGATACCGCCGAAACCCGGGCGGCATTGTGGACCCGACCAACAGTTCCAACTGTATTCCGGCTCCGGCTCGTCTCAGAACGCACCGTTGCGCGGGGTGCTGGGCATCGGGCCCTGCAGGCTTTATGTCCAGAACGCGTCCAACTGGCAGCAGGAGATCCAGCGGCTGGAAGCGGACGTAGCCGCCGACGAGCAGTGGTATCTCCCGTTTGACCCGTATCGAGAGCGGAAGCTGATGATCGCCTTCTCGAACGGCACGTCCGACCTGGAGGGGGTCTACCAGATCGTCAATCACTTCAAGGACCGCGTGAAGTACTGGGAGCCGCGCAATGAGCCCGACCAGACAACCTCGGGCTCCAACTTCGCGGTCAACGAGATGCAGCCGTTCTACCAGACGGTCAAGAGCGTCAGCCAGGACCTCAAGGTGATGGGGCCGGGGACCGTCTCCGTGACTCAGGGGCTTCAGAACTGGCTGCGCAGCTTCTTCAACGCGGGTGGGGGCAACTACATCGACGTCTTCTCCTTCCACGCATACAGCGCAGTGGAGGGGGACCTGTTCCTGGCAAGGTACACGTTCGATTCCCTGAAGAACCTGCTTGCGGAATACGGCCAGCAGGACAAGGAGATATGGCAGACGGAGCAGGGCTACTTCGCGCCGGTCTACGGGTCATACGAGCCGCGCAGGCAGGGACGGTGGCTGATGCTCCAGACGATGCTGTTCGAGCAGTACGGCATCCCCAAGGAGCACAACTACTACTGGTACGAGGTAAGCCACGGGTTCTGGGACTTCCCCACTTTCCTCGCCAACGAAGACGGCAGCCTGAACCCCGGAGCGGTGCTGATGCGGGTCTGGTCCGAGGAGGTGTACGGCACGCGCTTCTCCCGGAAGTTCGACTTCGGTGAGACGGGAAACAAGCTCTATATCGGGAACCTGTTCGAGGGGCCGGGCAAGAAGGTGGCGGCGTTCATGAGCGCCGGTTCGACGGACGGAAAGATCACCCTCCTGCTTCCCGGTGCGACCTCGGTCACCGTGGTCTCCGCGCTCGGGAATGAGAGCACCGTCAGCGTCACCGGGGGGCGTCTGGAACTGGACGTCCCGGAGATTCCCGTCTATGTGAGGCTGTCGCCGGGCCAGGAGATAGAGGTGGAGCCTCTGGACTACGGGCCGAATCTGGCCCGGCTGCCCGGTGTGCAGGTGCGAGCTTCGGGCTCAGGAGTGCATCCTGTGAACCCGTCCATCCCGAACAGCATCCGGAAGCTGGTCAACGGGGTGATGGAGACGTCCCGCTGGCCGCTGCCGGAATCGGGGCGTCCCTGGATGGACGACACGGACGGCTTCCCCGCGTGGGTGGAGCTGGAGTTCCCGACCGAGCGGACGATCGACCGGGTGGTCATCTACTCCTTCCCGTTCTGGCAATGGGAGGGAACGCTGCTGGACTACGAGATCCAGTACGAGAGCAATGGAGAGTGGGTGACCATCGAACGGGTGACCGAGCCGACGAAGACGTTCAAGGTGGCAAGTTTCCTCCCCAATGCCGCATGCACGGTGGACGGCTTCTTCAGCGAGCGTTGGATATTCCAGCACGCCTTCGCCCCGGTGAGCACCCGGAAAATCAGGGTCCTGGTGCACGACTGCACATGGGGCGGCGGCGCGACCAAGGACGCGGTGGACGCCGGAGGCCAGACCGGCCCGCGCAAGATGGTGCTGCGGGAGATAGAGGTCTACAACACCGGCTGGCAGCCGGGCGCCCACCGCATCAGCGGCTTTGTGCGCGACACTTCCGGGAACCCGGTCTCAGGGTTGTTGATGCGGTTGACGGGCTGGTCGCGGGACGCCTCCACCGTCGAGCGCTCCACAACCACGGATGCCACCGGCTTCTATGAGTTCACGGACCTGGAAGGCGGGATGCCGTATTCCGTACGTCCGGTGCTCGTCGCAAGCAACTACGTGCTCTCGCCACCGAGGCGTGAAGTCCCCGACCTTCTGCGAAGCGCCCGGGCCGACTTCACGGCCATCCCTGCGCCGCTGAACCAGGGAACGGGATTGACGGGGCGCTACTATTCGGGCAACTTCACAGGAGACCCCCTTCTCACGCGTCTGGACCCGGTCATCGCGTTCGACTGGGGAAGCGGCTCTCCGGGCCCGGGCGTCCCGGCGGACCAGTTCTCGGTCCGCTGGACAGGCTATCTGCAGCCTCCGCAGACAGGGACATACACAATCAGGACCCATCACGATGACGCGGGGAGAGTGTGGATCGGAGACGAGCTGGTCGTCGATGCGTGGACTTCCTTCAACGGAGAGGGACAGATCCATCTTGTGGGGGGGAAGATTTACAGCATCTGGATGGACTACCGGGAGTATACAGGAGTTGCGAGGATCTCGCTCTCGTGGATCCTGCCCGGAGACTGGAGGACCAACTACATTCCCACTTCTCAGCTGTATCCGGAAGACCTTACCGCTGGCGGGTTCGACTTCGCCCCCCTGGCCCTTCCGGCGTCCATCACGACCGCTCACGCGACGCCCGTTTCCCTGACGCTGCAGGGGAGCGACCTGGAAGGGCAGCCTCTGACCTTCGCGCTTGTCTCCCAGCCCGCGCACGGCACCGTCACGGGCAACCCGCCTGACATCACCTACACTCCCGCTCCGGGGTTCCTGGGCTCGGACAGCTTCACGTTCAGGGTGAACGACGGGCTCCAGGACTCCGCCCCGGCCACGGTCTCCATCACCGTGGAGCCGGACGGACGCGTCACGAACTTCCTGCCCCTGAGCGTGGAGGTGAGGGGGATGGCCGACGAGCCGAAGCCCGGCGACCGCGTGCATCTGGTCCTGCATTACACCAATGAGGGGGACCAGCCGGCGGCCAATATCACCCTCTCCTTCCCCGTCCCGGAGCATCTGGACTATGTGGAGGGCAGCGCCGACTCGGGCGGGGTGTACGACGCCGGGCAGCGGGTGCTGCGCTGGACCATCCCCTCCGTCGGGCCCGGACAGTCGGGAGACCTGGGCTTCGATGTGACCGTCCGATAGACCCGGCCACCGGCCCCGCCGGACAGGACCGCAGGGGAGGGCAAACGCCCTCCCCTTGCTCACGACCTGAGGCGGGTGCGTCCCCTCCCCGGGTAATCCGTGGGCGCGTGACAGGAGGAGGCAATCCGGGTAAACTCCAGTTTGCACCGCGGAGAGCCGGGCGGAGATGGCTCCGGCCCGGGAGGGACGGGGGAGTCCGGTGCAGGACGCAGGCGCTCTTCCCCCACCGCCTGCCCGGGACGGCCGTAACGCACGGCAGCGTCCCGGAAACTGGACCTCCCCGCAGGACCTCCTCCATATGCTCCGTCCGCGGTCTGCTGATCGGGAGCGATTCCATATGTACAAGCACGATCATCCCGGACGGCTCATCATCGTGGAGGGGATCGACGGCTCCGGGAAGAGCACACAGCTTCAGCTTCTCTACAAGTACCTGGCAGCCCGGAACTATACGGTCTCGCTGAGCGAGTGGAACTCCTCTCCGCTGGTGAAGAGCACCACCAGTCTGGGGAAGAAAAAGAAGTTCCTGACGCCCACGACGTTCAGCCTGATCCATGCCACGGACTTCGCCGACCGTCTGGTGAACCATATCATCCCGCTGCTGAAGGCCGGCGTGGTGGTGCTGGCGGACCGCTACGCGTTCACCGCTTTCGCAAGGGACACGGCGAGAGGGGTGCATCCGCAGTGGGTGCGCAACCTCTACTCGTTCGCTCCGATGCCCGACATCGCGTTCTACTTCCGCGTGCCGCTGGAAGTGTCCATCGACCGCATCCTGACCGGCCGGACGAAGCTGAAATACTACGAGGCGGGCATGGACCTGGGCCTGTCGCGCGACCCGGAGGAGAGCTTCAAGCTGTTCCAGGAGCGCATCCTGAGGGCCTACGACGAGATGACGGAGGAGTTCGGCTTCACGGTGATGGACGGCACGCTGCCCATCGAAGAGCAGCAGGAGAAGATGCGGGAGATAGTGGACCGCGCGCTGGAGGGCTTCGAAGGGCTCAGGCGCCCGGTCAGAGAGGTGGTGGCGAGGTGAGACAGCCGGCTTTCTACGGAGTGGGGCTGCCCTACCGCTCCATCGGCGAGCTGAACGGCAAGCTGTTCGTGGTGGAAGGACCGGACCGGGTGGGCCGTTCCACGCAGCTCAACCTGCTGGCGGACTGGCTGGAGAGCGAGGGACACGCGACATCCAACACCGGGTTCCGCCGCTCGGAGCTGACGCAGGACGGTCTGGACCAGGCCAAGCAGGGCCACACGCTCGCCAAGAACACCCTGAGCCTGTTCTACGCGACGGACTTCGCAGACCGGCTGGAGAACCAGATCATCCCTGCGCTCAGAGCGGGATTCTATGTCCTGAGCGACCGCTACATGTACAGCATCTTCGCCCGGGACCGGGTGCGGGGCATCGACCCGGAATGGCTGAGGCAGGTGTACGGCTTTGCGCTGGTGCCCGACCTGGTGCTGTATCTGCGCGTGGAGGTGGAGGACCTTGTCCCGCGGGTCATCTCGGGCGGAGGGTTCGACTACTGGGAGTCCGGGATGGACCTCGGGCTTGCGGACAACCTGTACGACAGCTTCTGCATCTACCAGAGACGCATCATCCGCGAACTGGACCAGATGGCGGAGGAATACGGGTTCGTCACGGTGGATGCCTCCCGCTCGATCCAGGCCGTCTTCGAGGACCTGAAGAAAGAGATTTTGAAGGTCATTTGACGCGTCATCCGGAGCCAGCGCCGATGCCTGTCATCGCGGCCATCGACATCGGGACGAACTCCGTGCTCCTGCTGGTGGCCGAGGCCGCCCCTGACGGGTCCCTCCGCCCCGTACTGGACCGCTCCGAGATCACCCGGCTGGGCCGAGGCGTGGACCGGACCGGCAGACTGGACCCGGACGCCGTGGAACGGACGCTGGAGGCGCTGCGTGGATTCGCTATGCAGGCGCGCCAGGCCGGAGCCGGGAAGATGGTGGCCATCGGCACCAGCGTCCTGCGGGATGCCAGAGACCGTTCCTCCTTTCTGGAGCGCGCCCGCGCCATCCTGGGAGTCCCGGTGCGCATCCTTTCCGGGCGCGAGGAGGCGGAGCTTGCCTGGCTGTCGGTGGCCTGCGACGAGAGCCTCCAGATCCGGCACCCGGCCGCGGTGGCCGATGTGGGAGGCGGCAGCACGGAACTCATCCTGGGGACGGCGGAGGGCGCTCTGCGGTCGGCGGTGAGTGTGGACGTGGGAGCGGTCCGGCTGACGGAGCGATTCCTGCTCTCCGACCCGCCCCACCCCTCCCGGATGCAGGCGGCGCTGAGCCAGGCGTCCGAGGCGCTGAAGGAGGCTGCGTCAGACGGCGAATGCCGCTCGCTGGCGGGAGTGGGCGGCACCGCGGTGAACCTGGGCAGGATGAGCAGTCCGGACGCGCCGCTCGAGGAGGTCCACGGCCGCGTCATCAGTTCCGCAGCCCTGTCGGAGATGCTGCAGCGGCTGGCGGCCGTGCCGCTCGAGCAGAGACGCCGCACTCCGGGGCTGGAGCCGAAGCGGGCGGACGTCATCATCGCGGGGGCGCTGATATTCCAGGCGCTCCTCGAGGCTCTCGGGCTCGACTCTTTCACCGTCAGCACACGGGGGGCCCGGTTCGGGGCGGCCATCAGGCTGGCAAGGGGAGAATGGGATGGAGTTTGACGTCCGCGAGGCGCCGCCCGGCGTGCTTCGTCTGGCCGGGGAGTGCGACTTCGAGCGCGGCCACACCCTGCAGGTGACGCGGCTGGCTCTCCGGCTGTTCGACCAGCTGGCGCCCCTGCACCGGCTCCCCCCCTCTGCCCGGAGGCTCCTTCTGTGCGCGGCCCTCCTCCACGACATCGGATGGTGCCGGGGGGCAAAAGGGCATCACAAGTCGGCCTACGACATCATCACGGAGCGGCCTCCGGAGGAGTTGACCGCCGAAGAAGCACAGATGGTGGCGCTCATCGCCAGATATCACCGGAAGAAGGGGCCGTCGCTGGACCACGGCCCGTTCGCGCGGCTGAGTCCGCCCGAGCGTGAGACGGTGCGTGCGCTGTCGGCCATCCTGCGCGTGGCGGATGGACTGGACCGCGGCCACCGCGACGCCGTCCGCAGCTTATCGGCGCTCCTGGAGCCCGGGAAGGTGACCCTGCTGCTGGACGCTCCCGGCGGCGCGGAGATGGAGATATGGGGGGCGCTGCGCAAGGCCGACCTTTTCCAGAGGGTCTTCGGCGCCGCACTGGACATCCGCACCGCCCCGGAGCCACACTGAAGACAGCAACGGAAAAGAGGACGAGACGCACTCCTGAATGACACTCCGGGGACGCCCCCAGGCACTCACATCCCTGTCAGGCCCCTCCTGGGATGAGCCGGAGGGAGCCTCCGCGCATCCGGAGACGCTCGCAGCCGGACGGCGGGACGAGCGCGGGAGGCGCTGCCTGGCCGCGCTGGATGTCGGGACCAACTCCATCCGGCTGCTGGTGGTGTCGGTGCGCAACGACGACCACTCCTTCTCCGTCATCAGCGACCGCAAGGAGGTGGTGCGTCTGGGCGAAGGGGAATACGCCCGGAACCTGATGACCCCGGAGGCGATGGACCGCGCCGCCACGGTCATCTCGCGATTCGCGGAGGTGGCCAGGGGATTCGGGGCCGAGGAGATCCTGGCGGTGGCCACCTCGGCGGTGCGGGAGGCCGAGAACCGGGACGTCTTCCTGGACAGGGTGCGGCGCGAAAGCGGGCTGGAGGTGAGGGTCATCTCCGGCCTGGAGGAGGCGCGGCTGGTCTATCTGGGGGTGGTGTCGGGGCTGCCTCTGGAGGGCAGGAAGGCGCTGTTCATGGACGTGGGAGGCGGCTCCACCGAGTTGGCCGTCGGGGACCGCCAGAGGCACTTCCTCCTCGAGAGCCTGAAGCTGGGGACCATCCGTCTGACGAACCGCTTCCTCGGAGACGGCAGCAAGCCCGTGAGCCGCAAGAAGTACGCCGCGCTGCAGGAGTATGTCCGGGCTGTGGCGGTGCACGCGGTCCGGAAGGTGGGGGCGGAAGGGTTCGACCTGCTGGTGGGCAGCTCCGGGACCGCCGTGAACCTGGGCGAGATGGCGGCCGCGGCGCGAGGGGAGCGGCCGGCCACCATGCGGCACTACACCGTCTCCCTCCGGGAGGTCCAGCGGGTCCGGGAGCTGCTGTGCCGCCTTCCGCTCGAGGAGCGCAGACGGACGCCGGGCATCAAGCCCGAGCGGGCCGACATCATCATCGCCGGAATCGCCGTCATCGAGACCCTGATGCAGGAGACGGGCGCGGACGCGCTGCAGATATCGGAGCAGGGACTGCGCGACGGGCTGGTCATCGACAGGCTGCTGCGCGAGGAGGGAGCACGGGAGGTCTATCTTCACACGCCGCCCCGCCGGAGGAGCGTGCTCAGGCTGGCAAGGGCCTGCGGCTACGAGGCCGAGCACTGCGAGCAGGTCCGCCGGCTCTGCGTCCGGCTGTTCGACCAGATGCGCGCTCTCGGGCTTCACTCGATGGACGGGGACGCGCGGGAACTCCTGGAATACGCGGCCTACCTGCACGACACCGGGTTCTTCCTGTCGCACACCGACCACCATCAGCACGCGTACTACATCATCCGGAACAGCGAGCTGCTGGGCTTCAACGACCGGGAGCAGGCCATCCTGGCCAACCTGGCCCTCTACCACCGCAAGGCCCCTCCCCGCAAGAAGCACCCCAACTTCGCGGCGCTGGACCCGGAGGCGCGCAGCCTGGTGGAGCAGCTCTCCGCCATCCTGCGTCTGGCCGAGGGGCTGGACCGCAGCCACCTCTCGCTGGTGAAGGACCTGAGGGTGGAGGAGGACGGACCGGGCGCGGTGCGCATCACGGTGCAGAGTCCCGCAGACTGTCAGCTGGAGCTGTGGGGCGTGGAGAACCAGCTGGGCATCTTCCGTTCCGTGTTCCGCCGCCGCGCCATCGTCCGGGTGGAGCGGACTCCGGACGGGAACGGCTCGCGGGACGGCGGACAATGACCCCGGGCCGCCCGCGGACTGCGGCCATCATCCGGCGGGCCGCCGCGGGGCGCTCCCTTCTCCCCCGTCACTGGAGAGGCCCCGCCGCGCTGATGCTGGGCGCGGTGCTGTTCGCGGCGATGGCCATCTGCGTGAAGTTCGCGGCCCGGAGGATACCTTCCGGCGAGCTGGTGATGTTCCGGTTCCTGTTCGGGCTGCTGATGGTGCATCTGATGCAGAGGGCGGGGCTGGCGCGCGTGCGGCACAACCGCCCGGCGCTGCTCCTGGCACGGGGGTTCGTGGGAGCGCTCGCCATCGTGCTGTACTTCGCCAGCATCCAGCACACGACGCTGGTGAAGGCGTCCCTTCTGAGCAACTCTTACCCGGTCTATGCGGCGCTGTTCGGGGCGATGCTGCTGCGGGAGCGGCTCCAGCCGGCCACGGTGGCGGCCTTCCTTGTGTCCGCTGCCGGAGTCTGGCTGGTGGTGGACCCGGATTTCTCCAGCGTGGCGAAGGGGGACCTGTACGGCGTGCTGTCCGGAGCGGTGGCGGGGCTGGCCATCGTCATCATCCGGGAGCTGCGCCGGACGGAATCCGCCTTCACGGTGTTCTGGTATCTCTGCGTGTTCGGGACGGCGATGGGAGCCGTGAGCTGCCTGTGGAGCTTCGTGTGGCCGGACGCGCGGGAGTGGGGATGGATCCTGGGGGCGGGCGCGGCCAGCACGGGCGGCCAGCTGCTCATCACCTACGGGCTGCGCTACACGCCGGCGGCGGAGGGGTCGCTCATCTCGATGTCCACCGTGGGCTACAGCGGGCTGTTCGGCTGGTTGTTCCTGGGAGAACGTCTGAGCGCGGCGGGCCTTGCCGGAGCGGTGCTTCTGCTGGGCGGGGCGGGCTTCACGGCCATCCTTCAGTCCCGGGGAGGAGGGGCCGCCCTTCCCCCGGCGGTCAGCCCCGAGGGGTCTGCGGGGCCGGAACCAGAGCCCGCGCAGGCCGCACCGGGTCCGCCAGAGGGCGCCTCCCGGCTGCCCGGATAAAGAAACGGCGGGCAGGGAAAGGAGAATGGAAAGCCTGCCCGCGTAGCCATGCAAACGACCGCCGCGCGATCCTGGGACCCATCACGCGCCAGCCGACCTTTCGGCACACCCGCATGGGCGTTCTGCACGGCTCGGCTTTATTATGCGCACGGCGCAGAGGCCTGTCAATAGGAATTGCTCGCCCGGTCCCCGACTGCGAAGAAGTCCACGGTCATCGAGGAAAGTCCGGAAGCCCCTGAAGCAGTGCGGCCCCGACCCTTGCGGGCCGGGGCCGTCCTGTGGTCATCTGAGACCGGACCGGCCGCTGTCGCGGCGGGGGCTTCAGGCCTTCCTGCGGAGCCTCAACAGACCGAGTCCGCTGAGCCCCATGAGAGCGCCCATCTGGAAGAAGACGGGCTCAGGGATGGGCGGCGCGGCCCTCAGGGTGAGGACTCCCTGCCACTCGTTCTGGATGGCGGGCGGCGGGCTGTTGTAGTTGAACGCCTCTCCCGACCCGAACCAGATGCGGTACGGCTTGCCGATGACCGCCCCGGGGTCCGAAGGATCGTAGCCGTTCCCATTCAGGTCCTCGTAGAGGTCGGCCTCGAACCAGAAGTTCCCAAAGTTAACTCCGTTCGGGGTCGGCCGCAGGTAAAGGCTGGGGTCCTGGGTCCACCACTCGATGATGTAGCCGTTCATACCCCAGCCATAGGGAGTGATGTCCACGATCCTCCACTGCCATCCGCTGTGCGAGGTTCCTGCCGCGAGGTCGGCATTGTCCGGGTTCTGGACCAGGATCTCGCCCCAGGTGGGAGCGGCCGCCTTGTCCAGCAGCCAGATGTTGAACGACGCCAGGCCCTCGCCGGGCTGGTCCAGCTTGTCGAGCCACGCCTCGTAGGCCTGACCCTCAGCCGGCTGGTTGGCGCCGCCACCGCTGGTGTCGTGCGCTCCTTCCTTGTAGTACCACGTGCGGCTCCACGTCCCGTCCGGCGCTATGAGCAGACGCGGGTTGTCCTGCGTCTTCTTGTCGGCGGTCTGGAAGTCCGAGCCGTAGAGGTCCAGCAGGTCGTTCGGGTCGAACTCGAACCGGACCCGTGCCGCATCCGCAACGGCCGCCGCAGAAAGCACCACCGCAGCACACAGGATGAGCGACAGGATGCGCTTCATTGTCCTTCTCCTTTCTGCGCTGCCCGGCCTGGCCTGCAGCAGGACGCGCGAAGCCCGACGCACCCTCCCGCACTTCAGACCGAAGCGCTC
>FWPV01013345.1_pt1 | contig 12369 bp, 7 predicted proteins | sample 2228371 | NCBI WGS metagenome assembly FWPV01 (sample SAMEA103939776, study PRJEB20133) | metagenome | reverse complement strand
GCGCCCAACAGGCGACAGCAGAAACGCCACCACCACCGGCATCATCGCCGCCACGAAGAGCCAGCCGAACTCGCGCCACGCGAAACGCCGTGGATACAGCTGACTGACTCCCTTGGCGTCCACCAGCCGGTCGCCCACGCGCAGGCGCGTTAGAAACGTGCTGGACATCCCCCGTCGTCCCTTTTCCAGAAACTCCAGCAGGCTGAAATGCGTGCCCACCGCTACGATGAGTTGTGCGCCCTTCTCGTACGCCAGCAACATCGCGATGTCTTCGCTCGTGCCCGGAGTGCGCCACACCTTGTGTGGCAGTTCCATTCTCTGCACCCGCTCCAGCCCGGGTGAAACGCGGTCGGCACTGGTGTACTGATGCACCACCAGCTCCGCGCCACAACGCAATGCCTCGTCGCTCACGCTGTCCATATCGCCGACAATGAGGTGCGGCTTCAACCCTATCTCCAGCAGAGCATCTGCTCCCCCATCCACGCCTATCAGCACCGGGCGCATATCGCGGATGTAGTTGCGGATGGCGATGAGGTCTTGCTTGAACCGCTCCCCGCGCACCACCACCACCACATGCCGTCCCGCGATAGATGTGCTGATGTCGGGCACCTCCAGCACATCCAGCAGGGCGCTGCTCTCCTCCTGCAGGTATTCCAGCGTGTTCTGGGCAAAAGCGCGCAGCTCGGTCTTGAGTCGCTCCTGCGCCAGCGTCAGCAACTGCTGGATGCGGTACTCATCGAGATGCTCCAGCGCGAACTCCCTGTCGGGCACGTGGCTGAGGCGAAGGATGTTCCCGTCGATGGTGGCGAGAGCGCCCTCCTGCACCAGCTCCACCAGCTGGCGGTCTGGACACTCGTAAAGTTGTATGCCCGCCCGCAGGAGGATGCCTGGTCCGGAATTGGGATAACGCCCCGTCACAAAGGGCGAGAGGTTTATCACTGCAGAAACCTGCCGGGACACCAGCGCCTCCGCCGCCACGCCGTCGAGGTCGGGGTGGTCAATCAGTGCAATATCCCCTGCCTTCAGGCGCGGCACCAGCCGCTTCGTACGCTGGTCGAAACGCAGTGCGCCCTGAATCGATGCGGCAGACCGGTGTATGTGGACAGCGGTACGTGACACACTACATTAGTAACGGAAACCCACCGAAAAGTCAAGATTCTAACTCCCATCCCCGCGCGGGCGGGGCTGGGCGCTGTCCGACTGCGCTATCACCGCTCACCCGGAGGCTCTGCAGGCGGAGTGGCAACGATATGTACGTATAGCGTCACAGTGGGATCAGAATGTGGAGCTCCTACGACCTGCTCTTGACCGCCGGGCGCGGTCGGCTTCAGTTTCCATTGCCATCCCTTACCCAGGAGCACCCTGGCGCCTTCGACGGGCACGTAGGTCTGGAACGACGGGCTCATTGGTGGAGCGGGATCAGTCAAGGCACGATCCAGGGTAACAGAGACTGTGCCGCTTGCAGGCTCCTCGGATAGAATGCGCCCGCTGGTGTCCAGATAGCGCACCTTGAGGTATACCGTCCACTCCTGCGTGAGGTTCTGATCGCGCGCAATCTCACGCGTCCTGGTAGTGGTGAGCAAGCTGTACACGTCACCCCATGCGATTACCTCGCCCTGCTTCAAACCTGTTGCCTCCTGGTTTTGCCGGTCTCTCAGCCATTCGTTCGCCAGGTTCGCCAACAGCGCCGACAGGAAACCACGCTGGGGCGAGAAAAGAGTGGCGACCGTATTGAGGAACGCATTCAGCGATGCGTTCCGCTTCTTGCGCTCATAAGGTATAGCCAACACCGCGGTTGCACGACCGGTGAGCCCGACACGCCACCTGGCACAGCCCTCCGAATAGGGCAAAGCCTGCACAGGCGGCACGGCATAAGACAGATCCTCTGCTCTTGCGACGGTGAGCGCCTGTACAAGCCTCTCCATTGCCTGCGGGTCGGCTACCTTGAAGCTGTTGAGGTTCACTGTGTCGCTTATCACCTTCTTCACCCGCAGGTCTGCGAGCGGCAGCGGCGGGTGCACATCCACCGCCCTGCTGTTGTCGTTGGTGAAGTCCCGGTATACCGTCGTCTGGCTGCCAACCGTGCCACCTAAACCCGTTTTCGTGCCAGGGGCTTCAAGGGGATTACCCACCGCATCTCCGAAGGCATCGCCCGGCTGAGGCTGGAAGTGAGCACAATACACCGGTTCGGGATAGAAGGGGGTGAAGTCACCCGCTACCGGATACGGCACGACCGTGTCGAATTTCCCCACGTCTACCGCGATGCGTGCCAGAACTCCACCCGTGTCGCTCAGCACCACCGCTACCATCTCGCGAAGGTCGGAGGGGATGGAAAACACCCCGCTCGCCTCCGTGCGCCACGAGTTCGCCCAGATACTGCTCAGCAGTTGACCTGTCTCCCAGCTGCGAAACTCCACACGCCCCAAGCGACCCTGCTGGTCGGTCAACCGAACCTGTATCTCCAAGTAGTTGTTCACCGGTTCGAACAGCCCCCAGCCTGCCTCTTCGGGCAGCTCCAGCTCGCTGAACGCGCGGGTCACCAGCTGGTCAAAGTCCACCGTCTCGTTGGGGGAGAAATCCGCCGCCCACACGCGCAGGGTGAGATTGCGCTGTGCGTCCACAATCAGGCTCTGGAATGGACCGCGCACGGCGATCAGCGCGGCGAGGTTGGGGTCAGTGTTCAGGCGTTTGGGCGAGAGGGACTGGGCGGGGCAGATTGCCATCCACCCCAGCACCAGCGCCACTGTCATCACAGCGAACCAGAGTGTGCGCATGGCAATCTCCTCCTGTTGATAAGTTTACTTCATTGTATCATCGAAAAAAAAAGTGTCAACCCTGCTTGCGAACAGTGTTCCAAAAGCCCGCAGGCTTATAAGCAAAGGCGTCCGATTGACGGCTCGCCTGCGCTTCCGAAGTGAAAGGAGAAACCTGTGGCGTGCAGAAGACATGTGTGTTGAATCACTGGTCACCGGAGCCATACGATGCGAGTAACAGCACAGCACGCGGAGGCCACGCGCGAACCGGCGGTGCCGATGGTGGGCGCGGCTTACTTCTACTGGTACGAGCGCGATGCGCGCTTGGGCGAATGGGGCAACTGGATTGGCGGGATACACAACACTCCCCTCTACGGCTACTACGACAGCCGCACCCTCGCCGATAACGTGCGCTCGCAGCTTCTGGCGGCAGACTGGGGCATGACGCACCTTTTCATGGACTACTGGGTGCAGGGCTGGAAGGGCGAAGGGGGCGAGCCGCGCGAAGCCACCGTGCTGAAAGCTACTGAGCGAGTGCGTGCACTCGGCTACCGGTTGTTTATGGGGCTGTATCAGGACGGCGAGAACTTCGCCATGCGCGAGTTCTGGCGCAACCTCAGCGAGCGCAGGGACACCTGGTACTGGATGAGCCAGTACGCCCGTTCCCCCGCATGGACGTGGCTCAATGGCAAACCCCTGCAGCTGGTCTATTCCCGCAACGGCGCACCCCAGCTGACCATCGACCACGAAGGCTTTCAGCGCTGGCTCGCCAATCGCTATGGCACCATCGACCGGTTGAACGCCCAATGGGACACCACCTACCGACAGTTCTCCGACATCCGCATGAACCTGAGCGGTTCCGATTTCCTTCGGGCGATGAGCATCGCCTACCAGTACGAACGCTGGCAGGAGGACTGGCAGAAGCTGGAGGAGCTCATCCGGCAGGAGCTGGGCTTGCCCGGACTGGTTGCCTCTTTCGACGTGGGCTACACGCCTTTTATGGGCTTCGGCTTCGAGAAGTTCGCGCGGGTGTTCGGCGGGGCGCACTCCTACGCGGGCATCTTCGGTGTTCCCCACGAACAGGACGCCGAGCGGTTCCTGCAGGCTGTCGTCACGCGCAAATGCGGGGGAGTCTTTTTTGACCACCTGAAGCACCGCTACTTCGACTGGGACATCCGCGTGCCGGGCACGGGCTACCTTCCCGAACCGCATCACTACGACCGGTTCTGGGTCGGCAACCTGATGCGCGGGGTGGACGGCGTGCTCCACCTGAGCTGGAACGAATGGTGGGAAGGCTCGAACCTGGAACCGAGCTTCGAAGGGGGCAAGCACTTCTGCGAGACCAACCTGCTCTACAGCACCATCTGGCAACTGACTTACCCGCGCCGCGAGCACACATCCAACCCGATAGCACTTCTGGTAAACGACTGGATTTTCGAGAGCGGTCTCGGATACGCGCCTGACCTTTATCGGGCGGTGCAGGCGTTGCGCGCGATTCACGCGCCGTTCGATATCCTCCTGCTCAGCGAGGCAGATGCCCAGACACTTCATCGCTACCGCGTGCTGGTGGCTCCCTCTGGAGGGGTTGGCTACGGCTTGAACGGCAAAGGCGAGCCGGTAGCGGAAGCCATTCGGCGCTGGCTCACGACGGGCGACAGGCTACTCATCACCTCCCTCTGCCCGGAAATCCCGGTGGCAAAGAAAAAGCAGTATGAGCCGTCGCCGAGCGGCGTTCAAAGGTCAGCAGAAAGGTTCAACTACTTTGTGGACGTGGGAGCACCGGGCGATGAGTGGGTACTGCAGACCGGCTTCAGCGCACGTGAAGACTGGGGCAACCTGCCCGCTGGCGCATACGGAGCAGGCAGTCGAGCCACCGTTCGTTGGACGCCAGGCTCAGGCACAGTGACCACCATGTTCCTGCCCGCCGAGCCTCACTCGGACCTGCTCCTGCGCTGGCATGGCAACGTGCTGTGGCCCCATACGCTCACCGTTTTCGTCAACGACGAGCGCGTGAGCAAGGTAGAACTGCAGTCCGGCTGGCATGTATACGAGGTGCGCATCCCGGCATCGGTAGTGGGCGCGGGGCGAGCCATCGAGGTGCGCTGGCAGTTCTCGGAAGCGATGATCCCCTCCGACAAGGAACCCGAACGCTTCAAGGGGGAGAACCGCTCCTGCAACCTCGCACTGGACTGGGTGCAGGTCTCCACTCCGGATGTTCCCGCAGGCAATCAGACGAGCGTGGAATGGCAGGAAACGGACACCGCCCGCGCAGTTGCCACCGGACAGACCTTCCGCGTCGGTGCTCTGCGTCGTCGCACTCTTCTGCCTGAGGGCGAGGTGTGGAGCCTCTATGACGACGGCTTTCCCCGCGATGTATTGAGCGCGGTAACAGGCTCGCAGGTGCTGACAACCAACGGCATGTTCACCGACGACCTGCGCTGGTGGGAAAGCGTTCTGGAGGGCATCGCGAAAACACCGTGTGCCAAACTCCTGCGCCTCGAAGACGGCACATGTCCCGACACGCCCGACCTGATGAGCGCGGTGATGGAAGCCGGTACCACGCGCTTCCTGCTGGTCGAGAACCGCACGGGGAAACGGCAAACGCTCAGCTTGAACTGCCCTGCGCCCGAAGGATTGCCGCTGGCGGAAGTGACCACCCTCACGCTGGACGGCAGACACTTCCTGCCGCGGCAGGTAACGCATCTGCCCTTTGAGGACACCATCGAATATGTCGGTGCATACCAGCTGGTGTACGCGCCCGTGTCGGTGACCGCTCCGAGCTGGGTTGCCTTCCCCGGCGCGCGGTTGAGGTTCCCCGTGACCGTGAAGAACCTGACCGCCCAGCCGGTGACTCTGACCCTGAGGATAGGTGCGAAAATCGCCAGCGTGCAGGGACAGTCTCGCACTGTGACACTCGCGCCCGCCGAAAGTCGGCGAATCGACCTGCCCGTGCAGGTCAGACCCTTCGCGGACTGGGGCGTAAAAACGGTCTATGTCGAAGCCAGATGGCAGAACGGGAATGGGCAGACGATGGCCCAGCCCTTCCTGCGACCGCTGGTGGTTGGACGCAACGCCGACGTGCGACTGCTGAACACCAGCGTAAGCTCCCACGCGCCGCAGGTGACGGTAACCAACACCCCCACCACAACGCACGGCGACATGCGCTGGTGGCATCCTGCGCTGGACGTGCCCGGAGAACCGGCGCGAGAGGTGGAACTGCAGTTTGGCACTGCTCGTGTGCGTATCGGCGACCTGCGCGAAGGCGAGCGCAAAGTCGTCCGCCTGCCGATACCGTTCACAGCTCAGGTGCAGACTCAGCAAAGGGAGGTGACCATCCGCTGGCGGGACAGCGCAGGAACGCATGAGCGCAAAACGCCAGTTAGCGTGACGACCGCGCCGCGCCGCCTTCCCCGAAGCCGGGCGGGACAGGTCGCCAGCCTGCTGGTCAGCTCGTTGAATCCGGTACATGGGGTTCCCCTGTCGGTGCCTCTTCCTGCCAGCCTGCGCGGAGGTCGCTGGCTGTTGCACGCGCCCGACGGTAGATCCGTCCCCGCGCATGTTGCCGATGGTAGATTGCACTTCGTCCTGCCCCCGCGTGAACCCGGCTGGCGACTCGACCGGGTTGCGCCGGATTACTCGGAGGAGAACAAACCCCTGGTTCTAACAATCAGCCTGTGGCGAGCGGGAGCAGTCCAGCCCATGCGAGTGCAGGAATCCGCTGGCGTCGTTCGGATAGACAACGGGGTGCTGGAGGTGGAGTGGCGAGGGGAAGCCGGAGGCACCATCACCCGCCTTCGCTCAAAGCGTACCGGGCGTGACTACGCTGGGCAGAGCTGCGGTGCAGGTATCGGCACGTTTGCCAGGCCGGACCCCACCCGTCCCGCTCGCGATACCGCTCAGTTCGTGTTGGATGACCTGCGCTGGCAACGGTCCTACCGCGCCGGTGTGCGCGTGACGGAACGCACTCCCGTGTGGACAACTGTGGAGGTGACCACTGGCGGCGGACGCGACCTGCCCCTGCGTGCCGTTCAGCGGTATCGGGTCTACCACGGCACCCCCCTCATCGAGATGAGCGTGCAGGTGCAACCGCTGTCCGCCGAGCTCGACGAGCTGGTGGCGCTGGAGGCGCGGTTTGCGGCACGCTGGTGGACGAAGACCTTTCCCAACTTCGTGGGCGTAGGCGATAACCCACCAGAGGTGTACGGACCGAAGGTGCATTTCGGCTGGCGCATGGGCGATTGGGTTCCGCCGGTGGTCACCCTCTTCAACCCGTCCGACCTGACCGAAAGCCTGTCGCTCGTGCTGTTCGAGAACGAGGGTTGTAACCACGTCCGGCAGGGCTTCTGGGGCGAGGTTCGCAATAAGCCCGCCGATGAACGGCGCTACGCCACCATCGAGCTCGTCGCCAAGCCTGTCCTGCCCGTTCGCCTGCGCCTGTGGCTGTGTCTGCACGAGGGGCACTACCTGCACGCCCGCGCAATGCGCGAGACGGACGCGTCGCTTTCCGTGATACCCGTCGGCGGGTAACAGCAAACTTTGCCGGTTTTCCGCTTCTTTCCGGCTTGCCCCCCTTGACATGACTGCAACGATTGCGCTAAGATAGAATCAAGTTGAACGTCAAACTGCAAAGGCGCATTATCAGGTTGAACGTTAGACTGGAGAGTTCAAATGCCGGAGCGCACACCAACCATCCGGGACGTTGCTGAACGCGCGGGGGTGTCTGTGACTACCGTGACCAACGTGCTGCACGGTCGCGGAGGACGCTTTTCTGAAGAGACGCGCGCACGTGTCCTTCAGGCAGTGGAGGAGCTGGGCTACCGCCCCAACCAGATTGCTCGCAGTCTGGTGCGACGGAGAAGTAACACGCTGGGAGTGGTGGTCGAGCACTTTCGCGGTGCCCTCCTGGGGAACCCATACTACTCCAGCCTGCTTGACGGCATTCTGGCAGAGGCAGTGAAAGCAGGCTACCAGATCAAAATCATCGCGCTCGAACGCCCTGACCCTGCTTACGTTCGACAGAGCACGGAGGACGGCTCGATCGACGGCGCGATCCTCGCGGCGCCCCTCTACGACAGCCCGCTACTGCAGTGGGTGCAGAACTGCAATCTGCCGCGCGTGGTGGCAGGTAGCAGTCCTGCCGACCTGCAAGCCCCCTGCGTGGACGTGGATGATGAGGGCTCGGTTTACAGCGCTGTGAAGTGGTTGATTGAGCTTGGGCATCGGCGCATCGCCTTTATCGCGGGACCTGTGAACTACTGGAGCGCCAGACAGCGCGAACGAGGCTACCTCCGCGCCCTTGCAGACGCCGGTATCAGCCCCACGGCACACTGGATACGCCGGGGCAATTACAGCACCTACTCCGGACGGATCGCGATGGAAGCGTTGCTGAGGGTACGCCCTGCGTTCTCGGCTGTGGTCAGCTGCAACGACTGGATGGCACTTGGTGCGCTGGAGGCGATGCGACGGCAGGGCATCCTCGTGCCGGAAGAGTTGTCCATCCTGGGCTTCGATGACGCTGAAGCAGCCGCCGCTGCGTCACCGCCTCTGACGACCATCCGGCAACCCGTGCGTGAGATCGGAATGACCGCCGCCCGGCTCCTCATCGAGCAGATTGAAAGCGGCAAGCCGTCCAACGAACGCGTGATCTTTCCCGGTGAGCTGGTTCAGCGTGACAGCGTGATGCCCTACTCACCCGAGCCGGTAGACAGGCTGAAACCGCGGCCGCGTGCGCGCTTGCGCCGTCGCCGCTGTTAAGCAAAGGAGGTGATACGCCAGTGAACATGAAAAAAGAGGTCTCTCCCACGGTGGCGATCGTCGTTATCGTCATCGCAGTGCTCGTCGCTGGCTTCTTCCTGTACAGGGCTTTCGTCGGCAACCGACCGAGCACCGTCCCGTCACAGACAGGGCTGAAGTTGAACGAACTGGTCAACCGCACCGGAGGCGACGCCCGATTGCTGACTCCTGAGGAACGCAAGCTGGTGATCGAAGCCATTCAGAAGCGGGTCATCCCGCCCGGCATCTTCAGGAACCTGGATATGAGCCAGGGAACTGCAACAAACTAAATCCCAGAAGAGGAGGTACGTCCCGATGTATCGCAACAGAGCGTTCACGCTCATCGAACTGCTCGTCGTGATCGCGATTATCGCGATTCTGGCGGCGATCCTGTTCCCCGTGTTCTCCCGGGCGCGGGAGATGGCGCGAAAGACCTCGTGTCTTTCCAACATCAAGCAACTCTCTCTGGCGATCCTGCAGTACGCGCAGGACTACGATGAGACTCTGCCCTACCCCGGCTGGTCTCCCATCGAAACGCCCGCTGGTCTGGCTTGTCACGGCTGGCGCTACGCCGTACAGCCATACATCAAAAACACGGGCATCTACCTGTGCATGAGCTTCGAACAGCCGGGAGAGCCGATCTGGAACTGGTCGTGCTATCACGACACCGAAGGGGTCTACCCGCCTTCGTTGATGAGCCGACTGGGCGAGACCGGCTACACGATGGAGATGAACATCGGCATCAAACGCTCCTATGGCGGCGCGGCGAACTGGGCGCAGAAGAACGAAGTCGGCGTGCGCCTGGGCTGGATCGTGAACCCACTGCTACCCAACCCGGTGCAACTGGCAGCCATTCCCCGCCCTGCAAGCGTTATCCAGCTGCTCGAATCGCGCGAGTACTGGAACGACCACGGACCGTGGGTGCTGAACGGTGACTGGTTCCGCGCCTGGTTCGATTCGAACAAGGGGGTGGTTACCTCTCACAACGGCATCAGCAACTGGAGCTTCCATGACGGGCACGTGAAAGCCATCAAGCTCTGTGCCACCATGGGCGCGCTGAACTGGACGAACGAGCAGGGACCCACGGACGATTACCTGTGGGACTGGAAACCCGCTCAACAGGTGGAATGGCTGCGCGACTGGCGCGACCGTTGCCGCACCATCCCTGAGTATCAGTAAGAACCCATGTCGAGCCTGGGGCGGAGTCCCCGGGCTCCAACAACCCATCCTTGATGCCTCGCCTGCCGGGCGAGAAGGTCAGCAGCGCGTTCATGAAGGGGCGTCCGGAAAAATGCTCTCCGTGCATGTGCGGCGTGCCTCGCGTCGCGAAGCAATGAGCGCGACGACAAGCAGAACAAGACCAGCCCCCGTCAGAACTCGCTGGAATACCTGCTGGCTTACGGTCTCGGCGGTGGGCGATACCAGCACCCAGACGCCGGCGACCAGAACAGATGCCACAAACAACCCGCCAACCAGTTCCTCGTATGGGTTGAAGCCGCTTCGGCATAGCGCGGCGGTTCAATCGCAGTAAGTGCGATGAATATGCCTATCGCGAAACGCAGGAGCTCCGCGTTGCCCGGAACAAAAAGGAGAATCATATATACCACACTCAACGCTTGCGCATTGGTGACCACCCACAAGACTGCGAACCGGGCGCCGTAAAGAAGCCACCACAGATTGGCACCAGCCACCAGCGCGACCGACTCGACCACCCAGCCTGCAATCACCAGCGCCCCGGCTAAGAACAGCGTCGCTCGCGCCCACCATTCTGCTATCCGAGCAGACACGCGCCTGCAACCGACGCGGTATGCCACACCCAGCATCAGCGCCGCCCCCAGCGCGAGATGAAACTCCAGCGCAGACCGCTGTGACTCCTTGAGACCCCACACCATGTAGAATAACAACAAGGCTATCAAACCGTAGGGGTCAACCTTGTTGGTAAAGGGTCGTTCGCGCATGTCGTGTCACCTCACTATATATTGCCGGTTACGGGTCGCCAGAAGCACCAAAGTTCTTCACGATAATGCCGAAGTCGAACAAGGTGACCTCTTCATCGCCGTCCAGGTCGGCGTTCGGGTCCCACTTTGGGTCGCCGGGCATAGAGCCAAACGCCCGGACGAGCAAACCGAAATCGAACAGGGTGACTTCATTATCGCCGTCGATGTCGCCGTTCACAAGGCTAAGGTTCAGGTTATCTACATCTGTCCCTACCAGGACCACCCCCACTACAGAACGGCGCAACCAGTGGCTTGCGGAAAACTTGAGGTCGTACACCCCGAGCTTCAAGTCGGTGAGTGCGTACCTGCCCGATGCATCCAGATAGACCGTCCTCCGGTCGATCAGCTGTCTATGCTGGCGTATCTCCACTGTAACCGGCACTGCCGTGATGTCGCCCACGTAGTCCTGCAGTTCGAGTGTGCCGCTAATGGTGTAAAGTGCATCCACGTCCAGCAAGTAGGCTTCCCAGCGTTCGGTCGCCGCGTTAAAACCGCCTCCCACGATGTAGCGTCCGTCGGGGGAGACACCGGCAGCGAAGGAAAGGAACGACCCATCCACGAGCAAAGGAGCATACACTAGGTTCAGGTCTTCCGGCGGTCCATTACTATACCAACGTACCGCGTGTCCACCTTCCTCGTGGTTCCACGCTTCTCCGACCACGACGGAGGCATCGCCTGAGGTCGCCAGCGCAGAGCTCTCTGTGAATCCCATCGGAGGAGAAAGTTCGCGCACCCCGTTCGCATCCCAGCGAAAGGCACGCTGCCGAGACAACTCGACCAATCTATCTCCTACGATGACCGAGCCATCTGCAGACACCGCAAGAGCAAAAGACCAGAATGCGTCAGGGTCTGTTAGCGTCTGAACTTCGTCATCCGGTCCCCAGCGCATCGCCTTCGTTCGGTTTGCAATGCTAATCAAACCGACTGCGAACGCGCCATCAAGCGACACTCCATACGCACCAGTGCTGAACGGCAGGTAAAGCTCCAGTCGATCCGGTGTCCACCTGAAAGCTTTGTACCACTCTCCCACGTAACTGATAACACCTGCTGCAGTTTCACCATCCCTAGAGAGCGCGAAAGCAGAGCTGTACTCAGTGCTTAACTCTTGCATGCCAGTCTGTAAAGACCAGCGAAACGCTCCCCACGTACCGTCGTCTCGCTGTGCCGCTCCGACGACGAAGCCCCCATCCGCGGATACTGCCGTGGCGTAGCTCGACAATCCGCCTAGCGCGCCAAGATCGAGCATCCCCGATAGCGGCGAATAATAGAACGCCCTCCGCGCCCCGTCCGCACCCTCCGACTCGCCAACCACCACTGACCCGTCGGCTGAGACGCCACATGCGTACGACCAGCTTCCTCCGAGCGTCCCCAACCAGTACAGCTTCTGTGCGCCTGCTGGCAGGCAGACAATCAGCGCAAGTAGCGCTAATGCGCTAACACAGACACGGAACAGACTAAACATGATCCAGAGCCTCCTTTCCGCGAGTTTGTAACCCTACACCGCCTCACGGCATAGAAAACGTGAAATAGCGCATAAAGTAGACAGTTTGCCCGTTTTCCTCTGCCGTTGCTAGATAGCGTTCAGAGTTACCTTTAATGAAGGCGGAATGCCCATCGGCGAAGCCGTAGTTGGCGCCATCACTGTGTATTTTCTGCGCCCCACACCCTATATGAATGACTACATACGTTGGACCCTTGTCCAGGAAGGTGATTCCATCACCAAGAAGGACGGTTTCCAGTGGACGCTTGATTTCGTGCAGGTAGCGGGTCACCCCTCCGCTCTCGGGTGGATAGCACAGGCTACCTGCGAAGTGATAGTAAGGTTCTTGAGGAGTGCCTGCCCCGCC
>FWPV01013344.1_pt1 | contig 12369 bp, 7 predicted proteins | sample 2228371 | NCBI WGS metagenome assembly FWPV01 (sample SAMEA103939776, study PRJEB20133) | metagenome | reverse complement strand
TTTTAATACACAGGCGGAGGTGAGGTTTGAGTTAGAGCGTTCAGGCGAGGTTAAGTTGCATCTATACGACACAGCAGGTCGGTTAGTGCAGCGCCTAGCGGACGGCAATCTTCAGGCAGGCGAGAATTCCTACATCATTGAAGGTCGTCATCTTCCTGCGGGTATATACCTTCTTCGCCTAAAGACCGAGCGTCAAAGTGTTGTTAAGAAGGTGGTTTTGTTGAGATGAGGGTTTAGATTGATTGCTTTTCTCTGCCTTCGCAGGGGGGAATGGACTAAATGGACATAATGGACTTAAATGGACATAATGGACGAAATGGACTTAGAAGCGATTAGAAAATACTGTTCACACGGTGAACAGTGTTTTGTATCTTGTGGATATACCTTGAGATACAAAAGATGGCGAGGCAAGTATTGTAATTGCATAACTTAGAAAATATGGATTCGGCAGAACAATTGTCTGCGATGAATCGTTATAATCGGTGCAAGAAGCGTCTAACAAAATAGAGTTCTTTGATTTATAAATCATTGATTTAGCCCAATGGTTTATTTTACAAATATATAAAATCCACACCTTTTCGTCAAGTAGGTAATTATCCTAAAAATGGAATATTTCAAAGAACTAACATTATGAAATTAAAGAACTTAACCTGCCTTCTGGTTTATTAACTCTTTATAATCATCAGCGTTTCATCTTTTTCAACGGCTTGTCCGGGTTGGACTAAGATGCGGTCTATAATTCCATCTATAGGGGCACTGATTTCGTTTTCCATTTTCATCGCTTCAATGATAATCACGCCTTGTCCCTTGCGAACCGTAGCCCCGGGTGAGGTTAATAACTTTACCACCAAGCCCGGCATAGGGGCTCGCACCGCGCCTAAATTAACATTGGTCGATTTCTTATCCCCCGCAATTTTCATCATCCGCTCGCGGCGTTCATCTAAAGTTGAAACACGATAGTTTACACCATTTACTTGCACTTGATAATTGTCACCGGTGGGCTCCACTTCCACTAAATGAGGATGCCCATCTATGATTAACGAAAATGACCCTTTAGAAGTTAAAGGGTTTATGTCGTAATTGATTTCTTGTCCGTTCAGTATGGCTTTGCCTGATTTTGCTTCCGAAGGCAGGGTGATTTCTAAGCGTTTATCGTTAACTTGAACGATAAAATTCATTTTTTATACCTTTTGATTTTTAATTACTTATAATTTAATATAATTATTTTAATAAACAAGATATAAAATAAATAAAAAAAATTAAAAAATTTTTGATTAAAAAATTAACAAGCGAAAAAAATAATTTAAACTTGAGACCTATAATTATGAGAGTGGGAATTCTGAAGGCGAATTTTCCTACCATTAAGGTTTGAATAAGACATACCTAAAGGTGAGAGCGGATTTTTTAAGATTTCATTCACTTACTTAAACTAACAAAGGGTATTTTAAACTAACAAAAGGCATCTAAACACACCTACCGTCCGTTTGGGTGGAGGTATAAAAAATGAAGGTATAAGGCACAACTATTTATCGGACAAATAAAACCGCGGGCTTCCGCATAATGCTGGTTCGCGACGGAACATCTAAGATGCGTTCCGTCCGATTTTCATCACAGCAAATAATATTAATCTGCGTGGCGGGATTGGTCCTAATTATAGGGCTGATTTATGGTTGCAGTTGTCTTATCGCAGGTTATAAAACGCGTGCAGCAATGGTTTCCGTATTAGACGAAAATCAGACACTAAAGGACCAACTTAAACAGTTTGCTGTTCGCGTCAACGCAGTAGAACAGCAATATAGTGAACTCATTAAACGGGATGACCAATTAAGGCTGGCTATAGATTTGCCACGCATTGATAGCGACACTCGTTTAATGGGTGTGGGTGGTGTGATGAACAATCCAGTTGATTATGGTGTAAGCGACGAGACTGTTCGGGCATTAGTGGCGCAACTTGACCAACTTGAGCGCTCGGTTAAATTACAACTGAGCAGTTATGCTGAAATTGAAGAGCGGATGAAATCCCGCGTTGACTTGTTAGCCCACACACCTTCTATTCGTCCAGTTAATGGTGGTTATATTTCCAGCCATTTCGGGATGCGCACCGACCCAATTAATAAGCGGAGGGCTTTTCATTATGGCGTTGATATTTCCATTGAGCGCGGGGTTCCGGTTAAAGCCACCGCTGATGGTAGAGTCGTCTTTGCCCAAAGAACCCCAGGTCTGGGTAATCTCGTAGTCATAGACCACGGATACGGATTTAAAACTGCTTATGGACATCTGAGCAGCATTTATGTTGTTAAAGGTCAAACTGTTACAAGGGAACAAAAAATAGGAACTACCGGCGCGACTGGACGCTCTACAGCACCCCATTTACATTATGAAGTCCATGTCAACGGCAAGCCGGTTAATCCCATCGATTTCTTCTTCGACGATATTGAATCCTTAGCCTCAGCAATAAAATAAAACTCCTTTCTATTAAGGAGTTTTTTTATTTTATATCATGATATCATCCATTTTTAACTAAAACAAACCCATTAGATAAACAGTTATGTCTATTAAAGATAAATGTTTGGCAATTTTAGTCGAAGCCGATTATCAAGACCTTGAAGTTCACTATCCGCGGCTTCGCCTTTTGGAGGCTGGGGCGAAGGTTTTAATTGCGGGGACCGGCAGCGCTAAACATTATATTGGAAAATATGGTTATCCTATCGAAGTGGACTGTGAAGTTAAGGATTTAAAAATCAATGATATAGATGGAGTGATTATACCCGGCGGTTGGGCACCCGAACGGCTTAGAATGTCTGAGCCTGTGCTGAATCTGGTTAGGGAGTTAAACTTAGCGGGCAAGTTGGTAGCGAGCATCTGTCACGGCGGTTGGGTGCTCGCATCGTCAGGGATTGCGAGAGGTAGGCGGGTAACCTCTTATGTCGCTATAAAGGACGACCTGACAAATGCCGGCGCAATATGGGTGGATGAAGAAGTTTGTATAGATGGCAATCTTATAACCGCGCGTAAGCCCGATGACTTGCCGGCATTTTTACGCGCTATAATTGATAGACTTGAGAAATGATATGGCTGGCGGTTGTATCTGGTATTGTTTTAGTTTTAGCAAGTTTAGTTCTAATACCTCGCGTGATATTAGAGGGTCAAACCGATTTACACCACATTAACCTAACCATAAGGTATCTATTCTTTAAATTAAACTACAATTCGCGCGAAAAAGCCGTTTCCAGACAGGTGCTGGGTATAAAAATTGACCGTAAAAAAGCCCCCCTCCCACCTCCTAAATCAAAGCCTGAAATACCGTTCCAAACCAAACAGCAACCACCCTTAAAGGTGGTTATCAAGGAAAGAAGATTATTTTTAGATTTATTGAAAATTTTAGTGCGAACCGTCATTAGACTGGTGCGCACCGCGAAAACCGAATGGCTAAATTTAAATATAATAATCGCGGATGAGGACCGTATGTTGGTGGGGATGCTTTATGGGATATTACAACCACTAACAATAATAAATAAACCTCCCAATCGGATGGTCTCAATAGATGCTGATTGGATGAGCGATAAAACGCGCTTAAATTCTCAGTGGCGCTTATCAGTTAGGTTATTTAGGGTTGTATGGGTAATTTTAACTACCCTGGCTTCAATACCTTATCGTCGGGCGTTCAAAGCGTATAAGATGATGAAAGCGAACTAACCGGGTGAATAGATATAAATTTTTATTTCAGAACTAAAACCTTACTAACCACCTCATTTTGTAGACCTTTTAAGCGACAAAAATAGATACCTGCAGGGACCTGCGTTGCATTCCATCTAATTTTATGTTTCCCAGCCGGCAGATTCGCCTCCACCAAATGCGCAATCTCCTGACCGATTATATTGTATATGGCAAGACTTACTATCCCGTCGGATGGAACCTGGTATTCGATAGTCGTCCAAGCGTTAAATGGATTAGGATATATAGCGGTTATATCAAATTCATCTGGTGAGGCGAGTTCTTCCTTGTCTATATCGGAAATTCCGACCAGCATCCTAAAAGGAATGATAAATTCGCCTTCGATGGCATTATGGGTGAAATATATTTCACCCTCATAAATTCCATCTAGGAAGCCACGGGCAATAAGGGTAAAGTTTAACTGTTGCTCTGAACCAGCGGATAAAATTCCATTAGTGGGCTCTATTTGCATCCAATCTTTGCGAGCCTCAATCTGATATATCGCCAAACGGTCACCACCATTATCAGTGGGGATATTTAAACAAGTTAATAAGACTGCAGCATATAGGTCATAAGTCTCAGTGATAAATGAACCCATCAAACTCAACGGTGTTTCAGGAAAAGGATTAATAAACTTATGAACCATTACGGTATCGCCATTGTTAGGATTTATTTTATAGACAAAATAATCTGGGGAAATATTTCTAATTAGATATAAACCATATCCGTCGGGATTATTATGCCAATAGTCCATTCCATATTTCCTAATATTACTCGTTCGAATCGTTCTTCCCAAAAAACGACCCTCGCGGTCATACGCTGAAATGTTCGGTGATGTAATTCCTGTTACCCATAAAATTCCATTACGGCTGTCAAAAGCAATGCACTCAATAGGGTTTATATCCGTGAGGAAAGAGGTTACAAGTTCGCCGGTAGGTCTGAAACCGTATACAAAAGCATTTTCACCACACCATAAGAGTTCACCATCATATGCTAAATCTTTAGTTCCATAAATGCTATTGCCGAACTGGGGGAATGAGTTTATTAATTGAACTTCTTCATCAAAGACATAAAACATTGGTTGTAAGTTTGCTCTATTTGCACCGCCGACATAATATCGCCCGTTCACATAGGCAAGGGCTTGCACGCGGTCTTCATTTAATATTGCACCAAAATCTATGGTTCGCCGCAAAGTCCAGGGTTCGACATTACTATCACCGCGTAAGCGGGTATTGGCACACCAGTTTAAGGTCCCATTACCACGATTAGATAATAATATCGGTATTACCATAGTATCACCACTATCCACCTCGACTTCAAAAAACCGTTGCGATAAATGAAACTCAGGGTGTAATAAACCGAAGGATACATGAGCAGTTTCAGCAGGAGCAATGTGTATATTGGTTAATGTTGAATCGTTATAACCGGGTTTAGAAGCGGTAAAGTTTAAATCAATACCCGCTATAATCGGGGAAATTAAATACTCTCCGTCAGCGTTTGTTGTAGCATAGTTACCATAATTTGTTTTAATAAGGGCATTTTCAATAGGTTGACCTGTAGCCACATCAATTACACGACCATTCACCACCCCAGTGTCAAAAGCAACTAAAGTAGTGAATAGAATAGCACGACCATCTTCTAAGGGAGCAGCACCCGGATGTAGCCGTCCATAATATGTATATTCAAGTCCCGTCTTTAAATCTGGGCTGCCGATACCTACAGTTGCAAAAGGGGTGTCCCAACTCTCGTAACAGAGGCGTTCATTGGATACAGTTTGATATTGAAACACAATATCGCCATCGCCGGTTAAACTTATGCTGAACTCAGGGTCATAAAGTAAAACCTGGAAAGTTTCTAGCGCACCTATTCCTTGAGGCACTAAGCGATTCATTCGGTTCCACTCGATGATGAATATATGTCGTTCCTCGTCAAAGAAGGTGCAAATTTTACTATTATCAGAGGTAACTAAATCTTCCCAGAATGGACATATCATACCGGGCAGAACCATACCTCCCGGTATAGTATGGTTGCGCCCCGAGATAACGCTGGCTTGATTACCCATAGCAATCCAGCCATTGGTGCAAACGGTAATTTGATTGAACCGTTCACCATAGTATTGAAATTCAAAGGGTAAATCAACCACGGTAGAAGTGTCTTGCTCAGCATTTCTATCTATTAATCTAAGGTCGGTGCCATTACCACCCAATTGGGGATCTATTTCTATCCAGTTATAAATAGGAGTGGTAAACCAACCGGTATCAGTGTTATCATAGCAAACATATCCGTATAGGTCTGGACCGAATGGCTCATTCACATAGGGTGTATCTGTAGGGATGCTGAAAAATAAAGTATCAACATAACCATTTTCTGCGCGCACCGCTAACCCTAACTCTACATTTGAACCTGGAATATGGAGTCTATTTAATAATATTTCAAATAAACCTGAGGAACTGCCCACACAACCGGGTTCAATTTCTTCAAAATCGCTACGGGCATTGCTTACCACGACTGAAGATTGCCTACTGAATAAAAAGCCGTCCACAGAGGGACAAAAAACACCACCTCTATTGCGGAGTTGAATTGTAAATTCAGTCGGTCTATTAAATCGCGGCATTTCATTTTCCCATATTAAGCCTGCAAATTCTAATTTTGGTCCGATTACCGTGAAAGCAAATGAACTTTGCCACAAATCATTATCACTGAATAACTCTAAATTAAATTCGGCTTGATGATTATGGGGACAACTCGGTTCAATAATCACTTCAAAATGGGCTACCACTGTATCATTTGGTTGCGGAGCCTGTTCAAATTGTTCTTCCCAATCTGTGATAATTATATATGGGTCATCAGTGGTAATTCCGGCAGCGAAAAGTCCCTGCGGTGCTTCTTGCCCTGAATTAATAATACTTACCAGTAAAGTAAGTTCCTCACCCGGATTAGGCGTATTATCATTATCATCCTCAATTGATACATCAACTACCCCGAAGCCAGTTTGAATCATTTCAACTGGTAGGTCCGCTAAATAGGGATAGAGATTATTGCCGGTTACAGTCAATTTAAAAACCCCCTCTAAAGTTGTCGAACCATCGATGATAAAATGTGCTAAGCCATTGGAATCGGTTAGATTAACTAATTGAAGTTGATTTGGTTTATATAAGCAAACAGTCGCGCCTTCTAAAGGGGGATTGCCTTGCTCATCTAAAGATACTTGAATTGATATTTCAGTTTGACCACGAGATAGATTTTCTGGATGTTGGACTATAATCCTTTTAGGAACAGCGGTAAAGAGTTCCGTGGTAGGGTCGCCCATAAGGTTATAACAATAAGTGGTAACTAACCAACTTTCCAATTGACGAACTTCAGGATGTAAAATATCCCCGATACCTGCATAATTGCGATAAAGGTCAAGTTTACCCCCCATCAATGCCCAGCCCTGTTGTTTTATACCTAAAGAGAAAATAGAACGAAGAATCCCTCCTACTATCATATTATTATATTGACCGCGAGTAGCACCAGATGAACCTACCGCACCAATAGCACCGGCATTTTGTAAATATAACAACCGTTCGGTTGGCGCTATAGCTCTATACAATCCTTGTGAGTAATCTCCAGTATTGCAAGTGGCTAATATTACAAACGGATACATTTGGGGATTACGCAGGCTTTCTATTATATCAATACTTGCAGCATATTGAGCATTGCCGCGATAGATAAAAAAGTTTATTCCGCTATTAAAGTTATTTAAAATAAAATCAGATGGATTAATTACCGGTGAAGCGGGGTCAAAATAAAATTCATCTATTCTATTATAACTATTTAATCTTAAAAGATTCACAACCCATTTGCACACATCGATAGAGGAAAGACCACTTGAGGCATGAGTTGAGGTTACCGCAGCGCGCAACTGCCAACCTCTCTGTAGGTCGTTATCACCTAAAAAAGGCTCCGATTCATATTGGACGATTTTATTAACGATATATCTAAGATTATCAATATAATTAAAACTCAACCTTCCTATTGAAATTTCGGGCAGGATATCATCGCCATCAAGGAGACAAAATAGGTGGTCGGTCTCGTACATATATTGGGCTTCACGGCGCATATCAAAACAACCTATCTGGAAATTGCCCGTAGCATCCCCACAAAGGACCACGGCTTCGGGAGGGATGTCCCATTCATCATAGGCTGTTTGAATAATTTGTTTTACTGAGGCGGCGTCGCTTGGATTTTCAACACGCAAAATCTCGGCTTTCCAGCCCATTCTTCGACGCCACTCAATTAACGGTTGTAAAGCATTATAGACTTGGTTCCAGTCTTGCGCTGAACCGATGATGTAAATAACTGATCCATTGCGGATTCCGGTATCTCTCGGGGGCTCTTCTTGGAAATTAAGGGCTAATTTTGAAACTAACTGAGCCATTGCCCTTGAAGGACGAACCTTTTCGGGATTATAAAGTGGATTTTCACCTACTCCGTTGTAGTTAAGGGAAACCTGAACGGTTTCATTTATTTTTATTTTTTGGCGGATAGCATCATATTGAACGGGATAAAAACTTATCTTTGAAAGCCTATACCCGCGCATAATGGCTGGTGGGGTAATGACTATCGGTTGGGAAGGGAAAAAACCCGTCGGTAGGGCGTCAATATTACTTAAATCCTCTTGATTTAAAAGATTACCATCCTCTTTTAAGGCTGAAAAATCCTTGGTTAAAATCCCGTTCATCTCTTCGCTCTCTAAGCCTTCAACCACAACTTCGACCTCGCCTGTCGGTGGTAATAACACCAAGCGCGAGATAACTGGCAAGGTTAGTCCATTATCAAAGGTTACATATTCTTCGTCGGGAAGAACCAACTCGGATATAGTATTATCAATGGAGGTTAATTCACTTTTGATTTCTAAACTGCGAGCATCGAAGAATATTTGGGTACAGGTTGGACTTTGCGCTATAAGTATCGCAGCGTCCGACCGATGGTTGTTCGATTCACCCGGATGTGCTGCTAATAAAGTTGAATACGGCATAATGGTTATAAATATAACCATCAAAATGATAAGGGCTCCTGTTTTTAAAATACCCCCTTCCTTCCTTATAAAACTAAGTTTCAACATAATTCATACCTCCACTAAGATAATAATGATTTTAAGATTTTAATTTTTCATAATCAATGTAAAATAAAAATTCCTAAAAAACAAGGAAAATTTAAAACTTTTATAAAAAAATTATTGGAAATTCAGAAAGTTGCTATTGATTTGATATTCAAGATTTTAAAAACATTACCCTATTACAAAACCGTTTAGCCCGATTATATGGGATCACATCGAATACCTCGCCGCGAGTCAATTTTTGGGTGAGGTTGTGCCAGAATTCTAAGGTGTATAAATCGCCGTGAACGGATTTGAAAATGCTCTTTAAAGGTCGCGGAATACCCGAGTATTTTTCTATTTCATCCATAAAGAAATCCCCTTCGCTGGCACAAATCCAATCTTCTTCAGGTTCATTTTCTTCAAAATCGGTGCGAGGTAGGGGTTTTTGACGGAAATTAATTCTATCTATTGATAAAACATCATCATAGTCAAACAACACCACCCGTCCCCAATTGGTAACGCCATAGTTCCAGGTATTAAATAGGTCGGTGGGAAAGACTCCGCTCGCTGCGATATCTTTTATAAAATAGCCAAAATCAATGAGCACCGAGCGCAAGACTTCGGGGTTCTTCTCGGATTCAAAGAACATCGGTAGAGGAATGACTCTCCGCTGGACATAAAGGTGGTTGATGGTTACATATTCTTCATCAATTTGGACATTTTTTTGAGCGGCGCGGGTGAATTCGTCGAGCAGTTCATCGCTGAACCGTTTGCGTCGAAAGCGAAGATTTTCAAATTCCTGAGTATCTACCATCCGCCCGGCGCGGTCGCGGTGCGAGACAAAATCATATTTCTTACGAACCTCATCCATCGTGGTGGTCTTTGAGGTGGTGTTGAGCGACCGCAGGAAACAAGGATAGTCCTTGATGACTTTTAGAACAAAATTGTAATTAGGCAGGGTGAAAACTATCATCACTGCCCCCTCTAACCCGGGGGCAATTATAAACTTCTCTCTGTTAATGTGTATAAAGCGGTGTAAGTCTCTATAGAATTCAGTTTTGCCATGACGGTTATAACCCAGCGAGCTGTAAAGTTCTGCTCTTTCTGCATTTGGAATGATACTTTGCAGAAATTGTATCAACGCATCGTATCTCTCAACATCCACAAAGAAATATGAATAAGCGAAACTGAAGAGAATCCCCACTTCTGCGGTGGATAATAATACTGTGTCTGCATATATTCCTTTATCGGAGTTAATTAACGGAATAATTAGGGGGATTATTGTATTGCCTGCATTAATCCGACCCACAATATAGGCTTCTTTGTTGCGGTAAAAAACCGCATTAACGATATCAATAGTATAGTTCTGCACGTATCCTATTATGGGCCAGAGAAATAGGTCTACCTCTTGGGAAATATAATCTGCATCACGGTCAAGGTCTTCATATGCTACCTGAAAAGAGAAATCTCTTAAGATGGCTTTTATCACCACCTTTTTATCGTCGGTGGATATATAGCAGTTAAAAATGTCCTTTTCAATGGGGATATTACTTGTTTTAGGTTCCAAATAAAAGAATTCAACCTTTCTATTCACACCGATAGTCTTAAGCATTTTCCGGGTTACTGAGTTGAAGAAGGTTTCCGTTCTTTCTATATCGTATCGTTCTTTTATAAGTTCAGCAAACTCTTGTTTAGCAATCATCCAGATGGCTTCTTCACATGCTTGTTCCCCGAGAATATAATGTAATTTTTCAGTAGCGCGCTCAAGGGCGTTTTCATAAGCGTCCAACCTTTCAGAGGCATCCCGCCAAACCCCTTGCCAATCGCGCGCTTCAAATCTCAACTTAGCGCGTTGAGTTATTGTTTTAAATTCACGGTCAAATGCCTCAAAGGCTTCCAGTGTCAGTTTGGCTGCGATTTGGGCTATCTGTTTTTCGTTCATTAATTAGATTTTATTAAATTAATTGAATATTTGTCGTTAAAAAAATACCGACAGGGGCTTTCCTGCCGGTATTTTGAAGTAGTGTATTAATCTAACGGTCTTTACAACCCACTTCGGTAATATCACTATCACTATTTAAGTGATATAGCGGTTACCCACGAGTGAAATATGGTTTATTTAGAGGCACCGACCGTTTTCTTAACCCAGGCTGTCGATACGGATTTAGGCCTTGTAATAGCCGTTCCAATAGCACGATTGATTATCAGTTGTGCCAGCATACCCATTGCCCGGGAAACGCTGAACAAAACGGTGTAGTATGGGAATTCTACCAAACCGTAATGATAAAGAAGCGCACCCGAACCAGCATCGACATTGGGCCAAGGGTCCTTTACTTTCGGTTTACCGTCAGCACCTAAATACTCTTTAGCCAAAATATCGGGAACGACTTTGAAAGTTAAGTCAACCGTCTGGAATACTGGGTCATTAGGCATATACTTCAGCCCGAATTCCCGGAACCCAATGAAGCGTGGGTCACATACCCTTAGAACTGCATGCCCATAACCTGGTATTACGCGACCAGAATTTAAAGTCTCTAAGGCGTAGTCGTGTAGTTGTTTCTCTGTGGGCACACCATTGAATTTCTTCATAGTGTCGAGAATCCAAGCGAGACACTCCTGATTGGCGAGCCCATGAAGAGGTCCGGCTAAGCCGTTGAGACCTGCAGAAACTGCATAGTAAGCATCCGAAAGCGCTGAACCTACTGTATGACAGGTGAACGCGGAAACATTACCACCTTCATGGTCGCTATGGAAGTTAAGATATAGACGGATTAACTTGGCAAAGTCGCCCAGTGGGTCGGGTAAGCCTAACATACGGGCATAATTTGCGCCCCAATCTAAATTAGGCATATAAGGAATTGGGTCACCTTTACCATAGCGAATCCGATAGACACCTGCGGCAATTACGGGTAAAACTCCCAAGATTCGCAAGGCATCTTCTAACATAGGAATCCAATAGTCTTCCTTTTTCATTCCCTTATCATACCAAGCACGGAACACCGATTCCCGTTCCATAACTAAAATAGCGGTGTTTAGCATTGCCATCGGATGTGAATCGGCTGGCATCGCCTGCAAAACATCCCATACATAATCCGGAACGGTTGACCGTTTGGCTAAATCCAATTGTAAAGCCTCAGTCTCGGCTTTCTCGGGTTTAACGCCGGTCAAGAGAAGGTAAAAAATCTCTTCTGGCCATAAATCTTTAATTTCTAAAAGCGGGTAGCCTCTAATGATGAGTCCTTGGTCCGGCTCAACCACTGAGGTGTCACAAATTAAACCCTTAACACCCCGCATACCGCCATAAGCCTGTTCGACGTTAACCTCGGAAATTTTAACAGCGCCAAATTCCTTCTTTAAAGCGCCTATCTCTTTGCGCATTTCAGGAACAAGTTGCGCAAATCTTTCTTGTAGTGTTAACATTCATTTACTCCATTTGTTTTGTTTTTACTGCGGTTTCACCCTACTGATTAGACGCCGCAGCCTTTAATAGTATCGCCCCGATAATGATGAACAACGATGGTGTTTCCTATTAAAGTTGACGGCATTAAAACCTGTTAAATATAACTTATAAT
>FWPV01013343.1_pt1 | contig 12370 bp, 9 predicted proteins | sample 2228371 | NCBI WGS metagenome assembly FWPV01 (sample SAMEA103939776, study PRJEB20133) | metagenome | reverse complement strand
GCTTCGGCGGCTGAGGCCGCTTCGGCGGCTGAGGCCGCCTGGGCGGCAGGAGCGCCTCCAGCGGGCGGCGCCGGCTTCTCTGCGCCGCCGCCTGCCGCGCCTCCTCCACCCGTCCCCAGGGAGACGCCCAGGGCGGCGGCGTATTTCTGCGCGCGGGCTTCGTAGTCGGCGGGATGACACGACTGACAACTGGCCTTAACGTCATCGAGGGGCGCAACCAATCCCTGGTGAGCCGCTTCCTTCTCTCTGGCCTGCACGTTGCCAGCGTGACAGAATTCGCAGAAGTCGCCGAAGGCGTGCGCCTGGTGCCATTCTCCCAGAGAGTTGACGGGGGCCTGGCCCTGGACTTCATGGCAACTCTTACAGGAAGAGACGGACGAGCCGCATTGCGCCTGCGCCGGCTCGCGTCCGATAGCGAACAGCAGGAGGACAGCGGCCAGGCAGGCTGCCCCCCAGACCCCGATACGACGAGACATACGCGCGCCCTCCTCTCTTCCTCTTGCCAGCAAGTTGCGGAGGTCGATCGAACCAACGCCCTGATCGCCAAGCATAGAAAGAAATTCTATAAAAAACCATGATGCAGATCATTGCTCATTATAAGTATTTATGATAATCTATGATCGTCACTGATAATAAGGGGGTGGCAGCGTGCTCAATCCAGATAGTTTGCAGGTCTTCGTCGTCGCAGCCGAGACCGAGAACTTCTCGCTGGCTGCGCAGCGGTTGCACCTCAGCCAGCCGGCGGTCAGCCAGCACATCCAGGGGCTGGAACAACGTCTGGGGGTCTCGCTCTTCGACCGCAGCGGGCGTCGCATCAAGCTGAGCGCGACGGGGGCGGCCCTGCTGCCGTTCGTCCAGGAAGTGATGCGCGCCCACAAGCAGCTCGAGGAGGCGGCCTTGGCCTGCATGGGCGAGGTCATCGGCCATCTCACGATCGCCAGCTCGGCCACCTCGGCGCGCTATGTGTTGCCGCGTCTGCTCGCGCACTATCGTGAGCGCTATCCCCTGGTGCGCGCGACCGTCCTCGTGCGTCCCCAGGCGCAGGTGTTGGACGGGCTGATGACGGGAGAGATCGACCTGGGCGTGCTCTACGAGCGAGCGCCGCGCAATGGCTTGCGGTACCGACGCTTCTTTCAGGACGAACTGGTCCTTGTGGCGCCGGCGGGCCACCCCTGGGGCGCGCGCGCGAGCATCGAGCCGAACGAGCTGTACGCGGAGCGGTTCATCATGCGCGAGCCGACCTCGGGCACCTACGCGACGCTGCGCGAGAATCTGGGCGCCGTCGGGGTGGAAGTCGATCGCCTGGAGCGGGTGCTGACGGTGGAGAACTCAGAGGCCATCCTGATGGCGGTGGAAGAGGGGATTGGCCTGGGCTTCGTGCCGTGCATCGCGGCGCGTCGTTGCCTGGCGATGGGACGGATCCAACGCGTGCAGGTGACGGGGGTGATGATGACGCGCTGGCTTTATCTTGCGCAGAACATCAGCCGGCCGCAGGGGCCAGCCCTACATGCCTTCTGGCGTTTCATGGAGGAGGCGGATGTCGAAGGACTTCTGGCCGCGCCCGCGCCCATCTGTCACGCCTGGCAGGCGGCGCCCGAGTCGCGCGCCTCTATCAGCGCGCCGTTGATCACCTATACCTCTTGACCTCGAGGGGACGACGTGGGCCGTACAGGGCTATCCCATTTGCCGTGAGCAGGCATTCAACATATACTTGGAGCATCCATTTATCAGGCTCGGTGTCTTCTTATGCGAGATCGTCGAGGAGCAAACCTGCGCCCGCATCGCGGGGGACGTCTGAGCAGACCTCGCCGTTGGGGGCGGGGCCTGTCCCGAGAAGTCGCCTGGCTCAGCGCTGCCTTCGGGCCGATCGGGCGTAGTCAGCCAGATGCTTCGGCTCCCCCAACATCCGCCGACGCGGCCGCCATCACGCGCGCGCTCGTCGCCGAGAGCCTGGCCGCCGCCCCCGATCGTCCCCAACCGGCCATCGGACCGGCGACGCTGATGGACGAACCGGCCGCCGCCAGCGCCGACCGCGCGCTCGCCATCGATCCGCAAGCCGCCGATGCCATCGAACAACGCCTGGTCGCCGATAGCCGCTCCGCCGCGCCCGACCTCGCCGCCGCAGGCGCGACGCTTCCCCCGCCCGATCTCCTCGCCGCCTACGGCGACGCGATCGACGACCGGACCCTCGCCGATCTCGTGTTCACGCCGCCGCTCGGCTGACGCTCACTCCTCCAACCGGACCACATCGGCGCCCAACGCGCGCAGCTTCTGGTCGATGTTCTCGTAGCCGCGATCGATCTGGCCGATGTTGCCGATCACGCTCTGCCCTTGCGCGCACAAGGCCGCGATCAACAACGCCATCCCCGCCCGAATGTCCGGACTGCTCAGCGACGTCCCATGTAGACGGCTCGGCCCCACCACCACGCAACGATGGGGATCGCACAGGATGATCTGCGCGCCCATGGCGATCAGACGATCCACGAAGTAGAGCCGGCTCTCGAACATCTTCTCGTGGATCAACACCGTCCCCCGCGCCTGCGTCGCCACCACCAGCGCGATCGACATGAGGTCGGCCGGGAAGGCTGGCCAGGGAGCGTCGTCGATCTTGGGGACGGCCCCGCCCAGATCAGGAGCGACTTGCAGATCCTGTCCATCCTCGATCACGAGATCGTTCCCCTCCAGGTGCAGGCGCACTCCCAGCCGATCTCGAAAGATCATCAGGATCATGCGCAATTGATCGGCGGCGACATTGCGAATGCGCAACGTGCCCTCTGTCACCGCCCCCAGGCCGATGAAAGAGCCGATCTCGATGAAATCCGGGGAGATGGTGAACTCGCCTCCCCGCAACGATGAGACCCCTTCGATCGTCAACGTATTGCTGCCGATCCCCTGGATGCGCGCGCCCAGACCGTTGAGGAAATGGCAGAGGTCCTGTACGTGCGGCTCGCAGGCGGCGTTGCGGATGATGGTGCATCCCTCCGCCAGAACAGCCGCCATCACCGCGTTCTCGGTCGCTGTGACGCTGGCCTCATCGAGCAGGATATCGTTCCCCCGCAGACGCTCGGCGCGCCCGTCCAGGCGATTATCGTAGTCGAAGGTCGCGCCCAACGCCTGCAACGCCAGGAGATGAGTATCGATCCGCCGGCGGCCGATGCGGTCGCCGCCTGGCATCGGCAGATAGATGCGGCCCATACGCGCCAGCATGGGGCCGAGCAAAGTGATCGAGCCGCGGATCAACCCGAACAGATCGGGGTCGGGCGAAACGCTCGCGATCTGGCGCGCCTGCAGACGAATCGTCCCCTGTCCCTCCTCCTGGACCTCAACGCCCAGCAGTTGCAGGAGCTGCAGCATCGTCAACACATCGCCGATGCGCGGGACATTGCGCAGGACGATCGGCTGATCGGTTAACAAGCTCGCCGCCAACAGCGGCAGCGCCGCGTTCTTGTTCCCACTCGGCGTGATCACGCCGTTCAGCGGCCGACGACCGTGAATGACGAAGCGGGCCATGCTTCTCTTCCTCCGACTGCGAATCTCATCTCAACGAAGTCACCCTCAAGCTGCCGCCCAAACCGGACTGGAGGCTTCAGCCGATCCACCTCTGAACACAAGAGACCGCCTGAAGGCTCGAATCCAGCCGGCCAGCTCTCATCGGCTGAGCGCGGAGCGCAGCATCAACGTCTCCGTGGGCAACCCCTTCGCTCAGCCTGCGACAGCACAGCCATGATAACATAGAAAACGCAGAAGCCCGATAGAATGAGCTATCGGGCTTCAGATTGCGAGATGCCGATGGCTGGACGCGTGAGCGCAAACGACTCAGCGCCCCGATCAATTGGAGTCGGAGGTTGCAGCCCCGCCGATCATGATTAGCGAAGCAAGCTTCCCTTCAGGACCGCCGCCCATTCCATCAGCCAGTCTGGCAGCGCAGGCGTATAGGCCGTGAAACTGCTAAGCCTGACCGCTGTCGGCGTCACGATGCCGATCGCCCAATCCGAGAGTTGTCGCACATGAGCCCGCGTGATCGTGCGGTTGACCGGATCGATGCTGGACACGTCGCAATCCCATGACTGCGTCGTCGTGTTGTAGCGACATACGCGATTCTCGGGGCTGGGGTCCGAGTCCAGCGGCAGGGTAAGGGTCAGATCGAAGTTGCGCGCCTCTGGGTTGGCCGTGATCCGCCAGTAGCGCCCCTCCACGATCCCCTCGCTGGCGTAGGGCGGCTCGCCGTCGAACTGCTCGACCGTCAGGGTCGTGAGCTGGATGCCGGGGAAGACCACCTCGATCATGACGTCGGTCGGCCCAAACTGGTAGACGCCGACGCCTTCGATGCTCTTCACGATCGTGTGGCTGTCGCTGATCTTCAGCTCGAAGGCGCCGACATCGCAGCGCCGGTCGCTCCGTCCCTGGCCCCGTTGATCGCCGGCCAGACAGGCAACCTCTCCGCTGCCAGGCGACAGCGGATTGCCGCGATCGATCGCCGGACTGTTCGCCAGGAGCGCGTGGGTCAGCGTGGCGCCGCCGTTGTCGGCCAGGGGGCCGACCTGCGGATCCAGGCCGATGAGATTGCCCGTTGCGTCGCCGCCGATCGCGCAGCCGTTCGCCGTCTGAATCAGGTTGAACCCCTGCGAGGTCAGCGCGCCGCTGCAATCCATCGGCTGATCGCCGCTGCGATTGAGGGCCAGCAGGCTGTTAGCCGCCCGGACCGCTCCCCCTTCGTTGTAGAAGCCGCCGCCCGCGCCGAAGCCGTCGCGATCCTCGTCGGCCGCGTTCTCGACCACGGTCGCGTTCTTAAGCTCCGTCGTCGCATTGCTGGCATTGTCAACGCCGCCGCCATGGCCGCCCGCTCCATTGCCGCTGATCGTGGCGTTCCTCAAGGAAAGCGCGCCCACGTTCGAGATCGCCCCTCCCCAGCCGCCTGCCGCGGTCTGATTGCCGCTGATCGTGCTGTTGGTCAAGACGGCCGTGCCCACGTTGAACAGGCCCGCCCCTGATCCGCCAGCGCCAGGCTCGCTGCCGGCGCCGGTGCGATTGCCAGTCACACTGCTCTCCTCGAGGGTGAGGGTCGCGGCATAGGCGTTATACAGGCCGCCGCCATAGCCGCCTTCGCCCCCTTCCCCGCCGTTGCCCGTCACGTTATCGCTGACGACGGTCCGGCGCAACGTCAGCACGCCGCCGTTCCAGATGCCGCCGCCCAGGCCGCCCGCCCCTCCCGCGCCGACGCCGTCGCCCGTGGCGTTGGCGGCGATCCGACAGTCGCTGAGGAGAAGCTCCCCGGCGTTGGCGATCCCACCGCCATCTTCGCCATTCTCCCCATCTGGCGCGCGGCCGTTGCGCACCGTCAGCGCGTTCACCTGGACTTTGGTTCCCTCTAAGATATGGAGGACGCGATCGATCTGGCCGCCGTCGAGGATGGCGGCGTCGACGCCAGCGCCGTTGATCGTCAGGTTGCCGGCGATGTCGAGGTCCCCGCTGGCGCTGGCGTCTTCGCTCGCGCCGCCGATCGTCAACACGTAGACGCCAGCCGGCAGGACGATCACGTCATCCCCCGCCAGCGCATTGGCCTCCTGAACCGCCGCGCGCAACGAACAGGCGCCATTGCCATCCGCGCATACGCCATCGCCGGGGGCGACGTCGACGCTGTCCACCGTTGTATTGACGGTGAACGTGCCAGCGTATGCCCGCATCTCGCTCGCCTGCAGGCTCAACCCTACCAGCAAGGCCGTGATCGCCAGCAGCCACAATCCCTTGACGATGAGCTGCACAGGATAAGCTCGCAGAGCGATTGCCATATGACCTTCCCTAAAAGCCTGTCCGAAAAACGGTTCTGGCTGGTCTCCTGACCGTGCCGAAACTTTTCGGATAGGTTCTAAACAGAACGGAGCCGCCTGCTCCGAACATAGTGAAACGATTCACTTTAAAATCTACATCCTCCAGCCGCGACCCTTGTATCCCCCTTTGGTCTCGTTTATAATCCCTGCGACCAGGACCATAGGAGGAAGCGATGGCGCTAGACCAGGAACAGCTCATCTTCACCTGCGATCTCGAACGACTGCGCGGCGGAGGATCATTTGGCAATCCCCTCTGCTTCGCGCGCGCCAGCGCCGCCTCTGACCTGGAGGGGCTGTACAGCCCGCAGGATGATCGCTGGTATTGCGGACAGGTGCGTTTCCGCTTCCTGGCCAATGGCCAGCTTCTCACCCCCGTGACCACGCGCTTCTTCCCCGCTTACCAGGAGACGATCTACGGCGAAGAAGGGATCGTCGTCTCCCAGCGTTTCTTCGTCCCCTATCAGGTCGGCTACGAGCAGGGCGCCTGCTGGCAGATTGACTTCGAGACGGAAGGGCACCAATACATCCAGATCGACGTCGATATCCGCTGGCCGGCGGTGCGTTCCTTCAGCCACACGCGCCAGGCGCCGCCGGCGGAGATGGAAAAACTCGTCCGTCAGGAGATGGAACAAGGGCTGCTGGTGGCGCGCACCGTCGGCGCCGAACGCGAGGTGCGCGTGTTCGGCTCGAACGGACCTCCCTCGCGCGTGACCTTCAGCGAGCCGGGACACGCCCGCCTTTCGTATTTCATCCTGGCCGAAGGCTACGTCGACGTGCCATTCATCCTCACGTTCTCGCCCGCCGGCGAGCAGATGGCCTGGAACGGGTTCCTGGCCAATGGCGATGTCGGGCCGCTCCTGCGCGAGACCAGCCAGCGCATCGAGACGGCCGTCCGCCAGGGGAGGATGATCACGCCCGACCCGATCATCAACCGCGGCCTGACCTGGGCGGCAGTCGACACCTTGCGCGTCCAGCAGCGCTACCGCCTGGGCCGAGGGTTCACCAACGATCCCCCCGCCGATGTCGTGGTCGTGCGCGACGCCGCCTGGTACGGCCTGGGCGCCGATTACCTGTCCCCCGACTTCGTGACCGGCCTCTACGATCTGATCCGCGAGCACGGCGTCCACGAGGGCGGCAAGCTGACCGAATACATCCACGCCGTCTCCGGCGCGCGCGATGATTACGGGCTGAACCTCAACGACGATACGCCTCTGTTCCTCATCGCCGTCCACCATCATTATCTCCTTCACCGCCGCGCCGATTTTCTGGCGCGCTTCTATCCGACCGTGCGCAACGCCGCCAACTGGATCATCCGCCAGATCGAAGGCGGGCTGGCGCAAGCGCGCGCCAACGGCACCAACGTCCACGGCATCGCCAGTTGGCGCAACATCATCCCGGGCTATCGGCTCGACGGCGCAGTGACCGAGATCAACGCCGAGTGCGCGTGGGCGTTGCGCTGCGCCGCCGAACTGGCCGCCCTCAGCGGCGACAGCGCCAACCAGGCGCGTTTCGAGTCGGAGGCGACTGCCCTGGCGCAGGCGATCCATCAGCGCCTGCTTTCTCCGGAGACCGGGCTGTATTTGCTGGCGCTCGATCCCCAGGGCGCGCCGCGCGCCGATCTGACCGTCGACCAGGTCTTCCCATTGCTGGCCGACATCGCCCCCGCCGATGTGCGCTCGCGCGTGATCGAACGCCTGTGGAGCCCGGCCTGGATGTCGGCGTATGGCCTGCGCACGGTCGGCGAGGACGAGCCGGCTTACGACCCGCGCTTCGGCTTCGGCCTGATGGGAGGCATCTGGCCCAACGCCTGGGTATGGGCAACCATGGCCGCGCGGGCGGACTCCCAACGTCTGGTCGAGGCCCTGCGCGCCCTGTGCCTGCTCTGCGCGCTGCGCTCCGACGAAGGCAAGGCTGACCGCGTGCCCGGACAGTTCCCCGAGTGGCTGGACGGCGACACGGGCGAGAGCCTGGGCATGGCCCTCAGCCCGTGGCTCCCTCCCACCCTCTTGTGGCTGGCGATCGAGGGCCTGGCCGGCCTGCGACCACGGCCGGAAGGGATGACGGCGGCGCCGTCCGTGCCCGCCGATTGGAGATGGTTCGTGTGCCAGCGCATCCCGCTCGGCGACGATTTCCTGACGGTGATCTACCTGGATGGCGTGCTTCACACCAATCAGCCGATCCACAGCGCGCTGCCCGTCGAGGTCTACGACCAGATCGAAACCGCGCGCAGCGCCGAGCCGTCCTTCATCCTGCGGCGCGCCGGACGCCGCTGGCTCTTCGCCTGTGCGCCCGACGAAGGGTGGAGCGACGCCGTGCGCGTCGATAAACGCCCCGTGCGCGTGACCCTGGCCGCGGGCGCGGCCCGCCTCATCCCCATCGACGAGGAGCAATGAACCCATGCGGTCGGCCTTGAGCGTTTTCTGGCGCTCTCTGCAATATTGGAGCGACGAGATCGCGCTGCTTGTGCAGATGAACGCGGCCTGGGTGCTGGCCATGCTGCTGATCATCCCCGGCCCGCCCGCGACGGCGGCGCTGTTGGTGGTGGCCAATCGCATGGCGCACGGCGAGCTGGTGAGCTGGCGCGTGGCGCGCGATGCCTTTCGTCGCTACTTCTGGAAGGCGTGGAGGTGGGCGATCCTCAACGCCGCCTTCATCGGCCTGCTCATCTACAACTATCTCTTCTACCGCAACCAGGCGAGCGGGACGTTGTGGATCGTCGTGCAAGTAGCCTGGGCAGCCGTCGCCCTGGCCTGGGCCGCCCTGCAACTGTACTGGTGGCCGCTGCTGCTGGAGATGCCAGACCATCCCCTGATTGGATCGCTGCGCAACGCCGCCAAGCTGGCCCTGCTCAACCCGCTCTTCACAGGGACGCTGACCCTGATCGTCCTCCTCTTCGTCGCGATCGGCGTCGGGCTGGCGCTGCCGGCGACATTGATGTTGACGAGCGTCCTGGCGCTCGTGGCCAACCACGCCACGCTCGACCGCCTGGCCGCCTATCGCGAGCTGCGCGCGCAGCTTGAGGAACCGCTGCCCGCCAGCGCTACGCTCGAAGGGATCGATCGCCCGGCGCCCGCCGCAACCGCCAGCGTGCGTCCGCCGCGGCCGCGCGGCCGCGGCGGACGTCGCCGTCCCACTCGCCGCAAAGGATGAGGCCAGACGTGGGCTTTACCATCGGAGTGACCTATTGGCCGCGCCGCAAGGCAATGGGATGGTGGGAGGCGTTCGATCGCGCCGAGACGGCCGAGGAGCTGGCCCACATCGCCGCCATCGGCTGCCACCTGGCGCGCGTGCCGTTGCTGTGGCAGGCAGCGCAACCCAGCGCTGATCGCGTCGATCACCGCACGCTAGACCGGCTGGGGATCGTCCTCGACCAGGCCGCCGCAGCCGGGCTGCAGGTGGTGGTCGATCTGCAAGTGGGGCTGGCCGGCGGCGCGTTCCACATCCCGGATTGGGCGCTCGACTTCCCTCCGGCGACGCCTCCTGTGCGCCAGATCGTGGGCGGTCGCGAGGAGAGCCGCTACCGGTTGCGCGATCCGTTCGCAGATCCCAAGATGCTGGCCGCCCAGCGACGGCTGTTCAACGAAGCGATCGGCTACTACGCCGACCATCCAGCGGTCGTCGGCTGGAGCCTGGGACATGAGCTGGATCGCGCGCGCGCGCCAGAATCGGCGGAGACGGCGGCCGCCTGGCTCAAGGCCCGCGTCCTCGAGATTCGCGAGGCGGCCGAAGCGGCGCGCCTCTTCTGGATCAGCGACCTGTCCGCCTTGGGCCGCGCCTCGAGCATGCGCCCGTCTGCGGTCGCCGAGACGTTAGGCGCGCTGGCTTTCGAGGTCCATCCTGGCCTCCACCCCCTGGCCGAGCATCCACTGGACAGCGACCTGGCGCTTTTCACCATGGCGCTGGCGCGCGCGTTGGTCGCCGCAGCGGCGATCGACCCTGCGCCGATCTGGATCGCAGGGTGCGGCGTGCCCACCGTGCCCGTGCCTGGCGATCCCGGGACCTTCCTGGCGGATGTCGTCGATGCGGAGGTGCGCGATCTCTACTTCGCCAGCGAAGCAGAACAGGCGGAGTTCGTGACGCAGACGCTGGAGGGATTGATCGCGGAAGGGGCGGCGGGATGTTGTCTGGGCTACTACGCCGATTTCGACCGCTCTTTGTGGCAACAGCCGCCGCTCGATCGCTGCCGGCGCGCGCGCGTGCTGGGGTTGGTGCGCCGCGATGGCTCGGAGAAACCGGCGGCCGAGGCCGTACAACGTGTGCGCCAGCGACTCGACGCCGGCCAGCTCACGCCGGGCCAGCCGCGCCGTCGCCTGGAGGTCGACGAGCGGGAGTACTGGCGCGATCCGGAGCGCGCCCTGCGACGGCTTTGCGAGGAGTATCGCGAGGGCGGGCACGGCTAACGGAAGCTCACTTCTGACCTTGAGGAGGCTATCGATGCTGAGGATCGGCCTGTTGGGCAGCGACAACTCGCACGCTGAGCGTTTCTCTGAGATGCTCAACCTGCCGGACCATCCGGCTTACCTGTTGGGCGCCGACGCTCAGATCGTCGCGATCTGGGGCGAAGAGCCAGAGCGCACGCGCCAGGTAGCCGAGGGTGGACGCATCCCCACGATCGTCGCGCGCCCCGAAGATATGCTGGGACAGGTCGACGCCGTGATCTGCGTCACACGGCACGGCGGCCTGCATCTGCCATTGACGCGCCCTTACCTGGAGGCGGGAGTTCCGACGTTCGTTGACAAACCCCTGGCCGTGACCCCCGACGACGCGCGCGCGCTGGTCGCGCTGGCGCAACGCACGGGGACGCCTTTTACCTCGTTCTCGACGGTGCGCTTCAGCGCCGACGCGCAGCGCTTCCTTGAAGGCGCGCGCGCCCTGGGCGGGGTCCGCGCCGGCATCTACACAGGCCCGGCGACGCGTCGCAACATCTACGGCGGGCTGGTCTTCTACGCCATCCACGCCGTCGAGCTGATGCTGGCGGCGCAAGGCGTCGGGATCCTGTGGGTGGACGCTGTGGAGGGGACGGCCGCTGACCAGGAGGGGAATGGCAACGTCACGGCGGTCTGCGCCTGGGCTGACGGGAGCACCGCTGTCCTGGAGCTGACCGTAGACGCTCATTACGGCTTCCGCGCCCTGGCGTTGGGGCGCGAGGGCGCCCTCTCTGCCGACCTTGACATCAGCGACTGCTATCGCGAGGGGATGCGCCGCATCCTGGCCGTGCTCAAGGGAGGCCCCAGCCCGGTGCCGCTGCCGGAGATGGTGGAAGCTATCCAGGTGTGCCACGCGATGGAGCTGAGCCTGCAGCGCGGGACGCGCGTGGAACTGGCGACCGTCTAGAGACGCTGGCGATAACGATACCAGCCGCCGCCCAACGGCTCGATCACGCCTGCGGCGCGCAGCAGGCGCAGGGTGGGCCGGGCGGCGACCGGCTCGCCGAGCAGCCGCGTAAATGTGCGCGCCAACTGTCGCGCCGTAAACGGGTCGGGAAGGCGTCGGCGGCCCAGGTCTTCGGTGAGCAGGCGACGGCGCAGGTGCGCCCGTGCGCTGGCGATCACCTCGTCATGATCGAAGGCGAGCGGCGGAAGCTGCGCCAGCGGCCACCAGGCCGCATCGGTCGCATCGTCGCCGGCGCGTACGGCGAGGTCAGCATCTTCTCCCGGCACGAGGGCCAGATAGGCCATCGTGATCACCCGCTTGCGCGGATCGCGATCGGGCCGATCGAAGGGGCGGAGCGGCTCCAGGACCACATCGGTCAGGCCGGTCTCCTCAGCCAGCTCGCGGCGCGCCGCCTCCTCCAGGGTCTCCGTGATCTCCATGAACCCGCCTGGCAGCGCCCAATGTCCCTCGAACGGCCAGGCGCGACGGCGGATGAGCAGGACGTGCGGGCTGCCCGCGCGCACCGTCCAGACGACGACATCCGCGGTGACCGAAGGGCGGGGATAGCAGTCTACGGCGTCCACAGGCTTCCTCGGCGAGCTACCTACTCATCCTGAGCTGCGGGAGGCTTATCGGTCGGTTCGGCCTTGCGCAGGCGCGTGCGCAGCTTCTCGATGCCCTCTTCCCAGGGCGCCGACGTCTTGTGGCCATTGGCCACTTCCTCCTCAGCCGGGATCGCCGCGCGATAGAGCCGCCGCAAAGCGCGTCGCCCCAATGAGCGCGCCTGCGCCCACTGGAAAGACCCCGAATGCTGCGCCGCACGCCACCAGGGGGTCTCCGGCAAGGGCAGTGGGACGCCCCATTGGACCGCCGTCGCCGCCCACGTCAGGCCAGCGCCGAATCCCACCAGGATCAGATGGTCGTCCTTCTTCACTCGCCCCGCCTCGATCGCTTCGCAGAGCGCGATGGGGATCGAGGCGGTCGAGGTGTTGCCGTAGCGATCGATGTTGATGAAGACGCGATCCTCGTCCAGCTTCAACTGCTTCATCGCGGCGTCGATGATGCGGCGATTGGCCTGATGGGGGATGAAAAGGTCGACGTCGTCGATGGTCAACCCGGCCCGCGCGATCACCTCTTGCGCGGCGCGCGCCATGACGCGAGTGGCGAAT
>FWPV01013342.1_pt1 | contig 12371 bp, 10 predicted proteins | sample 2228371 | NCBI WGS metagenome assembly FWPV01 (sample SAMEA103939776, study PRJEB20133) | metagenome | reverse complement strand
AGCTGGCCAAATCGCACGCCGGCACACCCAGCGTGGCCGAACTCACGCTCACGCTGCGCGAGCTGGTGCCCCAGGTGGCCAAGTACGGCACCTTCAATTTTTTGTTGTCCAACGGCGAGGCGCTGTGGGCCCACTGCTCCACCAAGCTGCACTACCTGGTGCGCCAGCACCCGTTTGCCCAGGCCACGCTGGTGGACCACGACTGGACCGTGAACTTCGCCGAACTCAACCAGCCTGGCGACCGCGCGGCCGTGGTGGTGACCACGCCGCTGACCACCAACGAGCAGTGGACCGCGTTCGCGCCTGGCGAGTTGAAGGTGTTTGTGGACGGCTTGCCGCAGGCTTGAGTTATTTTTCCAGCAGCCACTGGATGACAAACTTGGCGGCAAAACCCACCATGCCAAAGGCCAGGCCCAGGAACAGCACAAAGGTGCCGAACTTGCCCGCCTTGGACTCCCACGCCAGCTGCCCGATGATGAACAGCATGTAGAGCATGAAACCGCCCACGCCGAACGAGAGGCCAAACGCGGCGATTTCCGCTTCGGTGTAGCCAAACATCAGCGGCCCTCCGCCACGTCGGTGAGCGCGTTGCGCTCGGGCAGGCCGCTCACGTCCACCAGGTCGCGGTAGGCATGCCAGCTGGCGTGGCCCAGCACCGGCATCACCAACACCAGGCCCAGCAGCAACGTGGCCAGGCCAAACGTCACCAGCAACATGATGAGCGCGGCCCAGGCGGCCATACACACCGGGTTGTCGGTCACACAGCGCCAACTCGTCAACACCGCCACACGCAGGCTCACGCGGCGGTCAAGCAGCAAGGGAATGGCCACCACACTGGACGCAAAAATCGGCGCCGCCATGATGCCGCCGAGCACCAGCCAGAACTCGAACAGCCAGCCGCTATCGGCCAGCACCACGTGGCGCAAAAAGTCCACCGGGCTGAGGATGGGCACGGGCGCCAGCAAGGTGATGAGCGCGGCCGAGGTGAGCACCCAACCGGTGGCCGACGCGCCCAGCAGGCTGCCGAATTGCACCAGACACCAGTAGTCGTTGCCCCATTTGTTGCGGTGACTGCGCTGCCAGTTGAGCCAGGTGCGCTGCACCAACGCCAGGTCGGCCGGTTCACCCCGCTCGATGGCACGGCTCAGCGCGTACAGGCTGGTGGCCAGCACCGGCGCCACCACCATGAAACCCGAAAAGGCGCCGGCCAGCCACCAGAACTGGTCGTGCGCGAACCACGCGATCAGGGCGCCAAAACCCATCATCGCCACGCCATGCAACAGGCTGAGCGGACCACAGCGCCACATGTCGCGCCAGCCCAGCGCCAACCAGGCCAGGGGACGGGTCATGGCGACCTGGTGCACGGGGGGCAGATCGGCGTGAGCGGGCGATGTGGGCATGGGCAAAACGTGGGAACGAGGGATCGGGTCGAGTGTAGTCAATCGACCTGACGTGGCGACTCACGGCACGGGCACGGGTTCGCTGTCGGCGATGTCCATCACACGCAGGCTCACCCCACCCGACTGGCGCAGGTTCTTGTCGCCGATGACCGGGCGCGAAGCAAACGAGGCGTAGCGCACCCGCAAGGCCTGGATTTCGGTGGCCAGCGCGGGCGCGTCGTCAATGCGCGCCTCGTAGCGTTTGAGCACACCCCAGGCCGACTCGATGACCTTGGCGTTCTGGGTGCTCAGGGCGTCGTCGCGCAGCTCCAGCACCGCCGCACGAGGGTTGCCCGCCAGGCTCTGGCGCATGGCTTTTTCAATCATGTGCAGCACCTGCGTGAGCGTGTCGCCCAGCCGGTCGGCATAGGGCGGGTGGGCCTCTGCGGCCTTGGCCAGCAGTTCGGTCAGGGCCTTGGAGGTGCAGAAGCGCAGACCGATGCGCTGCACCGCGCTGTCCACCTCGTCAAGCTGGATGGCGCGCTGCGCCATCTGCGACAGCAGGGTGAGCAGGTTGCAGGCGGCTTCGAAGTCGAAGCTGTCGTCGCCCACGGTGGCGATCATGGCGCGCACCATCTCCAGCACGCGCGCGGTCTGGTGGTCCAGCATCTGCATCAGGATGTCGATGACCTGAACGAGCCGGCGCAGGCGCACCGACTTGTCGAAACGCTCGACCATGTTGCGGGCGTCGTCCAGGCAACGCTGCAAGCCCTTTTTGTCGTTGTTGGCCAGGCGCATGAAGGCCAGCAACACCAGCGACTGCGCATCGAACATCTTCGAATCCAGCCCCAGGCGCACCGCACGGCTGAGCATCTCCTCGGCCATCTTGGGGTCGCCGCAGTAGTGGGCCAGCATGCCCAGGCGCTGCAAGCGCCCGATAGACGCTGGCGTCATGTCGGCCGCCATCTTGTACGACACCATGGCGCTCTCGAAATTGCCCATTTCGATCTGCGCCCGGCCCATCACGTCGTAGGCATCGGCGTAGCCGGGCTCGGCGTTGATCAGGCCCTCCAGCGTGGTGCCAGCCTGTGTCACCTGGCCGGCTTCAAGCTGCGCGCGCGCCACCCCCAGCCGTGCCCAGGGGAGGGTTTTGGCTGCGATCACGGCCTCGTAGAGCTTTTGGGCGTCGTCAAACCGCTCCAGCCGCAACAACAGCTCCGCACCCACGCGCGCGGCGTAGAGCCAGAACTCGCCGCGTTGCTCGAAACGCTCCAGGCACAGATCGGCCGCTTGCTCGAACGCCTGTTTTTCGACCGCCGCGAAGATGGCTTGCAGCGACACCTTGCGGCGTCGGGCCTGGTGCAGGCGGGCATCCAGCTGGGCCGCGGTGTAGGGTTTGAGCAGGTAGGCGTCAAGCGCCGATTCGGCGGCCTCGGCCACCTTGGCGTACGAGGCCTCGCCGGTGGCCATGATGAAGATGGTGGCAAAGGGCAGCAGGCCGCTGCGGCGCAGGTCGTCCAGCAGGTCCTGCCCGGTGACGTTGTCGTTGGGGAAATGTTGCTCGCAGATCACCACATCGAAGCTGCGAAATTCCAGCTGGCGCCGCGCATCGGCAATGCGCGAGGCCTGCAAGACCTGGCGCAAGCCCAGGTCACGCAGTTGCGACACCAGGATGGAGCGCGACACAGGGTTGCCATCAACCACCAGGGCCGAGCCGTCGCGCAGATCGTTTTTCAGTTTGCTCATGGGAACAGCGTGCGCCCAATGTAACCACCGGCGGGCGCCAACACAACCGCCGCCGCCGGCGCCTAAGGCAAGAGGGCGGCCAGGCCACCTTCGGGCTCGAAGCGCCCGTTGCGATGCAGCAAGCGTGTGGGGCCGTCCCACACCGGCTGGCGCACGCTGTGGCGCGCGTCGCCGGGGTAGCAGATCACACGCACACCCTCGTGGTCGTGGGGTTCGGGCTGAACCAGTGCCGGTCCCGACTGGCGCGCGGCCGCCAGCAACGCGTCCACCCGCGTGTGGCGGGCCAGTTGCGACAGGCTCATGATCTGCGGCGGCGCCAGGTCGATCGCGCCATCCCAATAGCGTTGCAGCGCCTCGCGTGGCGTGAGCCAGACGGCTTCGGTGGCCTCGTGGTCGTCGTGTTGCGCTTCCTGATCGGCCGGCGCGCGGGCCACAAAAAAACGGGTGTCGAAACGCTTGCGCGTGACCGAGGCCAGGCGGGGGGTGATCCAGCGCGACCAGGGCACCAGACTGGCCGTGGGCGCGCTCAAGCCCTGTGCGGCCAGGGCATCCATCAGCGAGCGGCCTTCGGCCAGGCGGTGGCGCATGGCGGCCAAACCCGCCGCATCCAACTGGGCACCAGGCAACACGCCACACTCTTCCAGCGTCTCGCGCAACGCCGCCAGGTACAGGCCCACGGCCGTGTCCACGGGTGTGTCGGGTTCGGCCAGTTCGGCCCGCAGGTGTTCGGCCTCGCGGTCCAGGTGCCGGGCGGCGGCGCCCAGGTCGGCCGGGTCCAGCTTGCCACCGGGAAACACATAGACCCCGCCCAACTCGGCCGAGTCGCCGTGGCGGCGCATCATCAGCACCTCCAGCCCCGCCGGGGCATCGCGCAGCAACATGACGGTGGCGGACGGCAGCGGCGCGCCGTCCAGGGCGGTGAGGTGGATGTCGAGGGCCATGGCCCGATTGTGGCGCGTGATCGGCGCCGCGTTCAGTCGCTCCGGCTCAGCCGCCGAAAGCCTTGCGGCTGGCCACCGCGCGGTCCAGGCGGCGCGCGATGTTGCCGCACACCAGATCACACAGGGCATAGACCGATTCGTCGGCGATACGGTAGTACACGCTGGTGCCCCGCCCTTCGCGGGCCACCAAGCCTTGTTGCATCAGCACCGCCAGGTGGCGCGAGATGTTGGCGGCGGTGAAGCCGCACAGCTGGGCCAGCTCGCCCACGTTGCGCTCGCCCTGGCGCAGCCAGTTGAGGATGTGCAAGCGCGTGGGCTCAGCCAAAGCCTGAAAGTAAGTTGCCACTTCACCAATCGCCTCGGGCGGCAGGTGCGCCATGTCGGGCGTGCACTCGGGGGTGGGGGTGGTGGGGGTCATGGGTGGCTTTCAATGCCTTGCAAGCGGCTTGGGTTTCATTGTATCATTGCGCAATTAATCAATCAATTAAATATTGATGTTCGGATTTTTTGGCGACCACCCGTCTCCGGAGCACCCCATGTACACACACAAAACTGTCCTGTCGATGCTGCTGGGTCTGGCCAGCCTGATGGCCGCCGGCCCCGCCCTGTCCAACGGCCTGGCCACCACACCCGTGACCGCCCAGGGCGGCGCCGGTGCCGCCGTGTCGCTCAGCGCCGTGGTCGAAGCGGTGCGCCAGACCACGCTGTCGGCCCAGGTGCCGGGCGCCATCGTGGCCCTGCACGTCAAGGTGGGCGACACGGTCAAGGCCGGGCAAGAGCTGCTGCGCATCGACGCCCGCGCCGCCCAGCAGAACGTGGCCGGCAGTGCCGCCCAGGTGGAGGCCGCCCAGGCCGCACTGAACGTGGCGGCCACCGAATACGAACGCCAGCAGCAGCTGTTTGCCAAGAACTACATCAGCCAGGGCGCGCTCGACCGCGCACAGGCCCAGTACCGCGCCGCCCAGGCGCAGGTCAACGCGCTGCAGGCACAAACCCGTGCAGCACAAACGCAGTCGGGCTTTTTTGTGCTCAACGCGCCTTACGCCGGTGTGGTGAGCGAGGTGCCGGTGACGCTGGGCGACATGGCCATGCCGGGCCGCCCGCTGATCACCCTGCACGACCCCAGCGCGCTGCGCGTGACCGCCGCCGTGCCCCAAACCCTGCTGGCCGGCCTCAACACACAAGGCGTGCGTTACGAGGTGCCGGGCCTGCCCGCCCTCAACGGCCCGCAGCCCGCCAGCCAGGTGCAGTTGCTGCCCACGGTGGACGCCGCCACCCACACCGCCCAGCTGCGCGTGGCGTTGCCCGCCAACCTGCAGGGCGCAGCGCCCGGCATGTTTGCCCGCGTGTGGTTGCCGGCCAGCACCGGCAGCGCCCAGGCGCCCCGCCTGTACGTGCCCGCCAGCGCCTTGGTGCGCCGCGGCGAGATGACCGGCGTCTATGTGCTGGATGACAAAGGCGCCGCCCGCCTGCGCCAGGTGCGCCTGGGTGCGGCCCGCGGCACACAGGTGGAAGTGCTCAGCGGCGTGAGCGCCGGTGAGCAAGTGGCCACCGATCCGCAGGCCGCCGCGCGCGCCACCCCCCCGGCGGCGGCCCGCTGAACCCCGAGGACACGCCATGAACACCTCCGAACGCATGGGCATCTCGGGCCGCATCGCCGGCTTGTTCCAGAGCGCGCAAATCACGCCGCTGCTGGCCCTGGTGGCACTGCTGCTGGGCATTTTTGCGGTGCTGGTCACACCGCGCGAGGAAGAGCCACAAATCAACGTGACCATGGCCAACGTCATCGTGCCCTTCCCCGGCGCTTCGGTGCGCGACGTGGAGGCCATGGTGGCCACGCCGGGCGAACAGGTGCTGTCGCAAATCGCCGGGGTGGAACACATCATGTCGGTGTCGCAGCCCGGTATGGCGGTGCTGACGGTGCAGTTCAAGGTGGGCGTGCCGCGCACCGAGGCCTTGGTGCGCCTGCACGACACCATACGCGCCAACGCCGACTGGCTGCCACGCAACCTGGGTGTGCTCGACCCCATCATCAAACCCAAGGGCATCGACGATGTGCCCATCGTCAGCCTGACGCTGTTCAGCCAGGACGCCAACGCCACCGCGTTCGACCTGGAGCGTGTGGCGCACAGCATCGAAACCGAGATCAAGCGCGTGCCCGGCACCCGCGAGGTGGTCACCATCGGTGGTCCTGGCCGTGTGGTGCGGGTGGACATCGACCCGGCCCGCATGAATGGCACCGGCGTGACGGTGCACGAGCTGCGCCAGGCCCTGCAATCGGCCAACCTGGGCCTGCCGGTGGGCGAGCTGCTGGGCGCCAACCAGAGCGTGGCCATCGAAGCCGGCCCCTACCTGGCCAACGCGCGTGACGTGGCCGAGTTGGTTGTCAGCGTGCGCGGCGGCAAGCCGGTGTTCCTGAAAGACGTGGCCGCTGTGAGCGACGGCCCGCTGCCCGCCAGCAGCTACGTGTGGCATGGCACGGCGCGAGCCAACGGCGGCACCGAACACACGGCCGTCACGCTGGCCATCACCAAAAAGCCGGGCGAAAACGCCATCGACGTGGCCAACGCGGTGATGCAGCGTGTGGACGCGCTGCGCAACACCGTCATCCCCGACAACGTGCAGGTGGCCGAAACGCGCAACTACGGCGCCACCGCCAACGACAAGGCGCAGCAACTCATCAAGAAGCTGCTGTTTGCCACCGCCTCGGTGGTGGCGCTGGTGTTCATCGCCCTGGGCAAACGCGAGGCCGCCATCGTGGGTGCGGCCGTCATCCTCACGCTCACGGTCACGCTGTTCGCCTCCTGGGCCTGGGGCTTCACGCTCAACCGGGTGTCGCTGTTCGCGCTCATCTTCTCCATCGGCATCCTGGTGGACGACGCCATCGTGGTGGTGGAAAACATCCACCGCCACCAGCAGCTGTTCCCCGGCAAGACGCTGGCCGAGATCATCCCCGGCGCGGTGGACGAGGTGGGCGGCCCCACCATCCTGGCCACGCTGACCGTGATCGCCGCCCTGCTGCCCATGGCCTTTGTGAGCGGCCTCATGGGCCCGTACATGAGCCCCATCCCCATCAACGCGAGCATGGGCATGCTGCTGTCGCTGGCCATCGCCTTTGTGGTCACGCCCTGGCTGGCGCGGCTGTGGATGAAGGCCCACCCGGGCGGTGAACACGCGGAGGGCACCCCCACCCACAGCGGCATCAGCGCCAAGCTCGCGCCCCTGTTCGAACGCGTGTTCAAGCCCCTGCTCGACGACCAGCGCGGTGGCCGCAACCGCAAGCTGCTGGGCCTGGGTGTGGCCTTGCTGATTGCCCTGTCGGTGGCGCTGCCCGCCACCGGCCTGGTGCTGCTCAAGATGCTGCCCTTCGACAACAAGTCGGAGTTCCAGGTGGTGGTGGACATGCCCGCCGGCACGCCGGTGGAAAAAACCGCCGCCGTGCTGCGTGAACTGGGCGCCCACCTGGCGCAGCAGCCCGAGGTCACCGACTACCAAGCCTACGCCGGCACCGCCGCACCCATCAACTTCAACGGCCTGGTGCGCCAGTACTACCTCCGCGCCGGTGGCCACGTGGGCGACATCCAGGTCAACCTGGTGGACAAGTCCCAGCGCAAAGACCAGAGCCACGCCATCGCCACCCGCGTGCGGCCTGAGCTGCAAGCCATCGGCGCTCGTTTTGGCGCCAACGTGAAGGTGGTGGAAGTGCCGCCCGGCCCGCCCGTGCTCTCGCCCATCGTGGCCGAGATTTACGGCCCTGAAGCCGAAGGCCGCCGCGAAGTGGCCAAAGCCGTGCGCGCCGTGTTCGAAAAAACCGCCAACGTGGTGGACGTGGACGACAGCAGCATCGCCAGCGCGCCGCGCCAATTGCTGGTGGTGGACCGCCGCAAGGCCGGTTTGCTGGGTGTGCCTCAGGCCGCCATCGTGAGCACGCTGCGCGCCGGCCTCACCGGCGAGGCCGTGACCCACCTGCACGAAGGCAGCAAATACCCGGTGTCGGCCTACATCCAGTTGCCCCCCGAGCGCCACGGCGACCTCGACGCCTTGCTGCAACTGAGCGTGCGCGCGTCTTCGGGCCAGCCCGTGCCCATCCGCGAACTGGTGACCGTGAGTGACAGCGAACGCGAGCAGCCGATCTACCACAAGGACTTGCTGCCGGTGAACTTTGTGGTGGCTGACATGGCCGGCCAGATCGACAGCCCGCTGTACGGCATGTTCCAGATGCGCAGCGAGATCAACGCCATCCAGACCCCCGACGGCGGCCAGCTGGAGGAATTCTTCATCAACCAGCCGGCCGATCCCTGGCGCGGCTACTCGTTGAAGTGGGACGGCGAGTGGCAGGTGACGTACGAGACCTTCCGCGACATGGGCGCCGCCTACGCCGTGGGCCTGGTGCTGATCTACCTGCTGGTGGTGGCGCAGTTTGGCAGCTACCTCACGCCACTGATCATCATGGCGCCCATCCCGCTGACCATCATCGGCGTGATGCCCGGCCACGCCCTGCTGGGCGCGCAGTACACCGCCACCAGCATGATCGGCATGATCGCGCTGGCCGGCATCATCGTGCGCAACTCCATCCTGCTGGTGGACTTCATCCACCTGCAAGTGCGCGAGGGTGTGCCCTTCAAGATCGCCATCGTGCAATCGGCCATCACCCGCGCCCAGCCCATCATGCTGACCGGCCTGGCCGCCATGGCCGGCGCCTTCTTCATCCTGGACGACCCCATCTTCAACGGCCTGGCGATCTCGCTGATCTTCGGCATCTTCGTCTCCACCGTGCTCACCCTGGTGGTGATTCCCACGCTGTACTACGCGGCCTACCGCAAGCAACACGCGGCACCGGCCCAGGCCTGACTTCGATTTTTCAACCGCTTTTTTTAGGAGCACTCTCATGACCACCTGGCAAACCGTTCGTGTCGTCGCAGGCGCCTTCATCCTGCTGTCCCTGGCCCTGGGCATTCCCGGCAGCCCCCTCTTCGTGAACCAGTGGTTCCTGGCCTTCACCGCTTTTGTGGGCGTCAACCTGCTGCAAAGCGGCCTCACCAAGTGGTGCCTGATGGAGTCCATCCTGGCCAAGCTGGGCCTGAAGCGCGCTGATTGCCCCTCCCCGCGCCGCCTTCGGCGTCACCCCCCAGGGGGCGATGCCAAGCCGACTGGCGGAGCCAGATCGGCGGCATCCCCGGGTGGGCTGTTTCGTTCGTTGTGGGTCGCGCTTCGGCGCCGCCCGTGCAGGAGCCATTCATGCAATACAAAGCACTTGCCACCGCATTGCTGCTGGCCTGGGGTGGCCTGGCCACGGCAGGCACACTGCCTCAGGCTTGGCAAGCCGCCCGCCAACACGACCCCGACATGGCCGTGGCCCAGGCCGCGCGCCAGACCGGCGACGCACGCCGCCAGCAAGCCCGCGCGCTCTGGAACCCCACCGTGGGCGCCAGCGCCAGCGCTGGCCTGATGGGTGCGGACAACCGCATGGGTGGCGCCAGCTTTTCGGCCCCCGGCTTCGGCCAGGTGGACGGCGCGGCCTTCCGCAGCGCGGTGGACGCGGGCGCCGGCTACCGCTGGAGCGTGGGCGCGCGCCTGCCGCTCTACAGCCCCGAGCGCACGGCACAAAGCCGCCAGCTCGAACTCGCGGGCGATGCCGGCGACCTGTTGTGGGCGGCCACCGAACAGCAACTGATGCTCAAAACCGCCGAGCGCTATCACGCCGTCGCCCTGGCGGCGGCGCACCTGCAACTGCTCCAGCAGCAGCAGGTGTCGGTGGACAAGGCCTTGGTGGAAGCACAGGACCGCTTCAAGCTCGGCGACCAACCCATCACCGACAGCCATGAAGCCCGCGCCCGCGCCGAAGCCCTGCGCGCCCAGGTGCTGGCCGCCGAGGTGGACCTGCAAACCGCACGCCGCGCCCTGGCCGACAGCACCGGCTGGCGCGACGCCGAGATGGGCGACATCGCGCCGCCGCCCACGGCGCCCGCGCCCATGGCGGACAGCCTGGACACCTGGCTGGAACGCGCCCGCACACAGAACCCGCAACTGCGCCAACTGGCCCTGGCCGTGGCCAACGCGCAGCAGGAACTGGCCAAGGCCGAACGCGGCGCCGGCGCCACGGTGGACCTGGTGGCCCAGGCCGGCCGCGACCACCTCAGCGGCAGCGGACCGGGCACCGGCACGCTGCGCAGCTCGGCCATGAGCGGCACCCAGTACATGGCGGGTGTCCAGATCAACCTGCCGCTGTACACCGGTGGCCAGCGCGCCGCCCGCGCGCTGGAGTTGGCCGGTCAACTGCAACAAGCCGAGGCCGAGCTGGACCGCGCCAATCAGCAGGTGGCCCAGCAAACCCGCGCCTTGTGGCTGCGCCTGCAGGCCGCACAAGCGCGTGGCACCGCGCTGCTGGCCGCACGCGACGCCAGCCTGGCACGCCTGGACGCCACCCGCCTGGGCCGCCAGGTGGGCCACCGCACCACACTGGAACTGCTGAACGCAGAAAGCGACGCCAGCGCGGCCGAGCTGGCGCTGACACAATGGCGCAGCGCGGTGGCACTCGACCGGCTGCGCCTGCAACACATGGCTGGCGCGCTCGCCCCTGCCCACCTCGCCCAACCTTGAAACACCCATGACACCCGCCACCCCCACCCCGCTCAAATTCCTCGCGCCCGGCTGGTTCGCCATCACCATGGGTTTGTGTGGCTTGTCGCTGGCCTGGGCACGTGCGGTGCCGGCCATGGGCGACCTGGCCGGGGCCGTCGCGCTGGCGCTGGGCGTGCTGGCGCTGCTGGTGTTTGGGGTGCTGGGCGGCCTGTCGCTGCTGCGCGCACAACGTTACCCGCAGGCCCTGGCCGAAGACTTGCGCCACCCCATCCGGCACGCGTTTGTGGCGGCGGTGCCGGCGTCCATCGTGCTGCTGGCCACGGTGGCCGCCACCTTGACCGGTCCATCCACGCTGGCCCAAGCGGTGTGGATGCTGGGCGCGGTGACGCAGTTCGCCGTCACCGTGTGGGTGATGGCGCGCTGGCTCAAGGGCAACCGCGAAGGCGGCTTGGTGTGGCCCGGCATCACGCCAGTGCTGTTCATCCCCATCGTCGGCAACGTGCTCACACCGCTGGCGGGTGTGGCGCTGGGCTTGCCCGAATGGTCGGCCGCGCAGTTCGGGGTGGGGGTGGTCTTGTGGCCGGTCACGCTCACGCTGCTGGCGGTGCGCATGGGCCAGATCGGCCTGTGGCCCGACCGCATGCTGGCGTCCACCTTCATCACCATCGCGCCGCCCTCGGTGATTGGCCTGGGCGTGCTGCAGCTGGGGGCACCCGCCTTGCTCGGCTGGGCGCTGTGGGGCCTGGGCCTGTTTTTCCTGTGCTGGTCGGCCACGCTGTTCAAACGGGTGGTGGCCCAGCCTTTTTCCATCGCCTTCTGGGGCCTGTCCTTCCCGCTCGCTGCCTTCACGGCACTCACCCTGCGCCTGTCCGAACACGCCGCGCCCGCCTTCACCAGCCTGGGCCTGGTGCTGCTGGCGCTCACCTCCATCGTCATCGCCGCGCTGGCCTTGGGCACCGTGCAAGGCCTGCGCCGTGGCAGCCTGCTGGTGCCCGAACCCGCGCCCGCGCCTGCGGCCATGACACCCCACCCCGCCTGAGCCCACCATGACCCTGCCCCGCCGCCCTTTCCTTGTTGTGCTGGCCACCTGTGGGTGGGCGCTGTCCTGGCCGGCGCTGGCCCAAGGCGGGCCCGCCGTGTCGCTGGAGGCAGCCCGCGCCGCCTTCGAGGCCGGCAAGGTGACGCTGATCGACATCCGCGAACCCGACGAACACGCCACCGGCGTGGCGGCCGGTGCCCAGCTGTTGCCCATGCGCCAGCTGGCCGCGCGCCTGAACGAAATACCCAAGGACAGCAGCCGCCCGGTGCTGTTGATCTGCAACACCCAGAACCGCTCGCGTGCGGTGCAACAGGCGCTCAAGGACCGCGGCTACCACCACGTGCAGTACGTCAACGGCGGCATGAGCGAATGGGCGCGGCGGGGCTGGCCCATGGTCAAGCCGGGCGCCGCCAAGGGGCCGCTGAAGTGAGCCCCGCGCACGCCCAGGTCATCCCGCTTTACCGACTGGACAACAGCCACCCGCAGGCCCGCGTGTGTGCGCAGTGCGAGGTGCGGCGCTCGGCCTTGTTTGGCGCGCTCGACGCGGCCGGGCTGGACCAGATCCACAGCCACATCGCCTCGCTGACGCTGGCGCCTGGCGATACCGTGTACCAGCGCGGCGAACTGGGCGCGGCGGTCTACACGGTGCGCAGTGGTGTGGTGCGGTTCGAACGCGTCACCGAA
>FWPV01009532.1_pt1 | contig 12373 bp, 9 predicted proteins | sample 2228371 | NCBI WGS metagenome assembly FWPV01 (sample SAMEA103939776, study PRJEB20133) | metagenome | reverse complement strand
GTCACCTCCATGCCTTTGCGGTCCAGCCAGGTCAGCCAGACCTTTTTTCCGACGATGCTGCGTGCTTCTGCGATACTCACGTGCCACGCTCCCCTTGGAACTCGGTGGACGCACTCCACCCAAGGGTTGCTTTCCGCTCTCGTTGGTCCTGCATACCCCGCAAATCCTCTGGAGAGGGCGAAACCCGGCAGGATTCCCGGCACGGGCCCCGTCTCCCGAGATTTGGGGGCATACTAGCTCCAGAATGCCCTACCACCTCGACGGTCAGAAGTGCCGCAACTTCGAGTTCGCGGTGCGGCGGGAATGGCTCCTGACGAACGGTCTGGGCGGCTACGCCATGGGCACGGTGGCCGGCGTGAACAGCCGACGCTACCACGGCCTGCTGGTTGCGGCGGTGCGGCCGCCGGTCGACCGGATGGTGCTCCTCGCCAAGGTGGAGGCGATCGTCAGGGTCGAGGGGCACCAGAGCGGGATCTCGACGAACCAGTACTTCGGGGCTATCCACCCGGAGGGATACCAACACATCGAGGCGTTCGACTACGAGGACAGCGTCCGCTGGATCTACCGCTGCCTCGGAGCGGAGGTGGAGCACACGGTGGCGATGCGCCCGGGCTCCAACAGCACGACGATCCGCTACCGCAACGTGGGCGACCGGCCCCTGGGCCTCACGCTCAAGCCTCTGGTGTGCCACAAGCCGTACCATGGCAACTTCCTCGAGTCGGCGAGTTACCCGGCCGCGGTGGCCTTCCCCAAGGAACGGACCGTGGTCGAGCATGACGGAATCGGCTTGGAGATCCGGCACGATGGAGCCCGTCGGTCCCCGGTGCAAGGCTGGTACTACCGCTTCGAGCACTTTCGGGAGACGGAGAGGGGCCTGAATCCGCGGGACGACCTTTTCTGTCCGTGCGAGCTGGAGTACGAGCTGTTGCCGGGGGAGTCCGCTCTGCTCGTCGCGACCCTTTCGGGCGACTCGGACGAGCCCTACCTGCCAACCATGCCCGAGGAGTCGGAGTTCGGGCGGGTTCTGGGGCCGACGTTGCGGAAGACAGCGGAGAGGTTTCTCGTGGAGGCTCCGGGGCGCAAGACGATCATCGCCGGCTACCCGTGGTTCGGAGACTGGGGGCGGGACACGATGATCGCCCTGCCGGGCCTCTGCCTATGCACGGGCAGGACGGCATTTGCCCGGGACGTTCTGCGGAGCTTCATCTGTCAGATGCGCGATGGTCTGATCCCGAACCGTTTCGTGGAGAACGTCGACGAGGCGGAGTACAACACCGTCGACGGCACCCTCTGGTTCGCGAACGCCGCGTTCCGCACTCTCGAGGCCGAGTGGGACGAGCAGTTCGCGCGGGAGTGCCTGGCGGCCCTCCGGGAGGTCATTCGCCACCATCGGAAGGGAACGAGGTTCGGCATCGGGGTCGACCCGAGCGACGGCCTTCTTACCCAAGGCGAACCGGGCGTGCAGCTCACCTGGATGGATGCGAAGGTGGGGGACTGGGTGGTGACGCCTCGACACGGGAAGCCGGTGGAGGTCAACGGCCTCTGGATCAACGCCTTGCGGGCGACGGCGTGGATCGCCGAGAGGTTGGGCGAGTCGGGCTCGGAGTACCTGGCCGCCGCGGACCGGGCGGAGGCCTCGTTCGAGGCCAAGTTCTTCCACGCTCAGCTGGGTCACTATCTGGATACGGTGGATCCTGTGGACGCCTCGCTCCGGCCGAACCAGGTGATCCCGATGGCCCTGCCCTTCGGGCCGGCCAAGGGAGAGAACGCCCAGCGCGCGCTGAGGAAGGTGATGGCGGAGCTTTACACGCCCGCCGGATTGAGGACCCTCGGACCCAACGAGCCGGGCTACCGCGGTCGGTTCCAAGGACCGATCCACGAGCTCGACGCCGCCTACCACCAAGGGACGGCTTGGCCTTGGCTGCTCGGACCCTACTGCACGGCCGTGGCTCGCGTTTTGGGTGACCGGCAAGAGGTTCGACGCGTGCTGCGGGTCGCGCGGGACCTCGTCCACGACTACGGCCTTGGCGGCGTGGCGGAGGTGTACGACGGCGACGAGCCTCAGACTCCCGGCGGGTGCCCGTGGCAAGCGTGGAGCGTGGGCGAGCTGCTGCGAATCTGCACCGAGGAGTCGGCATGCGGCGCCTGACTCTTGCGCTCCTCGTCGCGTCGGCCGCCGTCGTGGGATGTCGTTCGGGTGGGGCCGACCCCACGGGCGAGTGGTCGCTCTACGTTCCGCCGGACATGGTGGCTCAGGCCGCCGGCTCCGGGGAGACGCCTCCCAAGGGCGGTCTGCAAGTGTTCCCGGATGGCCGGTTGCGCATGCGCATCGAGCAGGCGGGCGGACGCGTCTTGGAGGCGGAGGGTCGGTGGACACTGGCCGAGGGTTCGTTCGCCGCGGAGGGCACGGAACGGACGATCGGACCGGACGGTCGGAGCTCGGAGCGCTCGTTCCGCTCGAGGGGAGTCTTGTCGCCCGATGGTCGGAGGCTCCGGGTCTACGGCCGGGACTTCGTCCGTTGACCGCGAATGCGGGCGTCTTCGGGCCCCCCTCGCACGTCGTAAACTGATGGTGCGGCACCCGCCGCGCCCACCCCCAAGGAACCCATGTGCCGAGACTTCGTCCACCTGCACAACCACACCCAGTACAGCCTGTTGGACGGCGCCACGCGGGTGAAGGACATGGTGGCCCGGGCCAAGGAGCTGGGCATGCCCGCGATCGCCATCAGCGACCACGGGGCGATGCTCGGCGTGATGGAGTTCTACTACGCCTGCCGGGATGCCGGCATCAAGCCGATTCTCGGCGTCGAGGCGTACATGGCTCCGAACGGGATCCAGAACAGGGCCAAGGGTGAGGAGAAGGACAGCTTCCACCTGTTGCTCCTCGCCAAGAACCTGACGGGGTACCGCAACCTCTGCAAGCTGACGTCGATCGCGGCGCTGGAGGGGTTCTACCGACGCCCTCGGATCGACCACGATCTCCTGCGGGCTCACGCGGAGGGCCTGATCGGCACGAGCGCCTGTCTCGGAAGCGAGATCTGTCAGGAGCTGGTGCACGGGCGGTATGACCGGGCGCAGTACCTGGCTGGGATGTACGACGTGATCTTCGGGCACGGCAACTTCTTCATCGAGCTGCAGGACCACGGACTGCCGGAGCAGCGGGAGATCCGCGAGCCCTTGATGCGCATCGCCCGCGAGCTGGACCTGCCCCTGATCGCGACGAACGACGCCCACTACCTGTGCCGGGGCGACGACTCGCTGCACGACGTGCTGCTCTGCATCCAGACGAACCGGCTGGTTACCGACGAGGACCGGTTCCGATTCGACAGCAATCAGTTCTTCGTCAAGTCCCAGGAGGAGATGTTCGAGCTCTTTCGGGACGTCCCCGAGGCGCTGACCAACACCAAGCACGTGGCGGACCTGTGCGACGTGAGCCTGGAGGAAGGCCGCCCGGAGCCTCCCGACCCGGACCTGCCAGAGGGCGAGACGAGCCGCTCCTATCTGCGGAAGCTCGCTTGGGAGGGGTTGAAGGACAGGCTGGGGAAGGTCGACGAGAGGGCGGAGGAGCGGCTGCGGCACGAGCTCTCGGTGATCGAGAGGACGGGGTTCGAGAGCTACTTCCTGCTGGTGCGCGAGTTCACCCAGTTCGCCAAGCGCAGCGGGATCTCGATGGGCGTGCGGGGCTCGGCGGCGGCGTCGCTCGTTTCGTACTGCCTCGGCATCACGGACCTCGATCCGCTGGAGTACGACCTCACGTTCGAGCGGTTCTTGAACCCGGAGCGCATCTCGATGCCGGACATCGACCTCGACTTCGAGGACGCCCGGCGGCACGAGATGATCGAATGGGTGTCGCGGAAGTACGGACAGGACCACGTGGCGCAGATCGTGACGTACCAGACGATGGGCGCCAAGGCCGCCATCAAGGACGTCGGGCGCGTCCGCGGATGGGATCCGAGGGAGACCGACCGCATCACGAAGACGATCCCGAGCAAGCCGAACATCACCTTGCGGGCCGCGCTGGAGGAGTCCCCGGATTTCAAGGAGCTGTACGAGCGGGACCCGAGGATTCGCGAGCTTGTCGACGAGGCGATGAAGCTGGAGGGGACGATCCGGGGGGTTGGCACGCACGCCGCCGGGATCGTGATCACCAAGCGGCCGCTGGTGGAGCACATCCCGCTCTACCGGACCAAGGACGGCCAGCCGGTGACGGCCTTCGAGATGGGCATGCTCGAGAAGATGCAGATGCTCAAGATGGACTTTTTGGGGTTGAAGAACCTCACGGTCCTGAGCAAGTGCGTGCAGAACATCCGGCAGTCGCGCGGGGTCGAGGTCGACCTGCACCGGATTCCGCTGGACGACGCCAAGACGTACGAGCTGCTGGGCAACGGGGACACCACCGGCGTGTTCCAGCTGGAGAGCACCGGCATGCGGAGGTACATCTCGCAGCTGAAGCCGAAGAGCGTGCGGGAGCTGGCGGCGATGGTGGCGCTGTACCGTCCCGGCCCGATCGACCACATTCCGACGTACATCGACAACAAGTGGGGCCGCAGCAAGCCGACGTACCTGGACCCGCGGATGGAGCCGATCCTTCGGGAAACCTACGGGGTGATCGTCTATCAGGATCAGGTCCTCAAGCTGGTGCAGGCGCTGGCCGGGTTCAGCCTGGGCAAGAGCGACATCCTGCGCCGCGCGATGGGCAAGAAGAAGCGGAGCGAGCTGGAGTCCATGAAGGCCGAGTTCATGGCCGGCACCGCGGCGAACGGGATCAGTCCGGAGACCGCCGAGGCCATCTGGGAGCACTTGGAGCCGTTCTCCGGATACGCGTTCAATAAGGCGCACGCCGTTTGCTACGCGATGATCGCGTACCAGACGGCGTACCTGAAGGCGAACTATCCTGTGGAGTACCTCGCCGCGCTGATGGCCTCCTACGCGGACAACGAGGACAAGATCGTCAACTTCATCGAGGAGGCGCGGCGGCGGGGCATCCGGGTGCTGTCGCCGGACGTCAACGAATCGTTGCTGGACTTCACGACGGTCGGCGACAAGATCCGGTTCGGCCTCGCGGCGATCAAGAACGTGGGCACGGGATTCATGGAGGCCGTGCTGGCGGAGAGGAGGGAGAACGGCCCGTTCGTCCACCTCTACGACTTCTGCAGGCGCACCAAGAGCCTCGGCCTGAACCGAACGGCACTGGAGGCCCTGGCCAAGGCCGGAGCCTTCGACTCGCTGCACCCGAACCGGGCCGGCATGCTCGCGGCCGTGGAGTCGGCCATGGCGGATGCGGACGCCTTCGTGAGGGACCGGGAGCGCGGCCAGGCCTCGCTGTTCGGCGAGGGCGAGGCGGGAGACGGCGAGACCTTACCGGACCTGCCCCATGTGGAACCCTTGGCGAGAACCGCTCAGCTGGCTTTGGAGAAGGAGGTCTTGGGCATCTATGTGAGCGACCACCCCCTGAGGGGCTTGGAGAGGGTGCTGGAGAGCCGAGCCGATGCGCCTTGTTCGGCCCTCGCGGAGTTGGAGGACCAGCAGCCGGTCCGGATGGCCGGGATCATCTCGAGGGTCGAGACGAGAACGTTCAAGAATGGGGAGAAGGGCCTCTCCTTCCTTCTGGAGGACTTCTCCGGCCAGACGCGCTGGACCGTTCCGGACTACCGCCAGGAGCAGCTGCGGCCGATGATCCGCCGGGACGCCGTGGTGGTCGCCTCGGGCAGGGTTCGGGTCTCCGTGTTCGGCGGCGAGGAGCGAAGAGATCTGAGGCTGGAGTCGCTCGAATCCTTGGAGGGCGTCGTCGACGAAGCGGCTTCGTTGGACAATCCGAACCGGCTGGTGGTGTCGTTCGGCCGGGCTACCGAGAGCCAGCTGCGTGCCTTCCGGCGTCTGATCGAGGAGCACCCGGGTCTGCACGAGGTCGTCGTGCAGATCCTCCCGGCCGACAGCTACCTTCCGGTGTTCCTCGGCCAGACGGTGGATCCAAGCAAGGCTTTCCTCGAGGAGGCCCGTCGGTTGCTTCCCGGCGCGACGTTCGAGGTCGAGTACGGCGAGGAACCGACCGAGGAGCCCGTGGAGATCGCCGGGTAGCGTGTATCCTAACGGCATGCGCCTCCACGGAGCCCTCGCCCTCTTGCTCCTGCTGCTGACCGCGTTCGCGCGTCCTCAGACCCCGCCGCCGCCGATCGAGCGAATCGGGCTGACCCTGTTGACGAGCCCTGAGATCCGAAAGGAGCTCAAACTTTCGAAGGAGGTCTCGGCTCAGGTGGAGGCCGAGTTCAAGGCCTACGTCGAGAAGGCGCAGTCCCTCTTCCAGGGCAAGACGACCCAGGCGGAGCAACAGCGCTGGGCTTGATCCGCAATCTGCCGATCGCCTTCGGGACGCCGGTCGAGGACCAGCTTGGGCAGTTCCGGGCCGCCCTCGGCGAGCTCAGGAAGGTGCAGGACGCCACGGCGTCCAGGATTCTTGGGAAGCTCACCCCCTCGCAGAGGTTGCGCCTCCGGCAGCTGACGCTCCAGTCGCAGAGCGTCCTCCTGATCCTGCATCCCGAGGTGGTCAAGGAACTGGGGCTGACCAGCCAGCAGATCGCCAAGCTAAAGGGGATCCGTGAGAAGGCGGAGGCCAAGGTGCGCGAGCTGGAGATGAGGCGGCGCTCGCAGCTGGAGGCCGTCCCCAAGCCCCGGCAGGGGGCGGGCCAGAAGGAGGTGCAGGACTACAACCAGCGCATCCAGGCTGAGATCAAGTCCTTCGCGGCGACCGACCAGAAGCAGATCCAATCCTGGAGCAAGGAGGCCGAGCGGGACTCGCTCGCGGTCCTGACGCCGGCCCAGAGGAAGAAGTGGGATCAGATGCTGGGTCCGAGGTTCCAGAGGCAGGAGACCAAGCCGTGAACGACCTCGCCTCGCGTCTGTCCGCGTACGCGCTGTCGGTCAGTTACGAGGCCTTGGCCCGTGAGACGATCCAGCGGCTCAAGCTGCACCTGCTGGACTCGCTGGCTTGCGCGATCACGGCCTGCGACGAGGAGGCGGTGCGGGCTGCGGCGGCCTGCGCGCCGGATTCCTCGGGCGCGACGGTCTGGCTCCGAGGCCGATCGTCGACCGTCGGAGGGGCTGCGTTCGCCAACGGCGTGGCGGTGCGCTCGCTGGACTTCAACGACACGTACCTGTCGCTCGAGCCCGCTCACCCCAGCGACAACCTGGCTGCGCTCTTCGCGGCCGCGGAGGCTCGCGGGCGGAGCGGGAGGGAGCTGCTCGCCGCCGCGGCCGTCGCCTACGACGTCCAGTGCGCCCTGTGCGACGGGATGATCCTGCGCGACAAGGGATGGGACCATCCGACCTACGGCTCGTTCTCGGTGGCCGCGGGCTGCGGCAAGCTCTTCGGCCTCGACGCAGAGAGGCTGCGGCACGCGCTTTCGATCGCGATCGTGACCAGCCCCGTGCTGCGCCGGACGAGGGCGGGGGCCATCTCAATGTGGAAGGGCTGCGCGTTCGCCCACGCCGCGCGGAACGGGGTGCAGGCGTGCGAGGCCGCCGAGGCGGGGCTGACCGGCCCCGAGCGGGCCTTCGAAGGTCCGATGGGGTTCTGCGACGTGGTGGCGGGCGCCGACTTCGAGCCGCGAGGGCTTCGCGAGGGCGTGGCCCGACGGATCCACGACGTGTACATCAAGCGCCATCCGGCCGAGTACCACGCGCAGAGCGCCATCGAGGCCTGCGAGCGGATCGTGCGCCTGCACGGCCGCAGGTTCCACCCCGGAGAGGTCGATTCGGTGCTGGTCGAGACGTTCTCGGCCGCGGAGCAGATCATCGGCGGAGACTCCACCAAGTGGAAGCCGACGACCAGAGAGACGGCGGACCACTCCCTGCCGTATCTGGTGGCGCAGACGCTCGTTCTGGGCCCTCCGACGCTGCAGAGCTACCGCGAGGAATCTTGGCGGCGTTCGGCCGTGCAGGGGGTGATGGAGAGGATTCGGGTGCGTGTGGACGCCGAGCTGGACGCTCTGTATCCCAGGCGGGGAATTCCCAACCGGGTGGTGGTGCGGCTGGTAGGTGGCCGTGAGTTCGTCGAGCGCGTGGATGCTCCGATCGGCCACGCCCTGAACCCGATGAGCGAGGAGCAGGTGACGGCCAAGTACCGCGAGCTCGCCGAGCCGGTGTTGGGTCCGGAACGGGCCGAGGGGATCCGGGAAGCGACGATGAGTCTGGAGGAGGAGGGCGCCTTCGCGCGGCTGTGCGCGTCGCTCAGGGGGGTGGTCGGCCCATGACGGGGCGCGAGCGATTGGAGCGGAAGTTCTCCGACCTGCGGGCAAGGGGCGAGGGAGCCTTGGTTGCCTTCGTGACTGCCGGCGACCCGAGCCTGGAGCGTCTGCCGGCCGTGCTCGGGGCGCTGGAGGCCGGAGGAGCCGACGTCATCGAGGTGGGCGTGCCCTTCAGCGATCCGATCGATGGCCGATGGGCCGGCGATTCAGGCCAGCAGCTTTCGGGCGCTGCAGAGAGGGACCACGCCCGGAGCGATCCTGGAGACTCTATCGAGCTGCCGACCGTCGGTGCCGATCGTGCTGATGGGCTACTGGAACACCATCCTGCGCCTTGGTCCGAGGGAGTTCGCGGCGGCGGCGGCCGGCGCGGGGGTCTGCGGCACCATCGTCTGCGACCTGATTCCAGAGGAGATGGACGAGTGGTTCGAGGCCAGCGAGCGGGCGGGCCTGGCCAACGTCCTGTTGGCCGCGCCGACGAGCGACCCGGCTCGGCTGGACCTGATCGCCGCGCGGAGCACCGGTTTTCTGTACGCAGTGTCGCGCACCGGGGTGACGGGAGAACGGGACGAGGTTCCGGAGGAGGCTCGGCGGCTCGTCGCGGATCTGAGAGCGCGGACAGGCACCCCGATCTGCGTGGGGTTCGGGGTTTCCAAGCCGAGCCATGTTCGGGAGATCTGCTCGTTCGCCGACGGTGCCATCGTCGGCAGCCGCCTCGTCGAGCAGCTGCATCGGAGCGAGGACGATCCGGGCTGGGCCTCTTCGCTGACGAGGCTGGTCGCGGAGCTGAAGGCCGCCACTCGCGGATGAGAGAAGAAGAAGGGCGCGCGTTCCCTTGCGGGGGACGCGCGCCCTCCATCGCCTGTTCGCCGGAAGATCAGCGGGCGTAGAACTCGACGACCTTCTGGATTTCGAAGAAGCTCGGCAGATCCTCGCGCTCCGGGAGAGCCACGACGCGGCCCGACATGTTGTGCAGGTCCACGTCCAGATACGGCGGGACGGCCGCGGCCTCGTAGTGGTTGTTGCGAGCCAAGGCCCGACTCGACTCCCGGTCGCGAACGGCCACGACGTCGCCGATCTTCAGGGTGTAGCTCGGGATGTCCACGACCCTGCCGTTCACGGTGATGTGGCCGTGGCTCACCATCTGCCGCGCCTGGAAGATGCTTCGGGCGTATCCGAGGCGCCAGACGATCGTGGCGAGGCGGAGCTCCAGCAGCCGGAGGAAGTTCAGGCCGGTGTCGCCGTGCATGTTGGCGGCCTTGTCGAAGGTGTTGCGGAACTGCCGCTCGAGCACGTTGTAGTAGCGTCGGATGACCTGCTTGGCGAGCAGCTGCTCCGCGTACTCCGAGCGCCGCGGCTGCTGCTTGTTCGGGCCGTGCTGGCCCGGGGGGAACATCCGGTTGGGCTTGGGGTACTTGCTCTTGCCCCAGATGTTGAAGCCGACGATCCGGCAGATGTCCGTCTTTCTTCCTCGGTATGTCGCCATGCGTGGAGCTTTCCAAAGGTCTAGCCGGCCCGTGGGATCCTCGGACTCAGCCAAGCAGGCATTATACCGCCTGCCGGCGCGCAATGCACCTGGGCAGACCCATGCGTCTCTCGGGGCTCGTGACTTTCTGCCGCATTGTTGACGAATCGAAACAGGAACGGGCAAGATAGGTCCATGCTGCTGGGTGTGTCGCCGCGGAGAGAGTCCGCGGCTGTCCTTCGAAAGGTGCTCGTCTTCGGCTTCGTTCTCGTCGTGCTGGTCTGCGCCTTCGGGGGCTACGCCGTCAAGCTGTACCTCGCCGCACAGAAGAAGCCCGAGCAGGCTCGTGCCGTGCGCGTGGAGCGCGGCGAGCTCGAAGTGAAGGTGGTGGAGACCGGCACGGTCGACGCCGTGAAGTCTGTGGAGGTGAAGAGCCGCGTGGCTGGTCGCCTCGCGAGACTCCTCGTGGACGAGGGAGACGAGGTTACGGCGGGGCAGCTGATCGCCCTGATCGATCCGAAGGAGACGCAGTTCCGCGTCGAGATGGACCGGGCTCAGCTACGAGGCGCCCAGAGCGGAGTCGCGCGGACCAGGATCGAGCTGGAGCAGCGCAGGAGGACGGCGACGGCCGCTCTCCGGCAGGCCGAGGCGCGAGTGGCCCAGATCGAGAAGGAGCTCGGCGTGCAGCCCGTGCTGACGCGCACGGCGGTGGACCAAGCCGAGGCGGCGCTCGCATCGGCGCTGAAGGAGCGGCAGAGGCTCGTTTCGACCGCGCATCCCAACCAGCGCACCGCTGCCGAGACGGCCGTCACCGAGGCCGAGGCCAACTTGGAGAACGCCACGCGCGAGTTCGAGCGGCAACAGGGACTGGTGGCGAAGGGCTACGCTCCGCAGAAGGCGCTGGACAACGCGAAGCTCGCCCTGGAGCTGGCGAAGGCGCGGATGCGGTCGGCCCGCGAGACGCTGGATCGGCTGGACCGCGACCAGAAGCTCGAGCTGGAGAGGGTGGACCAGGACATTCTGCGGGCCCGGGCCGAGCTGGAGCGGGCGAAGGCGAACCGGGTCGCCGACGAGGTCAAGCGGAAGGAGTACGAGTCGGCCTTGGCCGCGCTGGAGTCGGCGAGGGCGGGCCTGCGCGACGTGGACGCGCTCGAGCAGAGCCTGAACCAGAGCCGGGCGTCGGTGGATCAGGTTCAGTCCACGCTCAACGACAGCCTCCGGCAGCTCGGCGAGACGGAGATCCGAGCGCCGATCTCGGGCGTGGTCACGCAGAAGCTGATCCAAGAGGGGGAGCTGGTGGCCAGCCTCAGCTCGTTCAGCTCGGGAACCCCGATCGTCCGCATCGAGGACCGCAAGCGGATGAGGGTGAAGCTCGCGATCAACGAGATCGACGTGGCGAGGCTTCGCTTGGGAATGCCGGCCGAGGTGTCGGTGGACGCTCTGCCGGGCAAGACCTTCCAAGGGCGGGTATCCAAGATCTCGCCTTCCAGCACAGCGATGGCCTCCGCGAGCCTCGGGCAGGCGCCCTCCGCAGGGGAAGCGGTCGTGAAGTACAACGTCGAGGTGGAGATCTCGGGCAGCGACCCGGCGCTGAAGTCCGGCATGTCGGCGAAGTGCACGATGGTCGTTCTGAGGAAGAAGGGCGCGCTGCGGGTTCCGATCGAGTACGTGGGCAAGGACGAACAGGGCTCGTTCGTGATGGTCGCGGGCAAGCAGGCCGGGGCGAAGGCCGAGAAGCGGCGGGTGCAGACCGGTGCGTCCACCGGCGCGTTCGTGGAGATCCTCAGCGGCGTGGAGGAGGGGACGGCGCTGGAGAAGCCGCCGTTCAACGGGCCCAAGCGTCAGGGCGCCATCATGACGGGTCCGGAAGAAGGTCAGGAATGATCGTTCTGCAGTCCTTCCTGATCGCGCTGGAGATGCTGCAGCGCAACAAGCTGCGGGCGGCTCTCACGATGCTGGGCGTGATCATCGGCGTGATGAGCGTCACGATGATCGTGATGATCTCCACGGGCTTCAAGGCGTTCATCAGCGGCCAGTTCGCGAGCCTGGGCTCGGACACCATCTTCGTGTTCTTCGATCCGTTCACGCGGATGAGGCGGGGCCAGACGCTCGGAGCCACCGAGGGGCTCACCTTGGACGACATCGACTTCATCCTGGCGCGGACGGACAAGATCGAGCTCGCCTCGGGGATGAAGGAGGCCGGCAGCCAGACTGTGCGCTCGGGCGACCAGGAGCTGAAGGGCGTCGCGGTGCGGGCGGTGGGTCCCGGCCACGACGAGATCGAGCGCATCGAGCTGAAGGAAGGACGTTGGTTCAGCGATGAGGACCTGCGGACGATGGCGAACGTGTGCGTCATCAGCGAAGACGTCAAGGCCCGACTGTTTCCCACCCAGTCCGCGCTGGGCAGGCTCGTTCAGCTGCCGGGGATCACGCTGGAGGTGATCGGCGTCTCGGCCAAACCGAAGGCCAGCTTCGGCCCGGACAACCCGAAGACCTTGGTGCTTCCGCTCAGCACGGCTCAGAAGAAGTGGCTCGGCGGCAATAACCTCGACCTGATCCTTCTGCGGGCGAAGCCGGGCGCCTCGGTGGCCGAGGCCGTCGAGGAGGTCTGGCAGATTCTGATGGCCAAGTCGAACAACAAGCCGATCTACCGCGTGGATTCGAACGA
>FWPV01013341.1_pt1 | contig 12374 bp, 11 predicted proteins | sample 2228371 | NCBI WGS metagenome assembly FWPV01 (sample SAMEA103939776, study PRJEB20133) | metagenome | reverse complement strand
CGACCTGCTGCGGCTCGAGGCCGCCGCCGGCAGCCTGGACGAGGAGGACCTGCGGGCCGTGGACGCCCTGCTCTCGCCGGCGTGGTGAATCCCCCTGCCGGCGGGCATCGTAGGGGCGCGCAGGCCGCTGGCTCAGCCTTCCTGCCGCCCCTCCAGCAGGGCCAGGATACGGCCGGTGGCGCCCTGGTGGGTGCGGGCGTAGGCACGGCCGGCCTCCGCCATGCGCCGTCGGCGCTGCGGGTCGAAATACAGGGTGCGCAGCGTCGCCGCCAGGGCCTGAGCGTCCTCCACCCGTAGTGCCGCCCCGCAGTCCACGGCGGCGCGGGCCGCCTGGGCGAAGTTCCAGGTGTGCGGGCCGATGAGCACTGGCACACCGGCGGCAGCCGCCTCGATCAGATTCTGGCCGCCGAAGGGGAGCAGGCTCCCCCCCACGTAGGCCACGTCGGCGGCGGCGTAATAGGCCGCGAGCTCCCCCATGCTGTCGCCCAGGAACACCCGGGTCTGCGCCTCGACGGGGCGGCCATCGCTGCGGCGGACGTAGGCGATGCCCCGCCCCGCGAGCAGGCGGGCCACCTCCCCGAAGCGCTGAGGGTGTCTGGGCACGATCACCGTCAACAGGTCCGGCAGGGCGAGCCTCTCGAGGGCGTCGAGGATGAGCGCCTCCTCTCCCTCCCGGGTGCTGGCCGCCAAGAAGACGAAACGCGGGCCCAAGAGGCGGCGTAGCTCCCGGGCGCGCGCCTCATTGTCCGGCGGCGCCGGCACGTCGAACTTGAGGTTGCCGGTTACCCACACCCGGCCGGCCCCCAGACGCTTCAGCCGCTGTGCGTCCTCGTCGCTCTGGGCGGCGATGCCCGTCAAAAGCCCCAGGGTGGACCGCGTCAGCCTGGGGATGCGGGCATAGCGCCGAGCCGAGCGCTCCGACAGCCGGGCGTTGACCAGATACACCGGCACCCCTTGCGCCCGGCAGGCGGCAAGCAGGTTGGGCCAGAGCTCGGTCTCCAGGAGTACGCCGAGCCGCGGCCGGGTGCGCGCAAGGAAACGCCCCACGAACCAGGGCAGGTCGTAGGGCAGATAGCACTGCACCACCCTGTCACCGAACAAGGCTGCCCCGGTGTCCCGACCGGTGGGCGTGGTATGGGTCAGCAGCAGCACATCCTGGGGATGGCGTTGAAGCAGGGCCTCGACGAGGGGGGCGGCGGCGCGGGTCTCCCCCACCGAGACCGTATGCACCCAGATCACCGGGCGCCCGGCAAGCCGCGGGGCGCCCCCCAGCCGTTCCCCCCAATGGCGCAGATAAGCAGGCTCGCGCCGGGCCCGCCACAGCAGATGGAGGAAGGCGCAGGGCAGGAGCAGCCACCAGGCAAAGGTATAAAGGGCACGCATGAGCTCTGCCGGACGGGATGGGTGCAGGCGGCCCGGGACTTCGCCCTGCCGCAGTGGGACGCCTACCAGCGCCTGGGCCGAAAACCCCTGGGCACGGTCAGCTCGAACACCTCGTCATGGATGCGGGCGGTGTAGAGCCCTACCGCCTGCGCCTCCTCCATGACCCCCGCGTCCCAATCCACCCCTGCCAGGATCCCCACCCGCGTCTTGCCCGCAAGCTCAGGAAGCATCTCGGGGAGTTGTTCCAGCTGTGCCACGAGCTGATGAATGGCGGCGCGCTTGACCCGGCTTTTGACCTCCACCACTACCGCCTCGTTGACCTTGCCGTTGGCCCAGGCCAGCACGTCGTACTCCTGCTCGCGCCCGCCCCGGCGCACCCGCACCCGCGGATTCACCGTGTCCATGTGGAAGCGCCGGCGCAGGATGCGTTCCATGGAGGGCAAAGCCATACCCTCCGTGAAGTAGCCGAACTTGTCGCCGATGGCCTCGATGCGGCGGCCCAGGCGGGTGATCATGCGGTCGGTCTCGCGTAAGCGCCGGTCGGTCTCCTGCATGCGCCGGTCGGTCTCCTGCATGCGCCGGTCGGTCTCTTTGCCCTGTTGCACGAGCTGGGCGAGCATCGCCTTCAGGTCGTCCCAGCTCAAATCTGTCGCCGTGTCAGTCATGAAGGCCTCCAAGCACTGCTCATTGGGATGCATTATCCCAGAATCCGGCGGCGCAGGTCCTGGGGATGGGCGTTCGCCCTTTGCGTGCTATCCGCGTAAACCGCGCCTGCTGCATAATGTCGTCTCCCACCGTCATGGCCCACGTGCGCAGCCCTGTGCCATCGGGGTGGACGGCATTTGGACGCGACAAAACCCATGAAGATCCTGCTCACCGGCGCGGCCGGTTTCATCGGCATGCACGTGGCCCTACGTCTCCTGTCGCGGGGCGACGAGGTGGTAGGGGTGGACAACCTCAACGACTACTACGACCCGCGCCTCAAGCTCGCGCGCCTGGAACAACTGCGTGCCCATGCGCGCTTCCGTTTCCTCCAGGCCGACATCTCCGACCGTCTGGCCATGGAAGACCTCTTCGCCCGCGAGGGCTTCCAGCGGGTGGTGAACCTGGCCGCCCAACCCGGCGTGCGCTATTCCCTGAAAAACCCCCACGCCTATGTGCAGACCAATCTGGTGGGGTTTGCCAACATCCTGGAAGGCTGCCGCCACACCGGCGTGGAGCACCTGGTCTATGCCAGCTCCTCCAGCGTCTATGGCGCCAACACCCGCATGCCCTTCTCGGTGCACCACAACGTGGACCACCCGGTGAGCCTCTACGCCGCCACCAAGAAGGCCAACGAGCTCATGGCCCACACCTATAGCCACCTCTACGGGCTCCCCACCACGGGGCTGCGCTATTTCACCGTCTATGGCCCCTGGGGCCGGCCGGACATGTCGCCCTGGCTCTTTACCTCGGCCATCATCGAGGGCCGGCCCATCGACGTCTTCAACCACGGCCGCATGCAACGGGACTTCACCTACATCGACGACATCGCCGAGGGCACGGTGCGGGTGCTGGACCACATCCCCAGCCCTGATCCGGACTTCCGCACCGACGCCCCCGACCCCGGCACGAGCTACGCCCCCTACCGGGTGTACAACATCGGCAATCACCAGCCGGTGCAGCTCCTGACCTTCATCGGGACCCTGGAGAAGGTCTTAGGCAGGCAGGCGCAAAAGAACTTCCTGCCCATGCAGCCGGGCGATGTGGTGGCCACCTATGCCGACGTGGAGGACCTGCGGCGGGACGTGGGCTTTGAGCCCGCCACGCCCCTGGAGGAGGGGCTTGCCCGCTGGGCGGCGTGGTACCGCAGCTACCATGGACTATGAAAGACGACCCTGTTGCGAGGCGAATGGCCATGCAATCCGAGATCACCGCCCGAAGCACCAAGAACGAGATCCTGGCCGCCTATCAGGCCGCCCTCAAGCAACTGGCCGAGGCCAGGCGGGAGAACCGCCAGGCGGAAAAGACCAGGCAGGAGGAAAAGGCCGTCGTGGAACAGGCCGCGGCCACCACCGTGGAAGGGGTGGTCAAGGGGCTGGCCGAACTCAAGCTCGCCGTGGTGCGCGCCCTGGACGAGCTGGAGGCCCAGCTCACCGCCGAGACGCGCCGGCTGGCCGACCTGCGCCGGGCCATCGACATCGAGACCCGGCATCTGCAGGAGATCCATGACATCCAGGCCGCCGCCGACAGCCTCGCCGCCCTGGTGGCCGCCCAGGAAGACAGGCGCCGCGCCTACGAGGCCGAGATGGCCGAAAAAAGCGCCGCCCTGGAGGCAGAGATGCAGGGCCGCCGGGCCCAGTGGAAGCGTGAGCAGGAGGAATACGAGCGCGCCCGCAAGGATAAGGAGGAGCAACTGAAGCGGGAGCGTGCCCGGGAGCAGGAGGAGTACGAATACAACCTGCGGCTTGCCCGCAAGAAAGACGAGGACGACTACGCCGCCCGGCGCGCTGCCCTGGAAAAGGCGCTGGAGGAACGCCGCGCTGCGTTGGAGAAGGACTGGGCCGAACGGGAGGCGGCCCTGGCGGCGCGGGAGCGGGAATTGGAGGACCTGCGGCAACAGGTCGCCACCATCCCCGCCCGCTTGGAGCAGGCCATCAGCGAGGCCGAGGTGCGGGTGACCGAGCGCTTGAGCGCCCAGTACCGCTTCGAGCGGGAGATGCTGCTCAAGGAGGCCGAGGCCGAGCGCCGCCTCAAGGACCAACTCATCGAGACCCTGCGGACCAAGATCGAGGAGCAGGAAGAACGCATCCGGGAACTCACCCGCAAAGCCGACGAGGCAGCCGCCTCGATGCAGGGCCTCGCCCTCAAGGCCCTGGAGAGCGGCACTGGCCGGCGGCTGCCCGAAGACCGTCCGGAGCTACCCCCACGCTGAAACCCGACCCCGAGGAGGAGGACCATGCTGCGCGCCGAGGATGTGCACATCGCCCATTTCCTGCCGGGACGGGTGCGGCTCAAGGTGCCGGCCCTGCGCGGCCGGCCCCAGGCGGCCGAGACCCTGGCCGCCGCCTTCCGCGCCGTACCCGGGGTCAAACGCCTGGATGTCAATACCCTCACCGGCAGTGTCTTGATCACTTACGACGCGCCGACCCTGGCTACCCGTGAGGCCTCCGGCGTGCTCAAAGGGGTATTGCAACAGCACCTGCCGGGCCTGGACGCCGAGCAGGTCCTGAGGTGGTTGGGCGTACCCTGACCGCCCCTGCCCTGTCATGGAACTGTAACAACACCGGGGCGCGCATCGGCTAATCTTATGAAGTCGCCGCGACGCGTGCGGTCCGCAGTTCCCGCACCGGGTGGCTCACGACACCGCCGCGCGGCGGATCGGCGGCAGTTCAGGGCAAGGAGTGATGCACTATGGCAAGCGTAGATGACCTTCTCAAAGGCAACATCGTCACCAGCCTGGCGGTCGGGGTGGGTGTGGCCATCCTGGCGCCGGTCATCGTCCCGGTGCTGTCCAGCATCGGCAAGCCGTTGGCCAAATCGGTGATCAAGAGCGGCATCCTCATGTACGAGAAGGGGCGTGAGACCTTCGCCGAATTAGGCGAGGTCTTGGACGATCTCATCGCCGAGGCCAAGGCGGAGCTGGAAGGGGCAGGTCTCGCCCCGGCCGCCGGGGCGGTGGTGGCCACGGCGGAGAGCCAGCCGACTCAGCCAGCACAGCCCCAGCCAGGCGATGCCCCTTGAGGCCCGCATCATCCACCGCGTACCGGGGCGGCTGCGTCTCAAGCTCATCGACAAAAGCGGCGTTGCCGCGGGCCTGGAACGGCTCGCTGCGCAGGTGCGAGGCCTGCCCGGCGTCATTGAGGTGAGCGCCAACCCGCGAACCGGCAGCCTGCTCATCCTACACACAGGCCCGGCCGGGCCGCTGCTCGAACAGGCCGAGGCGCGGCGATTGTTGCGGGTGGTGAGTGTGCCGCCTCAGAGCCTGCATGCGCGGGTCGCCGCAGGCCTGGAGGAAAGCAGCCGCAATCTCCAGGTCGTGACCGGCGGCGAACTGGACCTAAACGGCCTGCTCATCGTGGCGCTCACCGGTCTGGCCATCCATCAGGCCTTGCAGGGTCAGTTCATGGCGCCGGCCATCAGTCTGCTCTGGTACGCCCTCAACGCGGCGCGTATGCCCTCTTGGCGGCAAGAGGGGCCGGCCAGCCAGGAGCCTAAAGGACTGGAGCCGAAGGCGGCTCGCGCGACCACAGAAACAAGGAAGTCCAAGGCCGCGGCCCATGCCGCGGGCGGCAAGACCGTGCGGGCGGCCAAGCCCCACGGAGAACATACGGTGAAGGAGGGAAGCCATGTCTGAAATGGAACAAGGAATGACGGGTATGACGCAACAGATCGGCTCGGCCGGCGCGACGGTGAAGAGCGGTATCGTCTCCAGTCTCAGAGGCATCGACGACATCGAGCGGGAGATCGTGAGCCTGGTGCGCAACACCGTCTCCAACGCCGTTCAGGCCTCGGGCACAGTCTCCACCGAGGCGGTTCTCACCGTGCGGGATGTGGTCAAGGGCGCTATATCGGCTACCGAGGAGGTGGGCGCCGGTCTGGTGTTGGCCAGCAAGAGCGTGGCCAAGGGCGTGGTCATGGGGGTGGCGGATGTGGGCGGGGACGTCATCACCGCCGCCACAGAGACCGCCCGGGCAGCGGTGAAAGGGGCGGCAGAGGTGGGCGGCGATGTGGCCATGGTGGCCAAGCGCATCGTGGACGGCAGCATCGAGGCGGCCCGCGAGACGGGAGGCAATGTGGCAGAGATCGCCGTGGCCGCGGCCAATGGTGCGGTGGAGGCGGCGGGCAGCATAGGCAACGCCGCCGTGAGCACTGTGCGCGACATGCTGATGGGGGTGGTAGGCGGCCTGAAAGAGGTGGCAAGCGCCGCCCTGCCCAAGGCTGAGGCCTCCCGCCGATCCTAGGCCGTCTACCCTGCGGCGGCCGGGCGGGCCTGGCTGCCGTCGGGGCCACAGACGGTCCCATCGGCTTCATAAAAACGTAACACCATCGTGCTTCAATGTGCCGCACTCCAGTAGACACTGGGTCGGCCATATGAGCTACTACATCCACCATGTCCCGGGGCGGCTGCGCGTCAAATCCCCCCTGCTCAAGAGGAACGAACACCACGCCGCGCGCACCAAGGCATACGTGGGTGGGCTGCACGGCGTGCGTTCCATGGAGATCAACCCGGTCACCGGCAGCCTGGTGGTGCACTACGACACGGCCGCGCTGCGCGGCGAGGAGCTCCTGGAGCGGCTGCGTCATCTGGGCCACGTGCAGTCCGGCGTGCACGCCCAGGCGCCGGTGATCCACACGGGCGGTATGAGCCCGCTCCAGAAGTTCTCTGACACCCTGGTCAACAAGCTGGTGGAGACCGCCCTGGAGCGCTCGGCCACGGCCCTCATCGCCGCCCTGGTCTAAGCGGCCCGGCGGCCTCAGTCCTTGAGCGCCTCGGCCCGATCCGTGCGCTCCCAGGGCAGGCCGATGTCCGAGCGGCCCACCTGGCCATAGGCGCTCAGCCTCTGGTAAAAGCCGCCCCGGTAGAGGGACGGCAGCTGGCGCAGGTTATAGGCGCGGATGATGCCGGCCGGGCGGAAATCGAACACCGCCGCGATGCGGCGGGCGATGACCTCGTCTGGTAGCCGCCCCGTGCCCCGGGTGTCCACCTGGATGCTCACCGGCCGGGCCTGGCCGATGGTATAAGACAGCTGCACCTCGCACGCCTCGGCCAGCCCTGCCGCCACCACATTTTTCGCCGCATGGCGCGCGGCATAGGCGCCCACGCGGTCGATGCGGCTGGGGTCCTTACCCGAGAGGGCCGACTCGCTTTGGCGTGAGTACTCACCATAGGTGTCTATGGCGTTCTTGCGCCCGGTGAGCCCCGAGTGGGTCACCGGACCGCCGTGGACAAGGGGGCCGTCCGGGTTGACGAAGACGGCGGTAGCACGGTCCGGCCTGAGGGGGGCGTCCTGGAAGGCAGGCTCGATCACCATCTGCTGGAGATCGTCCCGCAGGCGTTCCGGCGCCACAATGCGATCACCCCACTGGCTGGCCACCAGGGTCAGGCTGTGGATGCGGCTGGGTCGGCCGTCCCGGTACTCCACCCCCACCTGGGTCTTGCCGTCCGGGGCAAGGTAATCGAGCTGCCGCTGCAGCCGGGCCGAGGCAAGGCGCCGGGCCAGCTTGTGGGCGAGCCAGATGGGCAGCGGCATGAGGGTGGGGGTCTCATTGCAGGCAAAGCCGAAGACATTGGCCATGTTGCGGGCCGGGATGCGCTCCAGCTCCGCCTCCTCCAGTTCCCGCTCGTCGCGCACCACGGTGCCGGGCATCTCGGTGAGACTGGTCATGACCGTGCAGCTCGTGGCGTTGAACTCCTCCTGGTCATAGCCCACCTGCTGGATCACCTGGCGCGCCACTTCGGGGATGTCCACCGTGGCCTTGGAGGCGAAGCGCGAGGCGATGAAGAGGATGCCGTTGGCCACGGCGCATTCGGTCACCGTCTGGGACAGGGGGTCCTGCCGCAGAAAGCGGTCCAGCACCGCATCGGCGATCTGGTCGCAGAGTTTGTCTGGGTGGCCCTCGGTGACCGATTCGGAGGTGAACAGGAAATCGCGTTTCATGATGCCCTCCAGGAGGACGTTCCCGGCCCGGGTTTGGTGGCCTCTATGGCCAGGTAGGGCAAGCTGACGGTGCCGGCGAGCACTGGCAGGTCCGCCGGCGGGATGGGCGTGGTACCCAGCAGGCCGCGCAGTCCGGGCACCGCCACGGTGGCCAGCTGCAGCACGGCCGAGCCGCCCAGGGCGAGGCTGAGCCAGCGGTTGGGGGGCAGTCCCTCCCGCTCGAACAGGCCGTGGCTCTCCGAGCGGCAGGACAGGGCGTGCAGGAGCTGGCTCAGGGTCAGGCTCATGAAGGCCAGGGTGCCCGCCCGAGGGCCGGGGCCATAGCGCAGCAGGCCATAGCCGTAGGCGGCCAAGGTGCCCGCCGTGAGGGCCAGGGCCTCGAAGCCGTAACGCCGGAAATCCCGCGGGCGGATGATGGGCTCCTGCGGATCGCGCGGCGGGCGGCGCAACACGTCTGGCTCCGGCGGCTCCAGGGACAGGGCCAGGGCCGGCAGGACATCGGTGAGGAGGTTGATCCACAGCAGCTGCATGGTGTTGAGGGGCTGGCCCAGACCCGCCGCCACTGCCGCGAAGGTGACGCCGATCTCGCTCAGGTTGGAGGAGACCAGGTAATGGATGGCCTTGCGGATGTTGCCGTAGATGGTGCGGCCTTGGCGCACGGCCACGATCATGGTCTGCAGATCGTCGTCCTCCAGCACCACGTCGGCCACGCTGCGCGCCACCTCCGTGCCGCCGCTACCCATGGCCACGCCGATGTCGGCGGCCTTGAGGGCGGGGCCGTCGTTGATGCCGTCGCCGGTCATGGCCACCACCTTGCCCGCCCGTTGCAGGCCCTGCACGATCTGCAGCTTGTTGGCGGGACTTACCCGAGAGAAGATGTCCACCTTGTCTGCCAGGGCCGACATCAGCTCCGGCTCGATGCGGTCGAGGCGGGTCGAGTCCAGGATCTCCAGCTTGCGATCGCCCGAAAGCCCTAGATGCTTGCCTATGGCGTAGGCGGTGGCGCTCTGATCGCCGGTGATCATCACCGTCTTGATCCCGGCGGCATGGAACTGGCGGATGAGCCCCCGCGTGCCTTCCCGGATGGGGTCGGCAAGCCCCGCCAGCCCCAGCCATACCAGGCCGTCCTGGTCCCCTCCCCCCTGCCTGCAGGCAAAGGCCAGCACCCGCAGGGCCTCACCGGCCATGCGCTCGTTTTCCATGCGTATGCGCTCACGGAGATCGTCGTCGATGGCCAGCATCCCCGCCTCGCTCAGCTGCCAGCGGCACAGGGCGAGCACCTGTTCCGGGCTGCCCTTCACCGCCATGAACTCGCCGCCCTCCGGGGTGGCATGCCAGGTGGTCATGTAACTGCGGCCCTCGGTACGGTACTGGGTGCGCAGCAGCGGGAAGCGCCGGCGTAACGCCGCCACGTCCACGCCGGCGCCGATGGCCATGGCCAACAAGGCGTTTTCCGTGGCCGTCCCCTCCAGACTGGGGTGGGGGTGGGTGCCGTTGATGCGGCTCTCGTTGCACAGGCTCGCCACCTGCAGCAGTGCCGCCAAGGCGGGGTGTTGCCGGGGTGCGGTGCGGCCGGCCTCGTCGTAGAAGCGGCCTTCCGCCACCGTCAGCCGCTGCCCGTCCACGTACACCGCTAGCACCGACATGCGGTTCAGGGTCAGGGTGCCGGTCTTGTCCAGACAGATCACCTGCACCGAGCCCAGGGTCTCCACCGCGTCCAGATGGCGGATCAGCACCTTGTGCCGGCGCATGTCGCGGATGCCTAGGGCCAAGGTGCTGGTGGCCACCGTGGGCAGGCCCTCGGGAACGGCGGCCACGGCCAGGGACACCGCCGCCCGCAGCATGGGCAGAAAACCGTAGCCGCGCATGAGCCCCACGGCGAACACCCCGCCGCACACGGCCAGCGAGGCCCACACCAGCTGATTGCCCAGGCGGTCGAGCTGCCGCTGCATGGGCGTTGCCGGCGGCCGCGTCGTGTCCACCAGCCGCTGGATCCGCCCCAGCTCGGTGTGCTGCCCCGTGGTGGTGACCACCGCCAAGGCGCTGCCGCCCGTCACGCTGGTGCCCATGTACACCATGTTCAGACGGTCTGCCAGCGGCGTGGATGCCTCGCACAGGACCTGCGCCGACTTGGCCACCGGCAGACTCTCCCCGGTCAGAGCCGATTCGTCCACCGACAGCTCCTTGACCTGGACGAGCCGGGCGTCGGCCGCCACCAGACAACCGGGGGTGAGCAGCAGGATGTCACCGGGCACCACCTCCACCACCGCCAGCGGCATGAGCTTGCCCTCACGCACCACGGGCACTGGCGGGCGCGGCATGGAGGTCAGGCTACTGATCAGCCGCTCCGCCTGCGACTCCGTCACATAACCGATACCGGCGTTGATCAGCACCACTGCCAGGATCACCGCCGCGTCGGCAAGACTCCCGGTGGCCACCGACAGCACCGCCGAAGCCCCCAGCAACAGGGTCGGCAGGTTCTGGAACTGCCCCAGGAAGATGGCAAGCCCCGAGCGCCGTTCCGGCTCGGGCAGGGCATTGGGTCCATAGCGGGCGAGCCGCTCGGCCGCCACCGCCTGGGAAAGTCCCTGCCGGTAATCCACCCCGAAGTGCGCCAACACCTCCGCCACCGGCTGCCGGTGCCAGGCGGCCTCGGCCTGCCCGCTGGCAGCCGGCGACACCTGCCCCGGCCGGGCCGGCCCCTTAGTGCGGTGCTTGAGCCTCGGATTCGCCAGCCGGCGCAGTGAATCCGGCATGCGGTCGCTGCCTGCGAGGCCAGCCTTCGCGATGCACTGCGCTACCAGCATCAGCACCTCGGCGGGATCGCGCCCGCGGTCGTAGACCACCACAACGGTCGCGGTCAGCACGTTGAGGGATGCAAGCCGCATCCCCTCCTCCGCCGCGAGGACCGCCTCGAGCCTGCGGGCGGCCGCCGCATCGCGGTAGAGGCCCGCCACACGCAGCCGCACCCTCCCTGGCACGGCGGCGTGTACGACCTCGATGGCGGCGGGTATGTCCTTCATTTGATCCGAAACGAATACTCTTGGCATTACCGACCCCCACCCCCTCGATGGGGGAGGGCTGGGGTGGGGGTGACGTTTAAGATGGTTCCGCAGCAATAACACTGGGGCCCGGTCATGGCTGCCTGAGTGCGAGTCTCTCCCCTTGCCTCGGGATGCAGCCACCCGGTCTCGTCCCGCTTGGGAGACGCCGAAGAACTCCCTCTCCCTCTGGGAGAGGGTGGGGGTGAGGGAGATAACGCTTTGAATTCACGAGCCCCCACACCCTACCCTCTCCCCCGCAGGCGGGGGCGAGGGGATTTATGCAGTGGTTCCCTTGGAAAGGGTGTCAGCCTTGCGGCAGGCAGAATGGCCCAGATCATGCATTCCGGATCGACAGGCTCCAGGGTCAATATAGCCTGTGTTAGGGAAACACTGATTTAATCCCTCGACCCCTGCTTCCCCAGCCCCTCTGAACCTGCCACAATCCTACTGATCTGACCCTGAGACGAACACCCATGCAGCAGAGCAGCTTCTCCGAACTGGAATACGCCGCCAAGAAGAAGCAGACCCGCCGAGACCGGTTTTTGGCCCAAATAGAGGCGATCACCCCATGGGAGCGGTTGATCGCCGAGATCGAACCTGACTGCCCCAAGGGAGAGCGAGGCCGCCCGCCGGTGGGTCTTGGACGGATGCTGCGGCTGTACGTGGTGCAGAACTGGCTGTCCGACGAGGCGGCTGAAGACGCGCTCTACGACAGTCAGGCCGCCCAGTGCTTCGTGGGCATCGACCTGGGACGCAGCACGGCCACGGATGCCACAACCCAGTTGAAGTTCCGCCGACTGCTTGAGAGGCATGGGCTGACGGCTCGCATCTTCGAGACCATCAAGGCTTGTCTGTCCGAGCAGGGGCTGTTTCTGAAGGAGGGCACGGTGGTGGAGGCCAGCATCATTGCTGCGCCTTCTTCCACCAAGAACCGGGACAAGCAGCGTGATGCCGAGATGCACCAGACGCAGAAGGGGAACCAGTGGCATTTTGGCATGACCAGCCCGCCTGTGGCGGTCCCCACCCCGGCGAATGCCGGGGTGCGGGATGCGGCGCAGCCGCACAAGGCCCATGTGGGGGCGGATGCCGAGACGGGTTTGGTGCACACGGTGCTGGCCACGGCGGCCAATGAGGCGGATGGGGTGCATGCCCATGCGCTGTTGCACGGGGAGGAGACGGGGATGTTTGCCGACGCCCTCTACACTGGGGTGGCCAAACGGGGGGAAAACCGCGAGCGGAAGGTCACCTGGTATGGAGCCATGAAGCCTGGCAAGCGGCGGGTGCTGCCGGATCGCCCCTGGGGCCG
>FWPV01007652.1_pt1 | contig 12377 bp, 9 predicted proteins | sample 2228371 | NCBI WGS metagenome assembly FWPV01 (sample SAMEA103939776, study PRJEB20133) | metagenome | reverse complement strand
GCTTCTTGCGCCACCAGACGCTCCTCTCGCCAGGCACCCGCGGGAGGCCCGGCTTCGAGTTGCGCCGGAATAAACAAACCGCGTACAAACCGAATCGCACGTTCGACCCAGCGCCGAGGGCTTTGCCCAAAGCGGCTGGCGAAATCTATCGCCACTTGTCCGGGCGCCAGCTCGCGGCCCATCTTCTGCGAAAGATAATAGGCGTGTTCGATGATCCACAGATACAAATCGGCCTCGGTATGGCCGGGGAAATCTTTGAGCAATTTATGGCGTCGGATGGCGCTCACTACCGGCCAATAGACGTGATCGTACCAGTGCGCAACGGCCTCATCCCAGCTTAACTCGCGTGACTCTTTGCGGTCAACGAAATATTTGTGAACGCGGATATGCTCGATGAGCTTGGCATAGTCACCGGGCATGGATAGACGTACCATTTGCTCGGGGCGCAACACATCGAGCTTGGTCTGCTCGAGGAAATCGCGGTAGGCCGCGAGATCGTCGAGGTCATCCACGGTCAAGTCGGCGGTTACCGGCACGCGGCTTTTAACCTCGACCACCTCGGCGTCTATAAATTTCTGCCCTTGTTGCCGCGCCACCGATAGCCGATGGTGCCCATCCACAACAAAGTAGGCATCGCCAATCTTGTATAGCGAGATGGGCGGCAAGGACACGCCCGCCAAGTATGCCGAATCAACGCTCAACCACTTGACCCGCGAATGTTTTTGTAAAGGCATGAAGACGCGGTCGAAATCCCCGCTGCGCCCCAGACTCCCAATGATCTTGTCAACAGGCACGACCTGCACCCCGCGATAGTACTGATTGGCCAGGCCCACCGTCTGCTTTAGATCTTCGAATGGGATTAGGCTATCATTGTGCCCGGTGAGGCTCGACCAGATACGTCGCAGCCTCGCCGACCGGCTTGCCTTGACGAAATCCTCCCTAGCGCGACTCATGAACTCTGACGCCATGAGCGACCTGCCTTCTCTCAGAATTGGTGCCTGCCGCCTAGGGCCATCTTGGCTTTGATCTGCGCCAACGAGGGGATTGAGGCCGCCTCTAGCCTGCGCGAGACGGGGTTGGGAATATCCAGCCCGGTCAGTTTCCCTACGGGGCAATCCAGATAATCGAAGAAACGCTCTTGAATCTCGTCGGCGATGCGTCCGCTCAACGAAAGGCTGCGCGGAGCCTGCTCGACGATCAGGGCGCAGCCCGTCTTTTTCACGGATGCACCGATGGTGGCATAGTCCATACCGTTGTAATCGAGGGTGCGCAGATCAATGACCTCGGCGCTGATCCCCTCTTTGGCGAGCTCCTCCGCGGCTTTTAGGCAAGAGCCAACGCCCAAGAGGTAGGTGATCACGGTCACGTCTTTGCCTTCGCGCACGACGTTGGCCTTGCCGTAAGGAATATAGTAATCTATCGTATCGGCGGGCACCTGGTCCTTTTCCGCATAGAGCAGCCCGTGCTCGATCATCACGACCGGATCGTTGTAACGCACCGCTGTGTTGAAAAGGCCGATATAGTCAAAGGCGCAGGAGGGCGCAATCACGCGCCAACCGGGGAAGAGGGAAAAGAATCCGCTAGGATCCATCGAGTGCTGTCCGCCGTAGCCGTAGCCGATGGCGATGCGCGTGCGCACGACGATAGGGAAGTTCACTCGACCACCGTACATGTGATGCAGCTTGCCGATCTGGTTAAAAAGCTGGTCGGAGGCCATCAGCGCGAAATCCGGAAACATGATCTCGACAATGGGCCGCATGCCCACGGAAGCAGCCCCTCCCGCGATGCCCACAAAGCCTGTCTCGGAGATGGGCGTATTGAAAATGCGGGTGGGGAACGCCTCTTTGATGCCGCGCGTGGCCTGGTAGGCCCCACCACCAAGGTTGGCCACCTCTTCGCCCAAAACGATGACGCGCTCGTCGCGCTCCATGTTACGCAGCGTAACGCCGGCGATGGCCTCGACGTAGGTCATGGTCTTGAAATTGCTAAAATCGGCGCGCTCTTTGAACTGAATCCCCGCAAAGGCATCATCTTCCGAGCGCACATTGCGCACTACCGACTCCACGGGGGGCCATTTGCTCTCGGGAATGAACGGTTTGCCGTCTTTCATCTCGGTGCAAAAGGCGGAGGACTGTTAGACCGACTCTTTGGCCATGCGCTGTAATTGATCGTTCTCCTCGGCGGTCAACATGCCCAACTCGATCAGCCGCTTGGGGAACACAATAAGGGGATCCTTCTCCAGCCAGAACGCCTCTTCCTCCTTGCTCCGATATCGAAAGGCGCTTCCTGCCAACCGTCCAGCATGGTGGTAGTGGCGATAGGTCTTGGCTTCGATCAGAAATGGGAAGGGCTTTTGCCGCATCTGGGCGGCCACATCGCGAATGGCAACATACACACTGACGGGATCCATCCCGTCTACGATCATGCTGTCAAAACCGTAACCCAGGCTTCTTTTGGCGAGGTCCTGGACATACGACGATTCCTTGACCTGCGTGCCCACCGCATAAAAGTTGTTTTCCACGAAATAGATGATGGGCACGCCCCACAAGGCCGCCATGTTGGCCACCTCGTGGAAACATCCCTGGTTGATGGCCCCATCGCCGAAAAAGGAGACCACAACGGTGTCCTTGTTCTGGAGCTTGCGAGCCCAAGCGGCCCCCGTAGCCAGAGGGATCCCGCCGCCGACGATGGCGTTACTCCCCAAATTGCCCGATTCGCCATCGTAAAGATGCATGGATCCGCCACGCCCGTAGCACCAACCATCCTTAAGCCCCATGATCTCGGCCAGCGTCTTGTTGACCGCCTCCTGCATCTTGGGCGTGATCGGGTCACGCAAAGGTTGATACCCGTCCGGCGCATAATACACGAACGCCTTGGAAATAAAGTGCCCATGCGCGCGATGTGTTGACCCCATGAGATCCGTCTTGCGCAGAGCAGCAGCCACGCCCGCCGCCACCGCCTCCTGCCCGATGCTCGTATGCGCCGGCCCGTGGACGAGGTCGGCTTCTTTAAAGTCCAACACTTTGGTCTCAAAGTCGCGCACCAGATAGAGCAATAACAGCATGCGCACCAGATCATCGCGGCTGATGGACTTCCAATCTTCGTCCGAGACCTGGAGTTTATAGCACGTAGCGGGCGGGTCCTGTTTAATCAGTTGGCTCATACAACACCTCGATAAATATTGACTAATGATCGTTAGTTATGCTTGGGACACCACTTCCTTGATCTCGCATACTTCGTACTCTGCGCCGTGGAAATAAGCCACGAACACACCTGGACGGAATTCGAACGCCTCGCCCAGGAACTTGACCCCTTTTTCCACAAGCCGATTGTACGTGCCCCAGAAATCCTCGACGGTAAAACCGATGTGTGTCAGGCCAAAGTCAGCCTGTGAACGGTCAGGGCGTGGCTCTCGGCCTTGAGGGTATTTATAATCGAACAACTCGATCTTGGTATCGCCCAGGGCCATATGCACGATGCGCACTTTGGTACCGGGGACGTTGATCAGCCGGCCCATTTGCACGTCGAACTCACGGTCAAAGACCACTTCCATGCCGATCACATCGCGATAGAACGCGATTACCTTCTCCATATCCTTCACACTCATGGCCGTGTGCTCTATGCGCTTGAACATGCTCTATGCCTCCATATCTACCAATATTTTGACCGCTTCGCCTCGACGCATCATCTCAAAGCCTTCCGCCCAGGCCGCCAGCGGGATGATTTTGGTCACGAGTTTGCGCAGTTTGATGGCCTCATCTTTTTCGGCGGCCAGCGCCTTTTGCCAACTGCTGGGCGGCGAGCTAAAGCAGCCCACCAGGTCAAGTTCTTTGTACAGGATCGTATTCCACGGTACGGGGATCGTCTCCGGCCCAACCAAACCGATTAAAACGACCTTGCCCGTTTTCTTGACCAGATCCAACCCCCCGGCGATGGCCGCCGCCGAGCCGGAGCATTCGACCCAGGCATCCACACCGCGTCCGCCCGTCAGGCTCATTACGACTTCTTTCAGATTCTCCTTTTGCACGTTCACGGTGCGGGTAGCGCCCATTTCCTTAGCCAGCGGGAAACGCATCTCCTCATCCATGTTCGTGCCGGAGATGATGATCTCTTTGGCCCCTAGACGGCTAGCCCAGATGGTGGCCATCAGGCCCATCGTGGCCGAGCCGGAGATCAGCACACTTCGCTCGGCGCCAAGGCCCCCTCGCTCCACCAGGCAATGGGCCGTGATGGCAAAAGGCTCCGTCACGCCGGCCACCTCCCATGGGATGCCCTCCGGCAGTTTGTGCGCCAACCACGCGGGCAACGTGAGGTACTCGGCGAAAGCGCCGTTATATTTGGAGCCTAGCGCAAGCTTGTTATCGCAGATGTGTGGCTTGCCCGCCAGGCATAACTCGCACTTGCCACAAGCTCCCGTATGCAACTCGCCGACCACGCGCTCGCCCGGCGACCACGCATCGCGCACCTTGTCGCCCATTTTTACGATGGTGCCGCAATACTCGTGCCCCATGATCACGGGCGGGGCGTTGGGGAACTCGTCCGCGTAAATGTGCAAGTCGGTGCCGCAGATGCCGCAGTATTTGACCTTGATCAGCAGTTCGTCAGCTTCAGGCTCGCGTAGGGGAACATCGCGGATATCCACGTTGCCCTTGCCGTGGGCGTATTTGACTAAAGCCTTCATCGTTTATCTTTCTCCATGAATTCATTCGGGAAACGGCAGGCCAAAACGTTTGCCCAGCCCTTCCAACTCTTGATACAGGCCCGGATCAATGGGGATGCCTTCGACCTGCCTGCGTTGGCGCATTTCGCCCTCCACTTGGCCGGGGAAATAGACGCGCTTGAACCCTTCGGCGGGGGGCATGGCGTTCAGTTCGTCGGTCATCTGCTTGAGGCGGCGCTTGAATTCATCCAACGGCATGAAGCGCTTGACGTCCAAGACCATGACAAAATGCGCCAGCTCTCTGCGCTTGTCCATTTCTACATACATCTGGTTGATGTGGGGGCCAAAAGGCATACCCGCCAGAACGCTGCACAGAACGTCAATCACCATCGCCAGGCCGCTACCCTTCGGCCCCGCGATAGGATGCAGCCCCACAATCTTGTTCGGATCCGTAGTGGGGTTCCCCTCTTCGTCGAACCCCCAGTCGGGGGGGATGGGTTTGCCCTCGGTCTGGGCCAGCACGATTTTACCGTAAGGGATCGAAGTCGTAGCCATGTCCAAGATCACAGGGATAGGGCCATCGGTGGGGAAACCAAAGCAGATCGGGTTGGTACCGAAGAACGGCTTGCGCCCCCCAAAAGGGATGAGCATGCGATCGGTCGCCGTCATGAGCATCGTGGCATAGCCCTGCGCAACGATTCGGTTCGCATAGAATCCCGTCATGCCGAAATGGCTCGAGTTCCGGATGACGATAGTGCCACTGCCCGCTTCGTCTGCGAGCTTCATGGCCTCGGTGCAGGCGCGGTAGGTCACGACGTGCCCCAACCCATCCCCGCCATCTACGATGCCGGTCGCCGGGCCGGTTCGCTCGAAAACGATGTTCGGGCGTGCTTTGATCGTGCCGTTGCTGAGCCGACGAATGTAATGCGCCAAGCGCACGATGCCGTGCGAATCAATCCCCGAAAGGTTGGCGAAGGTTAAGCAATCGGCCACAATATAAGCGTCTTCTTGCGGCACCCCCGCGGCCATCAAAACGCGCTGGGTGAAAGCCAAAAGTTTGCCTACCGGAATGAGTCGGGGGGTCGTGTTGGTTTGTGCGTTCACCTTTTTTCGCTCCTCAGCCCATGTACATGCCGCCGTTGATGTCAAGCACCAACCCCGTCATGTAATCGGAAAGCGGTGAGGCCAAAAAGAGCACAACTTTGGCCACATCCATCGGTTCGCCAAGCCGTCGGAGGGGGATCTGCGCGGCATAATCCTCCTCACGCCCCGCAATCTGTTTTTTGACCGGATCGGTGGTGATAAAGCCGGGCGCGACGGCGTTCACCGTGATGCCGTAAGGCCCTCCCTCGCGGGCGAGCGATTTGGTCAGGCCGATCAACCCCGCTTTGGAGACCGAATAATGCATAGCTGCGTCAATGCCCCCGATCCTAGCAGCCATCGAGGAAAAGTTGATGATCTTGCCGTACCTTTTTTGCTTCATCTGGTCAATGAGCTGTTGGCAGATCAAAAAAGCTCCGCGTAGGTTGACATCCATGATCTTGTCCCATTGCTCGACCGTTATGCCGACGATCCCGCGATGGTAGGCGATGATGCCGGCGTTGTTGACCAGAATGTCCACCCCGCCCAGGGCGGCCATAACCTGTTTGCACATCGATTCGATATCTTGGGGATCGCCCAAGTCACACCGAATCGCCAGGCCGTCCTTGAAAGCGGAGACCGTTTCTTGAGCGCCCGCCAAGTTGATATCCGCCACAGCTACACGTGCACCTGCTTCTGCGAGTAGTGTGGCACATGCTTTACCGATCCCGGCCGCACCCCCGGTTACCAGAGCCGTCTTTCCCGTTAAATCAATCTTCATGCTTTCCTCCTCTAAGGATCGCAGATAAAGGCTTTTATACTTTCTATCGCCTTCGCACGTCAAATACCAAATGCCCGGCTATCATCACGCAGTAGCCTGGCTCGACCGCGCACTAGTATACCATGTTTGTCGTGAGTCGGACAATAAGAGCGCGTCTCATACGTTTTTTTACATTCTAACGTTTGACCTGTACAATCCACTCAAAGAAATAATTAAGCGGGAGTCCATTATGCTCAGCTATCGAGAGGCCCTCAAGAGCATTTTCCAGCGCACAGACTATGAACGGCGCGACCAACCTCCCTACGCCGAGCGCATTTGGCGACTGGAGCGCATGGAAGAACTCCTAGAGTGTTTGGGCAACCCTCACCGTCAGTTTCGCTCTGTGCATGTCGCGGGCACCAAAGGCAAAGGCTCCACCACGGCCATGATCGAATCCATCTTGCGCCAGGCGGGCTATCGCACGGGGATGTATACCTCACCGCATCTGCACACGTTTCGCGAGCGCATCCGCTTAGCGGGCGATCCGATCCCTGAAGAGGACGTTTGTAGGCTTGTCGAACGTCTGATCCCCATACTGGCCACGCGTCCCGAAGTCACGGTCTTTGAGATCATCACGGCCCTGGCGATGGTCTATTTCGCCGAGCAGAAGGTTGATTTCGGCGTGTTCGAGGTGGGCATGGGCGGGCGGCTGGACGCGACGAACGTGCTACGCCCTATGGTATCGGTGATCACATCTATCAGCTTGGATCACATGAAGGTGCTGGGCGATACCATCGAGGCCATCGCACGCGAAAAGGAGGGCATCATCAAGCCCGATATCCCCGTGGTTGTGGCCCCTCAGCGGCCCGCAGCCATGCAGGTAATCCATGAAACATCCGAGGCGCGCGGGGCGCCGCTAACGAGCGTCGGACGCGACTGGCAATGGCACTTCTTGGGGGCCAATTTAACCAAGCAAGGGCTATCGGTCTATCGCGCCGGCCACGAGGGCAAAGCCGAGTACCCCAAACTGGAGTTGCCGTTGCTCGGGAGCCATCAGTTGGAGAACGCTGCCACGGCGGTGGCAGCCGTAGAGACACTGCGCGAGCAGGGCGTCCGGATCACGAAAAGCGCCGTGCGTCGAGGCTTGGCGACGGTGCAATGGCCCGGCCGGTTGGAGATCTTGGGGCAAAACCCTTTCGTGATCGTGGACGGCGCGCACAACGTGGATTCGATCCAGCGCCTGCTGGAAGCTTTGCGCGACTATCTCTCCTTCCGTCGGCTTTTGGTAGTCTTTGGAGCAGGCACTACGCACAACCCACAGGATTTACTGTCACTGCTCGTGCCCGCAGCCCACAAGCTCTACCTGACCCGCTCTCGCCATGCCAAAGCCACGCCGACGGCCGAATTGCAAGGCATCGCCCAAAGCCTGGGATGCGAGCCATCTACCGCCGAAACGGTGGGCGAATCGCTACACCAGGCGCTGGCCGAGGCGCAGCCGGAGGATCTGATCGCCGTAACGGGCTCCCTTTTTGTGGTGGCGGAAGCGCGTGAGGCGTGGGCCGAGATGAAAGGCTTGCCCGCTCTTCCGTCCGATCCGCCGGGCGTGTATTAGGGTCGAAAAGGCATTTATCTGCTGGTTAGACCCCTACAATTTGACCACGCGGGCCGAACGAATGCTGGGCATGGTCATGATCTTGGCCATAGTCTCCTGAGAAAGCACGTCGTCCAAACCCACGACCATGACCCCGCGCCCACCTCGCTTTTGCCTACCCACTTGGACGAAAGAGATATTGATCCCCGCCTCGCCCAGCAAAGTGCCCATCTGCCCGATCACCCCGGGTTGTTCGATGTGCTCGCTCACCAGCAGGAGGCCCTCTGCCGTAAAGTCGAGCCAATAGTCGTCAATGTTGACGATATGGGGCTGTCCTCGTAGGATTGTGCCGCGGAGTATGCGCTCCTTGCTGCCGGCCTGGGCGCGCAACGTGATCAAGTCAGAAAAGTCCTGCACCTCCGACGTGCGCACTTCGCTGACGACCAGCCCCCGATCGCGCGCCACCAGGCGCGCATTCACCAGGTTGACCGGCTCCTCGCTCACATCGCGGAGCAGCCCTATAAGCATGGATGAAGTAATAAGGGTCGTATCGTGCTTGGCCACTTCGCCCGCATAACTCATCTCGACACGCGAGAGGTTATTTTCCGCGAATTGGGCGTAGAACCTGCCCAGGCGGTTGGCCAAATCGAGATAGGGCCGCAGGAAAGATAGCTCCTCGTCGGAGAGCGCCAAGACGTTGACCGGATAGCGCGGAGCGCGCCCCTCAAGAACGTCGAGCACCTGGCGCGCGACATCCACCGCCGCTCCGCTTTGTGCCTCCTCGGTGGACGCGCCCAGGTGCGGCGTTAGGATTAGGTTCGAGCATTCACACAGGATTGGGGTAACGTTCGGCTCGTTCACGAACACGTCCAGGGCGGCCCCCGCGATCCGACCCGTTTTCAAAGCTTGTATCAGGTCTTGTTCTACGATCAGCTCGCCGCGCGCACAGTTGATCAGACAAGCGCTTGGCTTCATCAGGCCAAATTCGCGTGCTCCGATCATGCCGCGCGTGCGCTCGGTCAAAGGGGCGTGCAGTGATACATAGTCGGCGCGCGACAGCAGCTCGTCGAGCCCTACCAACTTGACTTCCAATTGGGCGGCACGTTCGGGAGAGACGAAAGGGTCAAAGCCGATGACCTCCATCTCCATGCCCCTGGCACGTGAGGCCACCGCCGCGCCGACGCGCCCTAGCCCCACAAGCCCCAGGGTTTTGTGGCGCAATTCTGTGCCGACCAGGCCGCTCTTGCGCCACTGGCCGGCGTGCATGCTCGCGTTAGCCTGACAGATGTGGCGCGCGAGGCAAAGCATCAGGGCCAACGTGTGCTCGGCCACGGCCACGGTGTTGCTCTCGGGCGCATTGACCACCATAATACCGCGCCGTGTGGCGGCCTCAAGGTCAATGTTATCTACGCCGGTGCCAGCCCGCCCTACCACTGCCAAGCGCTTGGCGGCTGCCAGGAGGGCGGCGTTCACCTGGGTGGCGCTACGCACGATCAGCGCGTCATAGTCCTTGATGATCTGCAACAGCTCTTCGGCGGGAGGATTGAGCCGCACCGTAACCTCGCAAGAGCGCTGCAGAAGCTCGATGCCGGCCTGAGAAAGCGATTCGGTGATCAACACCCTTTTGACCATGATCTCCCTCTCAAGTCAGATACCGTATCTGCAAAGCATCACAGAAGATCTCTATACATTGTTCGATAGGAACGTATCGGCGATATGGTCTTCACCATGCCTGATACGCGCCCGGGAGCGCTCACAGCTCGCCTATGAACTATCAAACTGGCGGCGCTCCCAGGCGGCATGTGACGCAAGATTATTGTACCTTCGGCAGTTCCGCCATCGCCTCGCGCACTTTTTCCTCTGGATAAGCATAGTCCTGCAGTTTGCCATCCAGGAAAGCGTCATAGCCTGCCAGATCAAAGTGGCCATGACCGCTCAGGTTAAAGAGGATCACGCGGCTTTCGCCCTTGGCTTTGGCATCCAGCGCCTCGTCGATGGCAGCCCGCACGGCATGGGCCGATTCCGGCGCCGGCACGATGCCCTCGGCGCGCGTGAACTGTGCCGCCGCTTGAAAAACGGGGATTTGCGGATAGGCCACCGTCGTGACGAACCCCTCCTTCGCCAGGAGCGAGATCAGCGGCGCCATGCCATGATAGCGCAGCCCTCCCGCGTGGATGCCCGATGGGACGAAGCTGTGCCCTAGCGTGTACATCTTGACGATGGGAGCTATTTTTGCCGTATCCCCATAGTCATAAGCGTAGACGCCCTTGGTGATGCTGGGGCAGGCCGTCGGCTCGACGGCCACCAGACGGGTCTTTTTGCCATCCTTGAGATTGTGACGCAAGAAAGGCAGGGCAATGCCACCAAAGTTCGAGCCGCCACCCACACAGCCGATAACCACGTCGGGATAGTCCCCGGCCATATCCATCTGCTTGAGGCACTCCTCGCCGATAACGGTCTGATGCATCAGCACGTGGTTCAGTACGCTTCCCAGCGAATACTTGCTATTCTTGCCTGTGACGGCCGCTTCGACGGCCTCGCTGATGGCGATGCCCAACGACCCGGTGGAGTTGGGGTCTTGGGCCAGGATGGCGCGACCGGCGTTGGTCTCGTCGCTGGGGCTGGCCGTCACCCGCGCTCCAAAGAGGCGCATGATCGAGCGGCGATAAGGCTTTTGCTCATAGCTTACCTTGACCATATAGACCTGGCACTCCAACCCAAAGAAATTGCAAGCCATCGCCAAGGCCGATCCCCATTGGCCGGCGCCGGTCTCGGTGACGAGCTTTTTAGTGCCCTCGATCTTGTTGTAATACGCCTGGGCTACCGCCGTATTCGGCTTGTGGCTGCCGACGGGGCTGGTGCCTTCATATTTGTAATAGATCTTGGCCGACGTGCCCAGTTCCTTCTCCAGGCGTGCGGCGCGTTTGAGCGGTGTGGGCCTCCAGAGCTTGTAAATCTCTTGCACTTCTTGGGGGATGTCGATGTAGCGTTCCTGGCTGACTTCTTGTAGGATAAGGCCCATCGGAAAGATGGGTGCCAGATCGCCTGGCCCAACAGGCTGCAGCGTGACGGGATGCAGCACCGGTGGGAGGGGGGTGGGCAGGTCGGCCTGCACATTGTACCAACGCTTTGGCATGTCGTTTTGTGTGAGCACGAATTCGGTTTGCATGATCTTCCTCCTGAGTTCGGTTATGAATATGCAACGGTCCGGTCATGAGCTCGTGAGTGACATCTTAATTCCTTGAATCTACCTCCTTCCCCATCCACAAAACAAAAAGGCCCTCGTCCGAAGGGACGAGAGCCTTCACTCCCGCGGTACCACCCTCATTAGCCTGGCCTCGGATAAAAATAAACCCCGCGTGAATGCGGGGTGTACTCCCTAAGCCAGCCTCACTCGATGCGGGTACGGGATGCCTCAAACATCCGATACCTTCTGCCATGCTAACGGTGGCGACTCCGTCGTAACCTACTTGGAACCGTTCGGCTACGCGGCTCCCAGGCCCATTCCCTATCGGCGCTTGTGTCGGACTCGCACCTAACCCGACTCTCTGAACACCGCTTCGACAGGTACTCTTCCTGATCCAAGCCTTTATATTTCTATTTTAGCAAGGAACAAAGAGATTGTCAAATTCCGCATCTTCGCGGTACAATAGTGGCGTCATCGCTTCGTTGTCCGTTTCTTTGCCACTACATCGCCAAGGAGGAGAACATGCGTATCGTGCTGGATGCCATGGGGAGTGACCATGCCCCCGGCGTGGATGTCGAGGGCGGCGTGCGTGCTGCGCGCCTTTTCGGCCAAGAAATTATCCTGGTGGGGCGCGAAGACGAGATCAGACGCGAGTTAGCCCGGCATGATACCTCAGGATTGCCAATCTCGGTCGTACATGCCTCTCAGGTCGTCGAGATGAGCGAACACCCCAGCCAGGCTGTGCGCGCCAAACCCGATTCCTCGATGGTCGTAGGCATGAAGCTGTTGCGCGATGGCAAAGCAGATGCCTTTGTTTCAGCGGGCAATTCAGGGGGCGTACTGGCCTCGGCTCTGGCCAGCGCCGGGCGCATCGGGCGCATCAAAGGAGTGCTCCGTCCGGCCCTCTCGGCCGTTTTGCCCAATTTGAAGGGTAGGAGCCTCATTCTGGATATCGGTGCAAATACCGATTGCAAGCCCGAATGGCTGGCCCAGTTTGCCCTGATGGGGTCCGTGTACGCACGCAGGGTATTGGGCGTGGAACGTCCGCGTGTAGCGCTGCTGTCGAACGGCGAAGAGGAAACCAAGGGCAACGCCCTCG
>FWPV01004485.1_pt1 | contig 12378 bp, 11 predicted proteins | sample 2228371 | NCBI WGS metagenome assembly FWPV01 (sample SAMEA103939776, study PRJEB20133) | metagenome | reverse complement strand
GAAGGATGCCGCCATTATAGATGACGCCACAAAGAGCGACATGATAATTGGCGTCATAGATGGCGACCCCAGATTGATTGCGCCGCGCTTCATATGTCTCACTTTGAGGCCTTTCTCCTAGCTGAATTCCCGAGCACCTTTTCCCCGGGGGGGGGGGGGCTTAGAAAGCTAAATATTCTAACCGATCCGGGCTAGCCTCACTCGGCGTTTCGGCGCTTTTCGTTGGCGACATTGATCATGTCGGCCGCGACCATTTCGGCACAGAGCTGTTCCCACTTGGTCTCGTGGACCCAGCCGAGTTTCTCCCTGGCTTTGGTGGGGTCGCCGATCAGTAGTTCGACCTCGGTCGGGCGGAAGTAGCGGGGATCGACCTCGACCAGCACCTTGCCCGTCTTGGCGCAAGTGCCCTTTTCGTCAACGCCGGAGCCGGACCAGTTGATCGTGATGCCGACTTCCGAGAAGGCCTTGGTCACGAAGTCGCGGACCAGAGTGGTCTCGCCGGTGGCCAGGACGTAGTCGTCAGCCGTTTCCTGCTGCAGCATCAGCCACATGCCGCGCACATATTCACGGGCGTGGCCCCAGTCGCGCTTGGCGTCGAGGTTGCCGAGGTATAGCTTGTCCTGGAAGCCTTGCTTGATGGCCGCGACGGCGCGGGTGATCTTGCGGGTGACGAAGGTCTCGCCGCGCAGCGGGCTCTCGTGGTTGAAGAGAATGCCGTTGCTGGCGTGAATGCCATAGGCTTCGCGATAGTTCACGACGATCCAGTAGCCGTAGAGCTTGGCTGCGGCGTAGGGGCTGCGCGGATAGAACGGGGTCTTCTCGCTCTGCGGCACCTCTTGCACCAGACCGTACAGCTCCGAGGTCGAGGCCTGGTAGAACTTGGTCTTTTTTTCCAGGCCCAGGATGCGGATGGCCTCCAGCAGGCGCAGGGTGCCGGTGGCGTCGGCGTTGCTGGTGTATTCCGGGGTCTCGAAGCTGACCTGGACGTGGCTCTGGGCCGCCAGGTTGTAGATCTCGTCGGGCTGGGTCTGCTGCACGATCCGGATCAGGTTCGTGCTGTCGGTCATGTCGCCGTAGTGCAGGAAAAAGCGCGGGTTCGGCTCGTGCGGATCCTGATAGATATGCTCGATACGGCCCGTATTGAATGACGATGAGCGCCGCTTCACGCCATGCACCGTATAGCCCTTCGAGAGCAGCAGCTCCGACAGGTACGCGCCATCTTGCCCAGTCACGCCCGTGATGAGCGCGACCTTGCCATTGCTTCTAACCGTCATTAGGTCCCCACCTTATGGAACGCAGCGTTTATTCCGCCTTGCGCATCGCCCTCATAACGTAAGCAAATGCTCAATGCGATGTCGTTATTGCACTGCAGTGCAACAAAACGACATTCGACGCGGCATTAGGCGCGCGCCGACGGGGTGAACGATCAATTTCCAGACGTTAAGCGCAGTCAGACCATCTTTTCTCTCATCGCAACGAGGCGAAATCTTCGCGCGCTAGATACTTCAGGCCGTGCGTTATTGGTGGGGCCTAGGCGTTTAAGGCTGTGTCTGGATCGCCATAAGTTGCCGGACCCCCGCAACGAACCCAGCCACGTCGCCCCGCGGTGCGATCCTGTTGGCAGCTGTGGCTAGGGCGCGCCAATGATCCTGGTCGCGGTCTATACGCCGCATGAGGGCAGTGAGGCCCTCGACATTGTGAGGCTCGAAAACATAGCCGTTAACAGCCGTCTCCACCAAGTGATCGCGCGCGCCGCAGTTATCGGAAGCCAGAACCGGAACTCCCATGGCCAAGGCCTCTGGGATCACTTGCCCGAACTGCTCTTCGGTGCTCGGTAGGATGAGGGCGAGCGTGCTTGCCAGGAGCTGGCATATTTCTTCAGTCTGGACAAAGCCTGTGAACTCGACGGCGCTTTCAACGCCGAGTTCAGCAGCAAGCGCCTTGAGCTCGGCTTCTAACGGGCCTGAACCGCAGATCACGAGCTGTCGTTCTCCGCCAGCGCGCACGAAGGTCGCGAAAGCCTTTAGGGCGAGGGAGATGTTCTTCTTAGGCAGAAGTCTGGCCACGATAGTGAAGTGCCGATCGGCGTGGACCACGCCGTCGGGCGCGGGTGGGGCCTTCGCGAGCTTGCGAATGCGTTCAATTGAAATCGCATCGTAGCCCAGAGCGATCCTTTCGGCAGGTAGGCCAAGAAAGCGGACATAGTCGGCGGACCGCCGACTCGCGGCTAGGGCCCCGTTGTAGGGCAAGAAAAAGAACGACTTACCGACCTCTCGCCAGAGGTTGCGCCCATAGTCGTCAAACTTTGAGTCGTTCATCGTAAAGGCGCGAATCCCGAAAAGTCGCGTCAGGATAGCTGCGAGGTAGATTTCGGTGCGCTCGTAGTGACAGAAGAAAACAGCTTCGGCGCGATGCCGTAAAATGGCAGCTATGATGCGCCAAGTGGGCCATGTGCCTTTTTCGCCAAGCTTGGAGAGCGTTACTTTCTCGAAATGTCGACCAGTTTCACTGATCCAGTCGTATTCCGAGCTTTTGCTTAAGATCTCAAGTCCAATGATGCGGTGCTCCGGCATGGCCCGCGCCGTCGCCTCGCATCGATCTACGTGCAAGGGACCAAAGTTTTCCCAAACAAAGATAATGGGACGTGGTCCCATCGCCTTTTTCATCCGTGCCCCCAGGCATACGAAAGTTACTGCTACCGAATCTCGCTCGCCTTTCGCTGGCGGGATTTGAGCTTGGCGTTACGAGTTTTGTGTTACCGCCACAACACCTAACGCACAATGTTTTCTACCCAAGCGATTATCTGCACCTATAATCAACTGAGAGCGCTGTCCATCGGGGGTGTTTGGGGCTTTTCAGCTTCGGTGAGCGCGAAATGCCTCGACCAGTGGGACAAGTACTTAGGGTCTAGGCGGAGCCCCGCCCATACATGGCGCTTGGGTTTGGTCCTAGCGCAACAGACAGGGCTCGCTGAGAGCCGTTCAACTATGTTGAGAGGCAGGCGGAGTTGATAGCCAAGGTGCACGGATGGGACCTCACCCACAGCGGCGTTGTCTACGATTTAGGCGGAAACCTGAAGTATCCGTGATGATCAAGCGGCTTTGGGGGGGCAGGGGCGGCGCCGACAGAGCAGCGTGTTTGCTAGGGTTATGAGCTTTCGCATGACGGCGGTGATGGCGAGATTGGGTGGCTTTCCAGCTTTGATGAGTGGCCGGTACTTGGTAAGCGGAGCGTGGATCCCACCTAGCGCCGGCGCCGAGTTGCTCACAATGGCCCAATCTCTCAGGAGTTGGGACCTCCGGCAAACCCGGGGCGGTTCAGACCGTAAGGGCGTGTGGCCCTAAAGCGGCTTGCGGCTTGAAGGCGGCGCGGCGGCGTCTGCTTCTCGGTCGGTGAGGATTCTTGGCGTGCGGGTCATGTTGTTCCAGCGCCGGCCGCGTCAGTCCGAGCTTGCGTCTCAACGCCGACCACTTGCAGCGCAACAGAAACACGTTCCAGAAGGCCTGATTGCTGAGCGCTCATCGCGCCTATGGCAGAGTGAGGTCTTGGCTTCGCCGGGCCCGCGCACCTGCTTCTACTCTGAAGCTGTGCCGTTTTGGCGCCGCAGCATGCCGTTTCGGAACTGTGCCGCGATCCTAAAGGCGCATCTTGTCAGAACGCTTCGAGTCCGGTGCGTGGCAAGAATCTGAAAAGATTAGATTTTTCAAAATCACCCTCGAGGTCCCTTCGCGGCATCCATCTTGCGATAGCGCTGTTGCCGAACAAGTCGGCGCTCAGAGAGGGATCACGATGAAGAACCTGAAGACCCTGGCCGCCGTTGCGGCTCTGTCGGCCAGCTTCGTTGGCGGCGGCGCAGCTTTCGCGCAAACGACCACGACGACCACCGCCAGCTGCCGCCCGACCGACCCGTGCTACGACGTCCTGCCGAGCTTGAGCTCGGTCACCACTCAGGCCTTCGATGGGAACGCCACCTCGCGTCTTGACCTTGTCGTCGACAATGCGCTGAACGGCGTCAACGCCGCCTCGACCGCCGTCGCCAACAGCCTGAAGCTCGAAGGCAAGGAGCTTGACCAGCTGTCGGCCAAGCAGACCCTGACCCGCGGCGACGTGGTCGCTGAACTGAACGCGACGCTGCCGAAGGTCACCGGTGCTGTTGACCTGGCTGCGACCGCGATCGGCAATACTGTTTCGGCCAATGTCGATGTGGTTGGCGTGATCAACATCAACCAGAACGTCGCCCGCGACCCGACCGCCCAGGTCAACGCCTATCTGGGCAATATCGACGGTACTGTGAACATCGCCGCCACCGCCATCGCCAACAACGTTTCGGTCGACGGCGACTTTGCGGTCTCGACGATCTCGCAAGTGGCGACGGGCGCTCCGGTCATCGCCAAGGACAATGTGGGTATCGTTCGCGCCACCGGCGCCGTCGATGTGGCGACCACCGCCATCGGCAACTCGATCTCGCTGAAGGGCTTCTAAGCCGCTTTGTGCCTCGCCGGCGGCGCGTCCGCCGGCGGGGCCCAGCCTCTAGGGTGATGGTTCTAGGAGACGCAATGACGAAGGGAATGTATCTGCGTAGCGCCCTTGTCGCGCCGATTGTCCTGTTGCTTTCGACGGGCCTTGCCCATGCGCAAACCAGTGCGCTGAGCAAGCGGATCGAGCGGGGCTATGGCTCCAGCGCGAATGTCATGGACAAGGCGTTTAACCCTTCCACCCGCGACGAAAACGGCAACCGGATCGTTGTTGATGGCGTCATCCAGACCGGATCTGGCAACAGCTCATTGACCACCACCTCGACCAATAGCCTGACCGGTGCGCAGTACTTTCAGAGCGGAGCCTCAGGGTCGGCCTCTGCGACGGCCATCGGCAATATGATCAAGATAGACGTCAACGGGACCGGCAACACCGTCGTCCTCAACAGCACTCAGATCAACAACGGATCGGTGTCCGCCAGCGCTGTTTTGAACGGCGTCGCCAGCACTAGCCGATAGTGGCTCTCTAGGCCGTTTCCCCCGAGGTTTCCCGATGCGCGCGATGAAACGCTGGATGTTGCTGCTCGCCTCGACCTGTCTGCTGGCGGGTCACGCCCAGGCTGGCGACCTCTATGCGAACCCGATCAACGAGGCGCCCGCTACGCGCAACCCTACGGGCTATACTGGAGCCTTGGTCTGCCTTGCTAAGGCGCGCCCGTACACGCCGCTTCCGCGGATCGCGGTCGGCCGGATCGCCGACTACACCGGCAAGGTTGAGTTTGAGACCGGCGCGCGGATCAGCCAAGGCGCCTCGTTGTTCGCCATCACAGCCTTGGGCAAGGCCGGTTTTCCGGTCGTCGAGCGCCTTGACAACACCGTGGCCGAGATCGAGTTGAGCTATGCCCGCCAACATCTGCTCTCGGACAACCCTGAGCGCGCCGGTCTGGACGCCAACAACTTCCGCCGGATCTATGCCGGGCAGATCGCCGGGTCGTCATACTACATCGTTGGTGGTATCACCGAGCTCAACACCAACATCGCTTCGAGCGGTGTGAATGGCACGGTCGGGTCCAAGGACGCCGACGGCGTGCGGGGGGGGCTGACCGCCCAGCGCTTTGTGATGAACGTCGCCATCGACTTGCGCCTGGTCAATTCTCGCACGCAGGAAGTGATCGACATGGTGTCGTATCAAAAGCAGGTCCGCGGTAGCAGCGTGGACCTTGGTCTGACCGGTGGCGATGACAAGAACGCGGCCATTCTCTCTGGTGGGCGCGGCGCGATGGAGCCGCTGCAGGCCGCCGTTCGGACCCTGGTTGAACGCGGCGTCTTTGAGATGACCGCCAGCTTCTATGGCCAAGGCCTCAAGCAAAGCTGCCTGCCGCCGGAAGCTGAGCCGCAAGGCCCGCCGCCGCCGCCCTACGCCAGCGCGCGGGCTGTTGCTCAAAACGGGGCCGCCCGATCGGCTGTCCAATAATCCTTAGCTTCTTTCTGCGATGACTGCGCCATCCCGGACCTGTCCGGCGATTGAAACGGTCAGGATATGAAGCTTCGCCATCCTCTGTTGCTTTCGGTCGCGCTTGTGCCCGTGCTGGCGGCCTGCGCCAGCAGCGCAGACCCCAAGACGGGTCTCTATGTCAAGCCGATTGGCGATGCGCCGGCGACGACCAACGACACGGCCTATTCCTCGGCTCTGCGCTGTTTGACCGACAACGCCAGCCTAACGCCGCCGCGCGTAGCGGTCGGGGCAATCTCGGACCTAACGGGCAAGCGTGACATCGAGACGGGCGCCAAGGTGACGCAAGGTGCGGCGCTCTTTGCGATGACGGCGCTCAACAAGGCTGGGGTTCCGATTGTCGAGCGGTTCGATCGGGGCATTTCCGACGTCGAGATCGCCTACGCGTCCTCTCCGACACGCCCCAGCTCGCGGGCGATGTGGTCGACAACGCCCGGCCCGTCCATGCCGGCCAGATCGCCGGCTCCGACTACTACATCGTCGGCGGCATCACCGAGCTGAACTACAACATCAGCTCCAGCGGCCTCGACGCCCGCGGCGGCGATGTCGGAACCTCGGGCTTCAAGGCCTCCTTGGCCACGGGCAAGTTTGTGATCAACGCCGCGATTGACCTTCGGCTGATCGACACTCGCTCCCAGGAGGTTGTCGATATCACCTCGTATCAGAAGCAAATCGTCGGTCGCGAGATCAAGGTCGGCGTCTTCGATTTCCTCAACGGGAACGTCTTCGACATCTCAGGCGGCAAGAGCGCTCTGGAGCCGATCCAGCTGGCGATCCGCACGCTCGTCGAACGCAGCGTCTATGACTTTGCAGCTTCACTGCACCAGCAGCCCTATGAAGGCTGTATCGGCGGGGAAGTCAGCGCCGTACGCACGCAGAGGGCTCCGCGCTCAGCTAAGCCTGCGGTGATCGCGGCGGCTTCGTCCAAAGCCGCCCAGCCTATCCCCGCTACAACGTCGAGCGCGCCGCAACAGCCGCCGCCCCAGGCGACCCCCGCCAAGCCTGTGCCGACCTATACCGGTCCGTATTTGGATCGCTCGCGGTGGCTTCCCCGAGGCTGAGGTCGCGTCGACCTGGAAGGTGAGGCTGTTGGTTCTTAGGTCGCCCACGGGTGACCTGCTCCTGAACTTTCATCCAGCGGCGCCCGGAGTCGCGGGGTTGGTTACGCCGTCTGGCGCGATGCAATGCCAGGCGACGCGCTGATCCGCGGACCGGGCCAGCACCGCCGTGGAGGTGAACTCCGTGCCGTTGTCGCTGGCAATCATGCTTGGGCGCCCGCGCCGGCGGACCCGGGCCGTCAGCTCGGGGGCCACGCGCCGGCCCGAAAGCGAGGGTCGGCGATCGCCGCCAGGCATTTGCGCGTGACGTCGTCGACTACGTTGAGGATGCGAAAGTGCCGCCCGCCGGCGAGCTGGTCGTGCAAGGAGCCCAGCGACCAGCGCGCATTGGCCTTGGCCTCGACCAGGATCGGCGTGCGCGCCCCTATGGCGCGGCGACGCGAGCGGCGCTTGCACACCGCCAGCCCCTCCTCGCGATAGAGCCGGTAAATCCGGTCTTGCCCGAAGGCTCGCCCTCCCGCCGCAGTAGCACGAACAGCCGTCGATAGCCGAACCGCCGGCGCTCGGCGGCGAGGCCGCGCAGACGCTCGCGCTGCTCGGTGTCCGGCGCGCGCCGAACCGGTAGCGGACCCTCTTGCGATCGGCCTGGACCACGGCGCAGGCTCGCCGCTGGCTCATCCCCAGAGCGCTCTGGATATGGGCCACGCCCTCGCGCCGGGCGGTGGGCCCTACCATTTTTTTACAGCAGCTTCTGCCGCGCCGCCTTGTCCAGCATGGCGTCGGCCAGCAGCCGCTTGAGCTTGGCGTTCTCGTCTTCCACGATGGGCGTTCGGCCAATATCCGTCGTGACGGCGTCACTCCAACCGAGTAGTCAGGCCCCAGATTGTTCAAGACCTCACGTGGCCGGTCTTCAGTTCAACCTGTATGCCCCGCCTGATGGGGCAGGGAACGCGGTAGGGAAAAGATGCGCGTAGCGATGATTGGAACGGGCTATGTGGGCCTGGTGTCGGGAGCGTGCTTCGCCGACTTTGGTCACGTGGTGACCTGCATCGACAAGGATCCGAGCAAGATCGAGCGCCTCGAGCGCGGTGAGATCCCGATCTTTGAGCCGGGCCTGGATGATCTGGTGGCGCGCAACGTGCGCGAGGGCCGTCTGTTCTTCACGCTCGAGGGCGCCCAGGCGATCAAGGACGCCGACGCGGTGTTCATCGCTGTGGGCACGCCGACCCGTCGCGGCGATGGCCATGCGGACCTGAGTTACGTCTACGCGGCGGCCGAGGAGATCGCCGGCCTGATCGACGGCTTCACCGTGGTGGTCACTAAGTCGACCGTGCCGGTGGGCACCGGCGACGAGGTTGAGGCGATCATCAAGAAGGTCCGCCCCGACGCCCAGTTCGCGGTGGTCTCCAACCCTGAGTTCCTGCGCGAAGGCGCGGCCATCGAGGACTTCAAACGTCCCGACCGTGTGGTCGTCGGCACCGACGATGAGCGCGCCCAGGCGGTGATGCGCGACCTGTACCGTCCGCTGTCGCTGAACGAGACCCCGATCGTCTTCACCGGCCGTCGCACCAGCGAGCTGATCAAGTACGCGGCCAACGCCTTCCTGGCGATGAAGATCACCTTCATCAACGAGATGGCCGACCTCTGCGAGAAGGTCGGGGCCGACGTCCAGTCGGTCGCCAAGGGCATTGGTCTGGACAAGCGGATCGGCGGCAAGTTCCTCAACGCTGGCCCCGGCTATGGCGGCAGCTGCTTCCCGAAGGACACAATCGCCCTCGTGAAGACCGCCCAGCAGTACGGTGCGCCGACGCGGCTGATCGAGACCACGGTCGAGGTCAACACCGCCCGCAAGAAGGCCATGGCCGAAAAGGTCGCCGAGGCCATGGGCACCCGCGACCTCAGCGGCAAGACCATCGGTGTGCTGGGCGTGACCTTCAAGCCCAACACCGACGACATGCGCGACGCGCCCAGCCTCGACATCCTGCCGGCCCTGCAGGCCATGGGCGCGAAGGTTCAGGCCTTCGACCCCGAAGGCGCCAAGGAAGCCGCGCACATGCTGGCCGGCGTCGAGTTCAAGGCGGGCGCCTATGACGCCGCCGAGGGCGCCGACGCCCTGGTGATCCTGACCGAGTGGGACCAGTTCCGGGCGCTCGACCTTGATCGCGTGAAGGGCCTGCTCAAGGCCCCGGTCGTCGTTGACCTGCGCAACGTCTACAAGCAGGCCGAGATGGAGCGCCACGGCTTTACCTACGCCTCCATCGGGCGCGGCTAAGGCATGCCTCCGATCATCGTCACAGGCGCGGCCGGCTTCGTGGGCTACCATGTGGCCGAGCGCCTGCTCGATCGCGGCGAGGCGGTGATCGGGGTTGACGTCTTCAACGCCTATTACGACCCGGCGCTGAAGGAGGCGCGAGCCCGTCGGCTTGATTCCCGGCAGGGCTTTGAGATGCGCCGCATGGACATCGCCGACCATGAGGCCTTCGCCGAACTGGTAAAGTCCTCCGGCGCACGGCAGGTGATCCATCTGGCCGCCCAGGCCGGCGTTCGCTACTCGATCGAGAACCCGTTCGCCTACGAGCGCAGCAACCTCGCCGGCCACCTCTCGGTGCTGGAAGCCACCATGCCGGCGTCGAGCATTTGGTCTATGCCAGTTCCTCCAGCGTCTATGGCGACCGGCCGCTGAACGGCGAGGGCTTCAAGGAGAGCGATCCGGCCGAGAGCCCGGTGTCGCTGTACGCCGCCACCAAGCGCTCGTGCGAGCTGCTCAGCCAAAGCTACGCCAGCCTCTACGGCTTCCCGCAATCGGGCCTGCGGTTCTTCACCGTCTATGGCCCGTGGGGCCGCCCGGACATGGCCTATTTCAGCTTCACCGAGAAGATGCTGAAGGGCGAGGCGATCGAGGTCTATGGCGAGGGCAAGATGGCCCGCGACTTCACCTATATCGACGACATCGTCGATGGGATCCTCGGCGTTCTCGACAATCCGCCGGCGAAGGGCGGGCACGAGGTCTACAACATCGGCGACAACGATCCCGTCGGCCTGATGGAGATGATCACCACGCTGGAAACGGCGCTGGGGATCGAGGCCAACAAGACCTTTCTTCCGATGCAGCCGGGCGATGTGCCGGCCACCTACGCCAACATCGACAAGCTCCACGCGCTCTGCGGCTACAAGCCCAAGGTCAAGCTGGCCGAGGGTCTGGCGAAGTTTGTGGACTGGCGGCTCAGTCAGAACGCTTAGCGTTCAGGGGGCACAACTAGCCCTGTCGGGCGCTCACCGATCGGTCAATCCACGCCGGCGGCGTCGAGCAGTCGCGTAAACAGCCTCCGCGCGAGGGCGGGACGCTCTTCGATCGGCATGCACGAAAGGTCTCGCCCCAGGCCCTGGGCCACGATCGAGAACAGCGCTGCGGCTTGCGGCGTCAGCGCGCCCTGGGCGCGGGGAAGGCGGGCGAGGCGAAGGTGGCTGCTTTGGCCGCGGCTGTAGCGGATCATCGCGCCCATATCACAGAGCGCTGTGTCGCGCGAAGCCTGGGAGAGCAGGGCCTCCATGGCGTTCACATCGGGACGCTGAGCCTCGCCGCCGCCATAGCCTATCAGGCTTTCAATATAGGTCGCGCGATCCAGCGGCCCGGTCTCAGTGGCCTGGTGGGGTCTTAGGAGGCGCAGATAGATGTGCTGCCAGGCGGCGGTCATCAGCGCGGCGCGGGTGGGAAAGTGATAGGTCGCCGCGCCAAGGTTCAGGCCAGCGACTTGGGCGACGGCTCTGTGCGTGACCGCCGCCGGCCCGGCCTGTCCAACGAGATCGGCGGCGGCTTCCGACAGGCGGGCGGGGGCGGATCCTGCGATCAAAAGCGGCGCTGTGAAGCGTTGGGTTTCGGTTCTGGCGAAATCCCGCAGCGGCCCTGCGCCGCAGTCGCCGCTCAACAGCAGTCTGGCCCAAGCGGTGCAGGTTTCCACCAGGCAGGCGCGATCAAACGGCGCGCGCCAGACGATCCGGTGCAGAAACGCCTCGCCGGTGAAGAACGCCAGGGTCAGGTCCGCGTTGTCGCCAAGGCCAAGCTGCTCGCAGAGTTTGCTCCAGAACGCGCGCCAGACCTCTCGCCATTGCGCCGCCGCCTGGGCGTAGTCGGGGTGGTGCGCCGCCAGCATCTGACATTCGGTCCAAACGAACGCCAGCTGGATCTGATCGCGACACCAGGCCTCGATCACTGAAGCGATCACCTGGCCCGCAGCCTGGGCCCTGGCCTCGCCATCGCCCTCACCATCGCTCAAGGCCAAGCCTTCAAAATCCGCCAAGATCTGTGCGCACCACGCCCGCGTTGCGTGGATCGCCATGCTCTGGCTGGAGCATAACAACTGTTCAAATCCGCCAAAGTAGTAGTTGATCTGCGAGGCTTGGGCGTTGGCGGTCTGGCTGACCTGGCGGGCGCTCATCTCCGCCCGCCCGTGCGTGCGCCACATGCCGAGGGCCGCGGCCGCGAGTCGGTCCGCCGCAGTGTCCAGAATATCGTCAGTGTTGAGCGGATTCATTAGGGCTATGCGCCTGACATCGGTCGTGTGTGGTTTTGAGCTCTGGCGCTGATGTAGCCCGATTGGGCGCTGATCGCCAAGGCTGATCGCGGTCCTGGGCTGTGATCAAACGGTCATAGAAGCGTTCAAAATTCGCAGCACAAACGTTCTAACAGCGTCGCTTCATCACTCTTGATTTTCAAGCGTTGGGGGCAAGCATGTTGATGAGCCGTCGAATCGATCTGCGCCGCGCCGCCCTGTCCGGTCTGTCTCTTTTGGCGTTGTCGGCCGGCGCCGCCAGCGCTCAGGTCCAGGGGGCCAGCCCGCCCGCCGATCCCGAGGCCCCGGTGGTCACCGGAGAAGTCGTGGTCTTCGCGCCGCTGCGCGACTCCCAGACCGCAGCCCTGCGCGAACAGCGCCAGGCCGATAATCTGGTCAACGTCATCGCCTCGGACACCGTTGGCCGCTTCCCCGACCAGAACTCTGCGGCGGCGCTGTCGCGTCTGCCGGCCGTGGCGGTGCAGCGCGACCAGGGCCAGGAACGCTACATCCAGGTGCGCGGCGCGCCCAACCGCTGGACCAGCGTCTCGTTCGACGGCGTGCCGGTGATCGGCGTCGATGAAGGCGGCGCTGGCCGCGCCTTCCGCTTTGATGCGGTGCCCGCGGTGATCCTACGCTCGCTGGCGGTCAACAAGTCGCTGACCCCGGACCTGCCGGCCGAAGCTGTGGTGGCGCAGATCGACCTGCGCACTTATTCGCCGTTCGATCGTCGCGGGACCGACCTGCAGGGTGAGCTTGGCCTGGGCCAGATGGATCTGGGC
>FWPV01013334.1_pt1 | contig 12381 bp, 15 predicted proteins | sample 2228371 | NCBI WGS metagenome assembly FWPV01 (sample SAMEA103939776, study PRJEB20133) | metagenome | reverse complement strand
CTTCAACGAGGTTATCCGTGCGCCCAACATCCCCGATGTGAATCAAGCGCGTGCCTCGCTTCTCTTCGCCTAAAACTTGATCTGGGTGAATGACCCGCCCATCGGGCAAGGTGATCGGGTTGCCTTGAACTAAATCGCGTCGCCAAGGGCCCGGTGGAACCCCCAAGGCTTCAGCTTTTTCGTTGAGGAAAGGCCTACGGGATTTTTCTTCAAATAGATACCCATAACAGTCCGCTCCTCGATGTTGGGTGGGGATTGCGGTGATGGTGAAGCTATCCGTTTCGAAGAACACGCCGGCTTCAATGGGAATCAAGTTGAGTTCCATCGGCGGGCGGTTGCCCCGTAAGACAACCCCGAAGAGCAAGTCGTAAACGCGTTCCAGTGCTGCTCGGCCGCCATAGATTTCTAAGCTTTCGATCGTTTCCCAACGCATAAAGGTGGATAGCAGACCGGCTAGACCGAGGATATGATCGAGGTGACTATGGGTAATCAGGATGCGATTTAGGCGTTTAAATCCCAACCCAGAGATCAAGAGTTGCCGTTGGGTGCCTTCTCCGCAGTCAATCATGAAGCGATATTCATCGTGAATAACCACTTGAGAGGATAAACCGCGATGGATGGATGGCGCTGAAGCCGATGTGCCAAGAAAGACGATTTCGAACAATGGAAGCCCTTTCGGTGAAGTGTTTGATTTATTGTACCTTAAGTTGCTTGGTTAGCTTTTTACAGAAATGCAGGCACCTTGCGCTCTCTTTTTTGTCGTTGGTGCTGTCACTCCTGACGATTTGCATGGTGGTTTGGATGGCTGGCTGATCGCGCTGCTCGCTGCGATCCTGTATGGCTTGCAGGCGGGGGGAAACAGGCTAAGACGGCTAAATTCCATCGCCGCTCACGTTGATGCCCTGCGGCTTGAAGCAGTTATTTCGCCTGTGGACAACCAACCTCTTTCAAGGATTAGAAGGTCAAGTTCTAGCAGGCGATTCCCCGAAAAGTACCCTCCGCAAGCGAACGCTGATTAGCGGAAGCCAGTCATTGGCACGTGTCGTCCAGACGAGGCTTTCAGGCTTGAGATCCCCCTGTTGCAATTTGTTGCGCAATACATCGATGCGTAGCGGACCCTGAGGTTGACCGTCTTGAAGAACGATACACCAGGCGGAGACGTCGTCTGGATAGGGCAGTTTTTTGATCCCGCGAGTCTTGTCTAGCACCAGCAAGATTGCTTCTCTCACCCCACAGCCGGCAAACACCCACTCGTCGTGAAGTTGGTCATACCACATCCATTGTTGCAGGTTGGGATGCAAAAAGGCCTTGTAGTTTCCCAGTTGGAGGATCCAATCTTCCAGATTGCCAAATGCCTGCTCGGGCGATATCTTTTGAGTTTCTACGTCTCGCAAGTGTTGAGCCAGTTGCGCTTCCAATGAGGCTTGCGTTTTGATACTCATTTTTGTCCCTCCAGGGTGTACGAAACGCGCTCAACGAACTCGTGCTCCCCCAAATATTCGCGCCATTCCTGGCGAACCTCATCCCACTTACGGATGAGCGGCGCCCTCTTGGCTGGGTGCAGATTTTGATGAAAATCAATCGCCAATTGTGAGCCATCAGGAAGTGTGATTCGAATCAGGTTGTGATTATCCTCGACCACTCGGTCGAGAAAGTTTCTGAAGGATTTGTTTTCGGGCAAGGAAGAGCGTTCCTCGAAAACCATCGACTCCACCTTAGCGCCTTTGAAATGTTTTTGGACAATCTGATGGACTTCCTGGCTGGTCTTTTCGACAAAATCTCCGCAGGTGAGACCGCTTTCGCCCGTAATTTTACCTATCGTAGTATCGTAAGCTAGGTTGAACAGCGTAATCCCCCTATGGATTACCAGGGTGGGATCGCCTTGCCAAGGGTTCAGCACGTAGTGGGTTTTTTCGATCTGGTCGCGCAGGGCGTACAGGTCTTCTTTCATATCGACAAGGCGCATTTCCTCAGTGCGCAAATCTTGTTGGGAGTCCTCGCGTGGCTGACTTTCCTGCAACTTTCTGCGGAATTCCTCCGTTTCGCGCCTCACTGCCTCACGATCGGTCTGTTGCCATTGTTCAAACTGCTCCACCTGATTGGGTTCAACCCAGCCATGACGTTTGTCCCAGCGGTAGCCATGTTCTAGATACCATTTGGTGCGTTCATATTCTTCACGGGTTACATAGCCAGGGCCGGCTTCGTCCCACGGTCGTTCTGACCAGACCAAATCTGGAGCGCCTGCCAGCGTTGGTGCAGAAGCGGCGTCGGCAGCGATGCTGACGGATGCAGACTGCGCAGCGCTAGTGGCGGCGTTCCCAAGTAAGGTAACCAGCGTCCCTACTATTGTGCCCAGAATCGCCCCAGCAATTGGAACAGCAATGCTTCCGCCGATAACCAACGGCGGAATTGAGAAATCTGTTTCCAATGAGTCGGTTTGTCCTTCAAACGCAGGGATATCGAGCTGTTCTGTGTCCCATGGCTCGTTTTGATCCTCCGATGGAGTCTCTGGTGCTATTTCAGACTGTTCCATCTCTTGGTAAGGGGAGTTCAGCCCGAATTCAGGTACTTGCTCATAAACTACCTCATAGAATGTTTCAGCGAGTTGAGTGAGCTCTTCTTCGGTGAGAGCCTGGGGCATAAGGTAGGTAAACACATAGAAAGACAGTTCCTGTTCGGGTACATGCCATCCCAATGCATGCACCCCTGAATCTTTAACGGGAAGGAGGCGAATTGCAGGATATCCATGAAAGGTTGTTGTCTCGTAGCCTCCCAATAATGGTGAAATCCCTTTATTTCTTGATTTACCAAGAGCGACAAACTGATTTAAATCTGGTTGTGCCTCAGGGTTGTAATAAATTCCAAAGTTTATTTCGTCTGTAGTCGTAGACGATCCATCTTTATAGTGGGTAGTCAGCAAAAGGCATTTCCAACCATCCCATTCGCTCGATCCGTACTCTCTAACTGGCAAGGAGATCCTATCCAGCGTTTGACCAAATATGGCTTTGCATTTTCCTGCTATCCCATCACTTTGGTAGGGTGGCTTTGCCGAGACCGGTTTTACGAAATTAAACAGGGAGAGCACCGCACCCCAAACAATTACGACGAGGATGATCCGTAGAAAATTGTGCTTATCTCTCATGAGAGTCTCCACCATCATCGGCTTCACTTTACCAACCACTTCTTCAGCAGTTGACTGCTCAAATAAGAAATCCCGAAAGAAATCAGGAATAACATAACAAAACCCGGAATAGCTAGGCAATTGGCCGCACTGCCTGCTAACGAGTAGAACAGGTTACCAATCTGCCCAAGGACGATACCAATGGTTGAAGAAATTGCGCAAGAAATCATTGGGATGATCAGAAAGGATAATGCCAACCGATTGCTTTGCATTTTTCGGGAAGGTTTAGAAGAATGTTGCGGTTTTGCCATCATCATCTTTCCATAAACAAGAGAAGCTATCCTTTACCGCCGACAGTACAGGCTTTCGCCTAGTGATTCAAGAACTCTCCGAACAGATTGGGTGTATCCACCGCCCTTTGAATGGCATGAAGGTCAAGATCTATTTTCACACCGCAATTTTAGCACTTTTTGTTCATAGTATCAAAGACGAATAGAGAGATCAAAATGCAGCCAATCACAAAATTCGTCGCTGAAATTCATTCTCCTATTTATCCCTTGACAGGCTGATGGGGTTCATGTTATATTAATACAGCATTAATGAAATTCTAAGGAAAGGAAATTGTCTTTGATGTTCGATTTACAAGCAACTGTCTATGGGAAGAGCAATGCCGTTGGCTTCAGCGGTGGATTGCCTTCTCGGAGTGCGCCTGTTGACGGTTAGCGAATAGACGATCGCGATTGGCAGCCACGGTGCACTCCCGCCCGTGGCTGTTTTGTTTCTCTCCCTTGTTTAAGCCATGGGCAAACCCGTGGCTTTTTGTTTTTTTTAGAAAGGAGGACGTTATGGAACAGAAAATCAATCAACGAGGATTGCGGGGGCGTACCCTTTTGCCGGTTGAATGTCCGGTGGGGTGTGGATTTTTCATCCTATGCTGGCTTGTATCCGCCGAGGATATTCCCGAAGAGATGATCTGGCTTTGTTTGGGGAAAAGCGAAGACGACCCCCTCGATGACGTCCCCATTGGTGCATGGGCATGCCGCCCGATCACCGAAAATGAAATTCAGTTAGGCAACGGCTAATGCTTCGCGAAAAAGATGATTTCGTTGGTTGCACAAATGCGGGTGGGCTGATTGCCGATTTTGTTGGAGAAGACATCATGATGACCATTGATCGGATCGATACACCGAATTCGCCGTTAGCGCAGCCCAACATGGAAGACGACCGCTCGTTAAGTTTGGATGCATTGGAGCAAATGGAACAAACAAGCGCCAATCAGAGAGCCTTCCAACAACAGCAGAATGATAACCATCTGCAAAATGCTGCCTCGTCGGGCACACATTGGCTCTCGCGGGCCTGGCGTTTGTTGACAAATTCAATCGAACGGAATATAGATAGAGGGTAGGATAGAGGCTTTGGATGTAAAGCGGAGCCTCTATCTCCCGCTTTAAGGATTAAAACCATGACAATGGATTTAGAAATTAAAAAGGATAAATTGAAATTCTATTCGCGGAACCCGAATGAGAACGCCATCCTCAACCCACTCTTGGTTTGGTTTATGGTCGCCATGGTCTTGGCAAATGTCGGTGGGAATATGTATGGGCCGCTTTTGCCGCTTTACCTGACGTCGCTCAAAGCCAACGTGGTGCAGGTCGGGTTGTTTTTTACACTTTCTCAGATCATCCCCTTGGGTTTGCAAATCTTAGGTGGATGGATATCGGATTCTCTGGGGCGCTTGCGAAGCATCGCCATCGGCAGTGTGGCGGGAGTGGTCTCCTATGTTGCGTTGATCCTATCGCCGACATGGCAATGGGTTTTGCTAGGGGAGGGGCTTGGCGCGATTACACGCTCCCTGGTTGCACCTAGTTTTGGCGCCTTCATTGCCGAACAATCCAGTGAGCAAAATCGAGCTCGGGCGTTTGGCATCACCAACACCATTTTTATGGTGGTATCGGTGATTGGACCGCCTTTGGGTGGTTTTATCGCCTATCGATTTGGTTTTCGGATCATGCTTTTGGTGGCTGCTTTGCTCTACCTCATCGCAACAATCATCCGCGTGATGATGGCGAGAACGGCTGCGCAGGATGGAGATAACAGCTCTCAGCCCTTAACCTTGCAAAGCCTGAAGACCAACATGGGCTTGATGTTTTCAATGCTGCTGTCAGGGGGATTGGTAACTTGGATCTTAATCACCGATGGAGTTCGGGATATCGGGTATGCCCTTTCCATGAATTTACTGCCCATTTTTCTGCAAGAAGAAGGTAGCCTAAACCTTCAGCAGATTGGCTTGTTGGAAGCCGTATTTGGGGTGTTTATGATGCTGATTACTATACCGGCCGGATGGATAGCTGACAAATGGGGTGAGCGTCGCGTGATTGCCACTGGTTTTTTGCTGCAATTTGCGGCGCTCCTGGTTTTTGTGGAAGCAACAGGATTCGCTGGCTATGCTTTGGCTTGGGCAATCTTGGGAGTGGGGGTTGGTTTTATGGCCCCAGCGTATGATTCTCTGGTTAGTAAAGCTTTCCCGGAGAAAATGCGTGGGATTGGTTTTGGGTTGTTTCAAACCAGTTTGGGCTTTCTTTCTCTACCTGCGCCGGCGGTTGGTGCTCAACTATATGAGAGATTTGGGCCGCGCTTCCCGTTTCGCTTGACCGCTTATTTGACGCTTCTAACCGTTTTGCCGGTTTGGTTCAAATTTCGGCATCAAAAAGAGTCAGAAAACCAAAGTCAAAATTAGGATGTAATAGAAAGGTCGTTTTCAAATGAGAACGAAAGAGCATTGGTCGAAAATCGAGAATCAAAGCTGGTCGATCGAAGAGCCACCGATTGAGGGCTTTATCAGCCGAGCGTTTCAAGGTGAGCAGGATTATCCAAAAATGGCAGCCATCATACAAGCCTGCGCGCTGGAAGACCACAGTGATCATGTTGTGACTGAAGAAAGTATCCGCCATGACTATCGCTATTTGATCCATTGTGATCCCTATCAAGACATGATTTTCGCTGAAATCGATGGAGAAACTGTCTCTTACGGGCGGGTATACTGGCGTGATGAACTGGAAGGCAATCGGATTGTTGCTTTGATTGGCTATGTTCATCCCCGCTGGCGAAGACGAGGGATTGGAAAGTGGCTTTTGAGTTGGTTAGAAGCCAGAGCGCTTCAGTTAGCCGCTCAAAATCCCATCGATAACCCCCACTTTTTTGAAGTGGGGGCAATTGAAACCCAAATTGGCAACAGGACACTCTTCGAGCAGCATGGTTATGAAGCGGTGCGCTATTTCTATCAAATGGTGCGTCCGAACTTGGAGGAAATTCCATCCTTTGAGTTACCGCCGGGAATCGAAATACGCAGCGTGTTACCAGAACACTATGAGAAAATCTACGCCGCCCATCTGGAAGCTTTTCGGGATCACTGGGGAAGTTGTCCTCAAGATGAACCACCCCTGGAAGCTTGGCTTGAGGAACCAAATTTCGATCCCAGCATCTGGTGTGTAGCTTGGGAAGGAGATGAGGTGGTCGGGATGGTGTTAAACTATATCGATCAAGATGAAAACCTTGCCCTACAGCGCAAGCGTGGATATACGGAGAACATCGCCGTCCGCCGCCCTTGGCGCCGTCGAGGTATTGCCCGCGCTCTAATCGCTGACAGTTTGCGCATCTTGAAGGAAAGGGGCATGCAAGAAGCTGCTCTGGGTGTAGATACTCAAAACCCGAGTGGCGCTTTACAACTTTACGAAAGCTTGGGCTATCAGGTCGAAAAACTCTATATCACTTATCGTAAAGAAATGAAGGATTTTAGAAGAGCGGCTTAGAAATGACGATGTAGGGCGATTAAGGTAAAATACAGCCATTCTGTTCGTAAGAGAGGAGCAGAGGGTATGACCATTCGGACCATCCTGTTTGATTTTGGTGGTGTGCTTCTACGCACAGAAGATCATCAACCGCGCCAAAAACTGGCTGCCAAATTCGGGTTGAGCGAAGAAGAGCTGATTTACCTCGTCTTTGGCAGCCCATCGGCATTGCGCGCTTCGATCGGGGAGATTACTGCCGAGCAGCATTGGCAGGAAGTGGCTGCAGCTCTTGGAGCATCAGCGGATCAAATTCCCTACCTCAAAGAGCAATTCTTTGCTGGTGATCGCTTGGACGAAACGCTCATTGAGGTCATCCGATCCTATCGACAGACCCACCGCGTCGGATTGCTCAGTAACGCTTGGGATGATCTGCGACCTTTTCTCAACCATCAACTTGGCATCCTCGATATCTTTGACGATGTCATCATCTCGGCTGAGGTTGGCTTGATGAAACCCGATCGGCGCATCTATGAATTGGCTGCCCAGAAATTTCATACCTCTGTTCAGGAAGCGCTTTTTATTGATGATTTGGCGGTAAATGTCCAAGCTGCGCGAGCGGCTGGCATGAAAGGGATTCAATTTCGCTCCACCAGGCAAACGATTAACGAACTTCAGCAACTCATCGAGGAACCTTGATGGACATTCAACACATCACGCTTACAGAAGCCAAACGCTTGATTCAAGCTAGAGAAATCACTCCCCTTGAGCTGACTCAAGAAATCTTAGCGCGCATTGAACGTTTCAACCCTACGTTGAACTGTTATCTCTCGGTGTTCAAAGATGAGGCCCTTGCCAAGGCGGAGCGATTGACAAAAACCTTAAACCAGCGTCGTTCGCTCAATCCCCTTTACGGCATCCCAATTGGAATCAAGGACATTATTGCCATCCGCAAACAACCTTTACGGGCGGGTTCTAAAGTGTGGGAAGGGACTGTTCCCGAACAGGATGCCAGAGTGGTTGAGCGGTTGCGCCGAAGCGGAGCGATCTTTGTGGGCTACCACAATATGCATGAAATTGCCCTTGGGGTGACCAACGTCAATCCGCATTTCGGCTCTGCTCGCAATCCATGGCGCACGGATCGCATCACGGGCGGTTCCTCGGGTGGATCGGCAGCGGCGGTGGTGGCGGGGCTATGTCTCGGTGCCTTGGGCACGGATACCGGCGGCTCGATTCGCATCCCGTCCAGTTTATGCGGGGCAGTTGGATTGAAACCGACCTTTGGGCGGGTGAGCTTACGAGGGGTGTTGCCCTTGAGTTGGAATTTGGATCATGTCGGCCCGTTGGGACGTTGCGTCGAGGACGTGGCGCTGGTATACCGTCTGATTGCCGGCTATGATCCGTTTGATGTGGTGAGTGCTCAAAAATCAATTGGCGATCCGCTTGCCGATTTGGAGAAAGGGGTGAAAGGCTTGCGCATCGCCCTGGCATCCGATGAATTCTTCACCCAAGCAGAAAGCGAAGTAATCCAGGCGGTACGGGCTGCAGCCGAGACGTTTCGAGGCTTGGGTGCAGTCGTTGAGGAGGTACAGATGCCGAATGGGCTAACCGCTGCTCAAACCAACGGAATGATGGTAATCAGCGATGCGGCAGCGGTCTATGAGAAACAGCTTTCTGAAGGCGCGCATCTGTTTGGAGAAGACGTGCGTCAACGCTTGCGCAACGGGGCTGCGGTGACGGTGGCGCAATATGTCCATGCGCGGCGCACTCAAGCTGTCTTGCAAAGGGAATATCGGGATTTTTTCAAACGCTATGATCTCTTACTGACGCCGACAACTCCGATAACTGCTCCCCCCATTGAAGGACGTGATTCGATTGAGGCTGCTCGAATCTTAACCCGCTTTACTGCGCCATTTAACCTAACCGGCTTGCCTGCCCTGTCTATACCCTGTGCAATGAGTTCGGAAGGATTGCCAATCGGTCTGCAGTTGGTCGCTGATTGCTGGAAGGAAGAACTTCTGTTACAGGCGGGTTATGCTTATCAGCAGACTACCAACGTCCGCCATCAATTCGCATGGTCAGATAAACTTTGAAGCGTTTGAGCATTGCGTCGTATTCGGGGCGTTTTTGCATTAAGTCAGCTTGTTTTTCTAGATTTTGCAGCAAAGCGACGATGCTGTAGGACCATTTGTTGATATCCGGTTGCAGCTCTCCAATGCTTAATGCGGTATCGTTGAGAATGGTTTCCAGTTTGAATTGCTCATATTGGGTCATGGGGCAGCCTCCAACAATGGAATGATTTTTTGCAGGATGAGATCTGCGACTTCGTCTTTGGTCATCAGGGGATAGATTTGGACATTCCCAGCGGGGTCGATGAGGGTAACGCGGTTGGTGTCGGTGCCAAACCCGGCATCGGCGGCAGTAATGTCATTGGCGATGATCAAATCCATTTTCTTACGGGTCAGTTTTTGTCGAGCTCTTTCGATGAGATCACTACTTTCGGCAGCAAAACCGACCACCACCTTAGGATAACCGTTGTGCTCTCGGACATGGGCAACGGCGGTGAGAATATCTGCCGTTAGGGTGAGTTGAATTTGGGGAATGCCCTGATCCTTGGAGAGCTTTTCCGAAGCGGTCGTTTCAGGGCGGTAATCGGCAACCGCAGCAGCCATAATCAAGGCATCCGCCTCACGAACCGCTTCAAGCACAGCGGTTAGCATCTCTTGGGCAGTTGTTACGTCAATGCGATGGGCTCCAATGGGAGTTGGCAGGCTGGTTGCTCCCGTAATCAGAGTGACCTCTGCACCTTGATCGATGGCTGCTTGGGCAATGGCGAATCCTTGTTTCCCTGAGGAACGATTGGTGATCATGCGCACAGCATCAATGGGTTCGGCGGTGCCGCCGGCGGTGACGACCAGATGTCTGCTTTTTAGCTTTCCATCTTGACGTCCCAAAAACAAACGCATATGACCGATGATTTCTTCCGCTTCGAGCATCCTGCCCAAGCCGCTCAGTCCGGATGCCATGCGGCCTATGGTCGGTCCGGCGATATAGACTCCGCGCTGGCGTAATACTTCGACATTTGCCTGCGTAGCGGTATGGCTGTACATGCCGCTGTCCATCGCTGGGGCGATTAGAATTGGGCAGGTAGCCGCTAGACAGGCGAGGGTCAAGAGGTTATCGCAGATCCCGTGAGCTAACTTGGCGATGGTGTTTGCCGTAGCAGGTGCAATGACGATCAAATCGGCCTGATGACCTAAGCCAACATGTTGGATATGCCCCTCGCTTCCCCACAGGTCTTCGTCAGTATAGGTGCGATTGCCGGTTAGGGATTGAAAGGTCAGGGGGGTAACAAACTGTTTTGCAGCCGAGGTGAGCACAGCAGTAACCCGTGCCCCTTGTTGGGTGAGCTTGGAGGCTAGATCGGCGGCTTTATAGCAGGCAATCGACCCCGTTACCCCGAGGAGAATTTGTTTCTCTGAAAGGTTGTTTGCCATACTTGTATTTTACATTACTTTGCTGCGAGAGCGGATTCTTTGTCAGCCGAACAAGGTGGTGAAATAGCATAGGCAACCAATTGACTCCGCTTGTAAAGCAGTGCATAATGTGGTTGCAAAAGTGACTACCTGTAACGAAGTCCCAGTATGGAAAAGATTGGCATCCGTGAACTCAAAGCTCGTGCCTCGGAGGTGGTACGTGCAGTGAAAGAGCACCGTGCGAAGTACATCATCACCCAGCGTGGAGAACCTGTTGCAGTCTTATGCCCCGTGGATGCTGTCATCCCTTCACCTGATCCAAATGAGGTCTGGGCACGGTTGGAAGCGATCCGCGCAGAACTGGAGAAGGGCTGGCAAAGCGAAAAGAGCTCAATAGACATCCTCTCGGAGATGCGCCGATGAGCAACTTTCTGACCGAGTGTCCCGATTTTGTCTCTATTCTGATGACCTCGTTTCAACAAGGGTGGGTTATAATGAAATCATAAAGCTAGTTTAGCAAAGCAATCAACGAAGGCTTTGAATATTTCCGAAGGAGAGAAATATGTATCACACGATTATCTTTGCCGGCAACTTGGGTCGCGACCCGGAAATGCGCTATACCCCTACTGGGCAAGCTGTGACTTCCTTTTCAGTGGCAGTAAACGATAGCTATACCTCCAGCACGGGCGAGCGGGTGCCGCGAACGATTTGGTTCCGTGTTTCTGCTTGGGGCAAGCAAGCTGAAATTGCCAATCAGTACTTGAAAAAAGGAGCCAAGGTTTTGGTCGAAGGGCGATTGGTGGTCGACTCGGCGACCGGGGGACCCCGTCTTTGGAACCGCCAGGATGGCACAGTCGGCGCGTCGTTTGAAGTCAGTGCCCGCACGATTCGTTTCTTGTCCAGTCGTGCCGAAACCGAATCCATCGAACCCTTAGCCGACTTAGAAGAGATCGAAACCAGCGGAGATGAAGACGTCCCCTTTTAGCCGTTGAGGAGCAAGGATGACCGAAAAGGAACCCCAACCCCCATCCCCCTACCTGGACTTGGAGATGCCTGCGGAGATCAAGGTTGAATATGTCAATCTTGCCCGCATTGCACATTCGCCGTCTGAATTAATCTTTGATTTTGCCCAAATGTTACCCGGTTTGACCCGCCCGATTGTACAATCTCGGATTGTTATGTCTCCCCTTGGTGCGAAATTGTTCTCTCAAGCGTTAGCAGAAAACATTGCCCGCTACGAAGCAGCCTATGGAGAAATCCGTTTGCCGGGCAATACCTCGTTGGCAGATCAATTGTTTCGTCCACCGACCCCTCCAGCGTAAACATTGATAAGGCGACTCTCATGGAGAATTTGGAGTCCATTGCTGAAACCATTCATGCTGCTTTTGCCTCTCGAACCGAAGCCCGAGAAAGAGCCTTGAGCCATGCGCGCAGCTTGACCCGTCACTGTGCGAACGCTATCCGCGCTATTCATCGTCAGGAACGAGAGGTCGCTATTCATGAATTACAAAACGCCGCCAGCTTGGTCAAGGAGTTACGCCAAAACCAATCCCTTTTTGCAGAGATATATTATGAGGGTTATACCCAAGACGCCTTGAAAGAGTATGCCGAGGCAATGATCGTCCTTGCCCTGACAGAAGATGGTGTCTTGCCCACCCCTGAAGAACTGGGTTTAGAATACGCCGCCTATTTGAAGGGGATGGCGGAAGCCATTGGTGAATTGCGCCGCCGCTGTTTAGATTCATTACGCTTGAACGATTCTGAAGAAGCGGAGAGAATGCTCTCTTTTATGGATGATATTTTTGCGGTTTTGGTCACCATGGATTACCCAGATGCCATCACCGGGGGGCTGCGACGCCTAACCGACATTGCCCGCAGTTTGATTGAGCGGACGCGTGGTGACCTGACCATCAGTTTACGCCATGAAAAATTAGAACAGAGTCTGCGTCTGCTAGAAGAAAAACTGAACGGGGGAGATATTCCGGCTGAGACGTTATAG
>FWPV01003918.1_pt1 | contig 12382 bp, 8 predicted proteins | sample 2228371 | NCBI WGS metagenome assembly FWPV01 (sample SAMEA103939776, study PRJEB20133) | metagenome | reverse complement strand
GATGACCCTGCTGGACATGCGCAGGGAGAAAGACCGGTGTGGGCGGCGCCTCGTGTTGTGGCTTTTCGTCCAAAGAATAAAGGCGTTTCTTCATCGATTGGCGCGCGATTTGCGAAAGAGTCCCCATCATGGTGGGGGATGCCAGAATCCGGGAAAATCACCAAAGACGATACAGGGCTTTCGGTTCTTGAACAAACAGGGACAGCGGCCCTCCTTCATATCCCGGGAGGCGATTTGCGTAGAAGCTGTGTCCAGCACCGTCCCGGCGGCGCTGTAGCGGAAAGACGGAATGGAAATCTCAAACTCACTCTCCATAAGCGCGGCATCGCCCACGTTGCCGTTTGAATGGACTGAGGCAGGGCTCTCCGCAGACCGGAGATCGACGCCTGAAGGCATCCGTGCTGCGGCCGTCGAATTCGAGGCCCTGCTTGTCGCCCAGATGCTCCGCTCCATGCGAGAGGCCAGCGGCGGCGGCTGGCTTGGCGGTGAAGAGCAGGATGCGGCCTTCAGCCTGATGGAGATGGCCGAGCAGTGCCTGGCCACGGCGCTGGCAGCCCAGGGAGGGCTCGGACTGGCCCGTCTGGTCGAGCAGTCGCTGGCAGACCAAACCGCCCGGACAGGCAAGGTCTCGAGGGAAAACCAGCCAGACTCCGGTGCTGCAGCCCAGGGCCGGTCCGGCTGAGCGGAGACGGAATCGGCCTCAGGACCGCGCAGACGGCCTCCTGCATGCAGCATCCGCAGTTCTCCGGAGCCGGTTCAGGCTCAGGCGGCCGCTCCGGCAGACCGCACAGACGGCCTCATCCATGCAGCATCCGCAGTTCTCCGGAGCCGGTTCAGGCTCAGGCGGCCGCTCCGGCAGACCGCACAGACGGCCTCATCCATGCAGCATCCGCAGGAAGTCCCATGACTCTCCGGGACATCGGCATCGATGAAAAACACCCGGGGTCGTGCCCGGTGTTGCCGTTTTTCATGCAAACGGCAAGAGAGGCGTCCTTCCGATCTCCTGACGGGCGATTTCCGGCGGAACTTCAATCCGGCGGGACACCAAAACAGATGGAAATCGCGGCGCCGGGCGGCGGGTTTCACGCCGCGGATGAAGTGCCTCAAGCGCCCGAAAGCGAACCGCCATGTCCCTCCGGGACACCAGCATCAATGGAAAGTGCCGGTCGAATCGCCTCGTCGCCCGGTTTTCTGCTTTTGACAGAAAAACAGGAATGTTTTCTCAATGTGGACGGATGATCCGCGAGCGAGCTCCCATGACCCTGCAGGAAATCAGGATCAATCAAAATCGTCGGCCGCAGTACGCTGTATTGCAGCCTTTCGCTGAAACAGCCCGTGAAGCGGGTTGCCACATTCTGGCAGGCGATTTTCGGGGTAACAGTCAGGCGCAGGGTTCGAAGCCCGGCGGACAATTTGCGACAGAGGTCCGATGTCCTGCGGGACGTCAGAATGAAATGGAGCGAAGTGATGCCTTGTATTTCGATTTGTAGTTGAAAAAGATAAAGAGATTATGTTCAAAATGTTGGCGGTGATGGTTCAGGCAGTCTGCATGATCCCGCGAGACATCAGAATCCATGGAAATCGCCGGGGGGGCGCCTCGCGGCCCGGTGAAGAAAGCCTGTTTGTGCAGCACGGAATGCAAAAACATCAATCTCTGAATGGCGCCTGGTCAGAGTGCAGTCGTTTTTTTGGCGATCTGATCGTCTGCGATGTTCCTGCACAAATGGCGAAAGCCGACTCCCGGGCTCGACTTTGGCTGGCGATTTTCGAGCAAGCACCCATGACGTGCCGGGACGTCAGCACGAATGAAAATCTCCGCAGGTTCACAGCGGGTTTTGAGCCGCTTGCGAAGCGGCCGCAGGCTGCAGGAGCGAGCGGTCTCCAGACCGGTCTTCGCTGAGCGGGTGGTTTTCGAGGAAGCGGCATGCGCCAGGGCAAAACAGCCGTTTCACTGGCTCGGGGCCTGGTTGGGCTCCGTCAATGCCGCGCGGCGGAACAGGAAGCCTGCTGCGATGAAGAGCCCCGCATTGACGCCATGCCCGATGGCCATCCTCCGCGCCACATCCGGCGGGGCGCCGGAAGGAACGAGCACGGAAATCAGCGCCAGCAGGGCAGCCATCACGAACAGCGTTCTGGACAGACCCCGAGCCTCCAGGCGCGACAGCAACGCCCCGCCAGCGCCCACTGCCAGCACGCTGTAATACCACAGGTTCGCCAGATTCCCCGTGTCGGCCACGTGGACCATGTTGGACCACCCCAATGCGAACGCCGCCGCCAGCGCCACGCCGACGCCCGCCTTGTAGGACCAGACGCCCATCCTCCTCGAGACCAGCGCAAACACCATCCCTGTGAGGAAGAACAGCACGTACACCCGCACGAAAGCTCCGGGAGGCCAGTTCCATCCTTCCACCACCTGCGATGCCACCAGGGGCACCATCAACGCCACGAGCGCTCCCAGCGCCACCCGCAGAGCCGTCTTGCCCATTTGCGGCAGTTGCATTGCATGCTCCTTGACGATTCCAGCCAGCGTCTCGCAGAAGACCCACAGCGCAAACGCGAACAGCCTCCGGCCGCCGTTCCCATGCGCGCGGCACAGGTCGCGGAATGTCTGCTCCATTCCCTTGCCGAACCGCTCCCGGAAGGGCCGCGGATACAGCCGCAGCAGCGTCGAGTACCACGTCCGCCAGCGCCGCGCTGTACCGTTAGTGGCCATGCGCCAGCCGTCCTTCCGCAACAGCAACTACCGAGCGATACCGCCGAAGTTCCGCTTCGAGCACCGCCCGCCCCGCCCGGGTGAGCTCGTAATAGATCCGCCGCTCGTCGTCCATCTCAGGATCCACTCGCTTGCCGCTTTCCCGGATCAGCCCAGCCTCCATCATCCGGGCCAGCGATCCGTAGAGCGTCCCCGGACCCATCCTCACCCTGCCCTGCGAGTCCGCCTGCACCTGTTTCATGATTCCGTACCCGTGCCGCCGGCCCGTGGATAGCGCCAGCAGGATGTGCAGAGCCGCGGGAGTGAGCGGCGCCTGCGCCGTGCTCTGCTTGGCCATGATCCGAAGTTATATCCGTTACGGATATATGTCAAGCTCAGATCCGTGCGCGGATGACGCGGATGCTCCCGTGGCCCGCCATGCCGCCGCCACGGCCAGCCTGGCGTGCTTCCCTGGAACACCGGCGACGGAACACACAGGAGATTGACTCTTGTTCCGGGCCGCGCCGCCTCCGGCCGTTGCGCACAGCAATGGAAAAGGCCGCGGCCCCCGACGGGGGAGCCGCGGCCCTTGTGGCAACCGGGAACGCAGGCGTCAGGCCGTGCGGCTGGTTTCGCCCGCCAGGCCCGATTCCTTCGCGATCGCCGCCTGCGCTGCCGCCAGCCGCGCGATCGGCACGCGGTAGGGCGAGCAGGAGACGTAATCCATGCCGATGTTGTAGCAGAACTCGACCGAGCTCGGCTCGCCGCCGTGCTCGCCGCAGATGCCGACCTCGAGGTCGGGACGGGTCTTGCGGCCCTGCTCGACGGCCATCTGGATCAGCTTGCCGACGCCCTCGCGGTCGATGACGGCAAACGGATCGGCCTTGAAGATCTTCTTCTCTTCGTAGTCCTTCGAGAACTTCGTGTAGTCGTCGCGGGACAGGCCGAGCGTCGTCTGCGTCAGGTCGTTGGTGCCGAAGCTGAAGAATTCGGCTTCCTGCGCCACCTTGTCGGCGGTGAGCGCGGCGCGCGGGATTTCGATCATCGTGCCGATGAGGTACTTCTGGTTCTTCATGCCAGCTTTTTCGAGCACCTCTTCGGCCACCCGCTTCACGATCTCCTTCTGATGCTGCAGCTCTTCCACGCTGCCGATCAGCGGGATCATGACCTCGGGGATTCCGATCTTGCCCTTCTTCGCCACCTGCACCACCGCCTCGAAGATCGCTCGCGCCTGCATTTCGGTGATCTCCGGATAGGTGATGCCGAGGCGGCAGCCGCGATGGCCGAGCATCGGGTTGAACTCGTGCAGCTGTTCCACCCGGTGCAGCAGCTTCGGCAGCTCCGTCTTCAAGCTCTTGACGTCCTTCACGAAGTTCTTGTACCGCGCCAGCATCTCGCGCTTCGTCCTGGCGTCCGCGGTCGGAAGCTTGGCGATGTCAACCATCAGCTCCTCGCGCTTCGGCACGAACTCGTGCAGCGGCGGGTCGAGCGTGCGGATCACCACCGGATAGCCGTCCATCACCTCGAACAGTCCGGCGAAGTCCTTCCGCTGCATCGGCAGCAGCTTGGCCAGAGCCTTGCGGCGGTCCTTCTCGTTATCGGCGAGGATCATGGCCTGCACGTGCGGCAGCCGGTCCTCGGCGAAGAACATATGCTCGGTGCGGCACAGACCGATGCCCTCGGCGCCGAATTCGCGCGCCGCCTTCGCATCGCGCGGAATGTCGGCATTGGCGCGAACGCCGAACTTGCCGCGGAACTTGTCCGCCATCGCCATGAACTTCGCGAACACCGGCGAGTGCGGATCCGGCTCCTTGGTCATCGCCTGGCCCAGGTACACAGCGCCCGTGGTGCCGTCGATGGAGACCCAGTCGCCTTCCTTGATGGTCACCTTCTTGCCGTTCACATCCACGACGGCGCTCTTGGCCCGCTCGTTGATATGGATGGCGCCGCAGCCCACCACGCAGGGCACGCCCATGCCGCGCGCCACCACGGCTGCGTGCGAGCTCTTGCCGCCCACCGCGGTCAGGATGCCCTTGGCCGCGTCCATGCCGTGGATGTCGTCCGGGGTCGTCTCTTTCCGGATCAGGATCACCGGGCCCTTCTGCGACATCGTGACCGCGTCATCGGACGTGAACGCGAGCCGGCCGACCGCCGCGCCGGGCGATGCGTCGATGCCCTGCGCCAGCTTGGTCAGCTTCTTCAGCGACGCCGGGTCGAAGACCGGGTGCAGCAGCTGGTCGAGCTGCGCCGGCGCCACGCGCATCACGGCGGTCTTTTCGTCGATCAGCCCTTCCTCGACCATGTCCACCGCGATTCTCACCGCCGCCGGGCCCGTGCGCTTGCCGTTGCGCGTCTGCAGCATCCACAGCTTGCCTTCCTGGACGGTGAACTCGAAGTCCTGCATGTCCTTGTAGTGCCGCTCCAGCATGCTCGTGATCTCAAGCAGCTGGTCGTAGACGGCGGGATTCCAGGCCTTCAGTTCGCTGATCGGCTGCGGCGTGCGGATGCCGGCCACGACGTCCTCGCCCTGCGCGTTGACGAGGAACTCGCCGTAGAAGACCTTCTCGCCCGTTCCGGGGTCGCGCGTGAAGCCCACGCCCGTGCACGAGGTGTCGCCCATGTTGCCGAACACCATCGCCTGGATGTTGCAGGCCGTCCCCAGCCGGTCGCTGATCTTCTCCATCTTCCGGTAGTAGGACGCCTTGGGCGACCACCAGCTCATGAACACGGCGTTGCGCGCCAGCATGAGCTGCTCTTTCGGATCCTGCGGGAAATCGCGCTTGGCGTATTTCCTGAAAATCTTCTTGAATTCGGCGACGATTTTCTTCAGATCGTTGGCGTCCAGCTCGGTGTCCAGCTTCACGCCCTTCTTCCTCTTCGCCTCGTCCCAGACATGGTCGAAGTGCTCCATTTCGACACCGAAAGCGACTTCGCCGAACATCTGGATGAAGCGGCGGTAGCAGTCGTAGGCGAAACGCGGATTGCCGGTCTTGGCCGCCAGCCCCTCGACGCTCTGGTCGTTGAGGCCGAGGTTCAGGATCGTGTTCATCATGCCGGGCATCGAGAACTTCGCGCCCGACCGCACGCTCACCAGCAGCGGGTCCGCCGGGTCGCCCAGCTTCTTGCCCATGTATTTCTCGAGCTTCTCCAGCGCCTGCCAGATCTGCTCGTCAACCTCGGGAGGCACCTTCTTGTCGTTGTCGAAGAAGATGTTGCACACCTCGGTCGTGATCGTGAACCCGCCCGGCACGGGCACGCCCGCGCGGCACATCTCGGCGAGGCCTGCGCCTTTGCCGCCGAGCTCGTCGCGCATCTTGCCATTGCCTTCGGTCAGGTCCCCGCCGAAGAAATAGACGTACTTTTTCATAGCGCTTGGTTCTCCTGGTGGATCAGCTTCTGTGATGAGTTCCTGAACTTCATTCGGTCGTTGTCGTCGTCACGATCTCCGAAAAATCGGCGATCGAAGAAACCTCGTTCAGCAGCCGGCCCAGCAGGGCCAGCCGGTTGGCGCGCACCCCTTCATCAGGCGCGTTCACCAGCACCTTGTCGAAAAACGCATCCACGGCGGGCCGCAGCGTGGCCACCGCCTGCAGGATCCGGATGTAATCCCCGGAGGCGCGCAGCTGCGCCACTTCGCCCAGCACCCGCTGCGCCTCGTCGTACAGGGTCTTCTCTTCCGCCGCCTCGAGCAGATCCGGCCGCACCTCGCCGCGCTCCCACGCCGCCTGCCTCAGGATGTTGCGGATCCGCTTGAAGCTGGCCGCCAGCGGCTCGAAGTTCTCCGTCTGCCGCACCAGCTTCAGCGCGTACAGCCGCGCCTCCAGATCCGGCAGCGTCTTCCAGTCGCCGGCCAGCGCGGCATTCACCTCGTCGTAGGCGAAGCCCCGCACCTCGCGGAAGTAGTAGCGGATGCGGTCCAGCAGGAACTCCCACAGCGCCTGCGTCTGCGCGGGGCCGCATTCAGGGAACAGGCGCGCGGTCGCCGCCATGCCCTCTTCCACCGCGCGCTTCAGGTCCACGTAGAGGCGCCCTTCCACCAGCACTTTCACCACGCCCTGCGCCGCCCGCCGCAGCCCGAACGGGTCCTTTGAGCCGCTCGGGATCAGCCCGATGCCGAAGCAGCCTTCCAGCGTGTCCAGCTTGTCGGCCAGCGACAGGATCCGCCCGTACACGGTGCGCGGAATCGGGTCATCCATGCTCTGCGGCAGATAGTGGTCGTAGATGGCCTGCGCCACTTCTTCCGGCTCTCCGTCGGCGCGCGCATAGAGCCCGCCCATCACGCCCTGCAGCTCGGGGAATTCCTTGACCATTTCGGTCATCAGATCGACCTTGCACAGCCGCGCCGCCCGCTCGGCCAGCTCCAGGTCCAGCCCCAGCCATCCGGCCAGCCGCCGCGCCGTCAGCACGATGCCGAGCGTCTTGTCCCGGTACGAGCCGAGCTTCGCCTGGAACGTCACCTGCGCCAGTCCGTCCGTGCGGCTGGCCAGCGTCCGCTGCCGGTCGACCTCCCAGAAGAAGCGCGCGTCCGTGAACCGCGCCTCGAGCACCCGCTCGTTGCCCTTCACCACATAGCCCTTGCGGTCCGCCTTCATGTTCATCACGGCGATGAACCGCGGCGCCAGCCTGCCCTCTCCGTCCTGCACCGTGAAGTAGCGCTGGTGATGCCGCATGACCGTGGTGAGCACCTCGCGCGGCAGCTCCAGAAACCGCTCGTCGAAGCGTCCCAGGACCGGCGTCGGATACTCGGTCAGGTAGACGATGTCGCCGAGCAGCGCTTCGTCCCGCACCCACTCGAGACCCGTCCCGCGCAGCAGCTTCTTCACGCCCGCCTCGATCCGCTGCCGCCGCTTCTCCGCGCTCAGGATGACGCCGTTCTTCTCGAGCCGTTCCTCGTACGTGGCGTGATCGAAGACGATCTCCCTTGCGCCCAACCGCCGGTGGCCGCAGCTCAATGCGCCCGAGCGCACTCCGGCATACTCGAACTCCACCACCTGGTCGCCGAACAGCGCGGCGATCCACCGCACCGGCCGGATGAAGAGCGGGCCGCCCTTGCCGGTCCAGTACATCGTCTTGGGCCACGGAATTCGCCGGATCAGTTCCGGAAGAATTTCGGCCAGAATCCCGATCACCGGACGGCCTTCCATTTTCTTCAAAAGGGCGAAATATTCGCCTTTCGGCGTCGTTTCGACATGCAACTGTTCGACACTGACGCCGTTTTTCCGCGCAAATCCCTGCGCCGCTCCCTCGCCGGCGGCCTTCGGCGGCCCCATCACCAGCTCTTCGCGGTCGTCCTGCCGCGCGGGCAGTCCCTCGGCCCGCAGAACCAGCCGCCGGGGCGTGGCGTCCAGCCGCAACGGTCCGGGTTCGATGCGGTTTTCCGCGCACAGCGACCGGAACAGCTTCTCCATCTCGCCCAGCGCCGGAGGGATCATCCAGTGCGGGATCTCCTCCACGCCGATCTCGAACAGAAGGGGCAGCCGCTCCGTCATGCCTGCACCTCCTGCGCCGCCGCGCCATCCAGCAGCCGCTGCTGATCGATCCAGCAGCCGGCCACGCCGACCGCGAGCTTGCGCACTCGCCCGATCACCGCCACCCGCTCGGTCACGCTGATCGCTCCGCGCGAGTCCAGCAGGTTGAACGTGTGCGAGCAGTTCAGCACATGATCATAGGCGGCCAGCAGCGGGAAGCGGCTCTTCTCGCGGAAATCTTTCTCCGCGTCCAGGCCCCTGTATTCGTCGATCAGCCGCTGCGCTTCGGCCTCGTGCAGGCCGAACAGCTGCCACAGCATCTGCACGTCGGCTTTTTCGAAGTTGTAAACCGAGAACTGCTGCTCTTCGAGGAACCGCACGTCGCGGTAGCTGACCCCTTCCACCCACTCGATGTCGAACACCGATTTGCGGTCCTGCAGAAACGCCACCAGCCGCTCCAGTCCGTAGGTCAGCTCCGCGGGCACCAGGTCCAGATCCACGCCGCCGCACTGCTGGAAGTAGGTGAACTGCGTGATCTCCAGCCCGTCCAGCATCACCTGCCAACCGATGCCCCACGCGCCGAGCGTCGGCGATTCCCAGTTGTCTTCCTCGAACTTCAGGTCGTGCTGGTCCAGCCGGATGCCGATCGCTTCGAGCGACTCCAGATACAGGTCCATGACATTGGCCGGGGCCGGCTTCAGGATCACCTGCAGCTGCGAGTGCTTGTAGAGGCGGTTGGGGTTCTCCCCGTAGCGTCCGTCAGCCGGACGCCGCGACGGCTGCACATAGGCCACGTTGTACGGCTTCGGCCCCAGCACGCGAAGGAAGGTCTCCGGGCACATCGTTCCGGCGCCCACTTCGACGTCGTAGGGCTCCTGGATCACACAGCCGTGCTTCGCCCAGAACCGCTTCAGCCTGAAAATCGTTTCCTGGTAAGAATCCATGCCGTTGTTACAGCGCCTCCAACAGGGGAACGGTCACGAGCCTGCGCTCGATGTGGGACTCGATTTCTCTCTGCAGCATGCGCCGGAGCTCCAGTCCGGTCGCGCGAGTCCACTCCAGATCGCCCAGGGCTTCCACAGGGGTCACCGCCATCGCCCGCGCCAGTTGCCGGTCCGCTTCGCCGGTCTTCAGTTCCGGCAGGAATCCCGACAGCCGCACCGCCCAGAAAGTGAAATAGGTGACGGCCCGCCACAGCGCGGCTGGCAGGCGGTCTTCACGGGCGGCCCGGAAATCGGCCAGAACCGCGTTCAGCAGGCGGTAGAACCGTTCGTTCGGCTCGGCCGGCGGCAGCAACTGCTCGGATACCTCCGCGATGTAATCCAGCGCCACGCCCGCTTCATAGGAAGAGGCGAGAGCGAACTGGCTTTCCACCAGCTCGGCCCCGTCGATCCGGACCAGTTCGGCGTTCTCGCGCTGGTAATACGCGACGCGAACCCGCGACAGCCGTTCCAGTGCCGACCCGAAGGGACTTTTCATCCGGCGCGCCCGCTTGGCCGCCCCCCGCAGCTTGCCCTGATCGCGGGTGAAGAAGCTGACGATCAGGTCCCCCTCTTGATAGGGGAATGTGCGGAGAACGTAGGCCTCACTCGAGCGGGCCGGCATCCCTGGCGCTCATTTTTCCACTTCAGGTTATCACACACTGACGTCTCAAATCAGGATTGAAATGTCAGCCCGCCCGCACCGGATTCCGCAGCGTGCCGATGCCCTCGATCTCCACTTCCACGACGCTGCCCGCCTGCATCGCCCGCGTCTCGCCCGGCGTTCCCGTGTAGATGATGTCGCCTGGTTCGAGCGTCACGTACTGCGAAGCGAACCGGACGCACTCGACGCAATCAAAAATCAGATCCGCGGTGGATTGTTTTTGCACGGTTCTGCCGTCGAGCCTCGTCTCGAGCATCAGACCCGCCTTCGGGTCGAGCCCCGTCGCGATGGCCGGCCCCAGAGGTCCGAACGTGTCCGCGCCCTTGGCCCGCCACCACTGCATGTCCCGGTCCGGGCCGCCCTGCCAGTCCCGCTCGCTGACATCGTTGCCGCAGGTGTAGCCGAAGATCGACGCAGCCGCCTCTTCGCGGGAGGCGCGCCGGCAGCGCCGCCCGAGAACGATCACGAGCTCGCCCTCGTAGTGCACGTTCTTCGCATCGGGAGGAATCAGGATCGGTTCCTCGGGGTGCTGCAGGCACGACACCGGCTTGTAGAACAGCTCCGGCCGCTTCGGCGCAGGCGCCGAGCCCAGATGCGAGCGGTAGTTCCGTCCGACGGCCAGCACCTTCGGCGGCGTGCACGGGTACAGGAGTCTGACCGAATTCAGGGGCAACGCACGCCCTGCGGGGCGGGGATTCGAGAACAGATCCCCGCCGAGCGGCTGCACGCGGCTGCCCTCGAGGCGTCCGTACGAGATGCGCCCTTCGTGCGCGAAGCGAACATAGAGCGTGGATCCGGGCCTGGGCTGCGCAGCCGGAAGAATCGCTGCAGCGGCGAGGAGATCTCGTCTCGTGGGCGGCATGATGCCGATTCTACCGCCCCACCTGCCTGAGAAAAGGGGACAGGAACACAATTTCACGTTTTTGCGGCGGCTGGCGGCTGCACGATGCCGGCGCGGCTTGCACGCTGCGCCTGAAGCGGCGCGGGGGAGCGGCGGCGCCGCGTCTGAGGGACCACTTGCGAGGGAGTCGTCAACGACTGGCGGTCTTGATGGGAACGCCCGCTCCTGCGTCCTGCAGCCGCTCCGCCCGCGGTTCTGCCTACAGCACGGAGGAGCTCCACTGTCCCGGGGACATGGACGGAATCACCGGCTGAAAGCGGGCTGTCAGTCCGGGCGCCTCTTGCCCGAGGGCGTTTCATTGAAGGCGCGAGGCCGCCGGGTTTCGCTGAAGGAAACTGAACCCAGGCGGGCGGGAGAAAAAGGTGAACTGCGTTCCTGTCCCCTGATTAGCGGAGCCGGAACTTTTTCATCTTGTAGCGCAGCGTGTCGCGGGTGATCTGCAGGAGTTTGGCGGCCTGGGTCTGATTGCCGCCGGTCTTCTCGAGGGCGGCGATGATGAGCCGGCGCTCGTTCTCCTCGAGGCCGAGCCCCGAGTCGGGCAGGACGGGAAGAGGCGCGGCCGAGGGCTGCGGCGGGGCGCTGGCATCCAGGCGGCTGATGGAGCGGGGCAGGCTCTGGGGCGTGATGAAGCTGGAGTCTTCGAGGATCATCGCCCGCTCGATGGCGTTGCGGAGCTCGCGGACGTTGCCGGGCCAGTCGTGGGCGAGCAGGAGGCGCATGGCTTCCGGCGAGATGCCTTCCATCTGGCGCTTGAATTTCTTGTTGTAGTGCTGCACGAAGAAGTTGGCCAGGGCGGCGATGTCCTCGGGCCGCTCGCGCAGGGGCGGGATCGTGATGTGGATGACGTTGAGGCGGAAATACAGATCCTGGCGGAAGGCGCCTTCCTTGACGGCCTCGCGGAGGTTCTTGTTGGTGGCGGCGACGACGCGCAGGTCGAGATTGATGTCGCGGAGGCCGCCGAGGCGGCGGAAGCTCTGCTCCTCGAGGACGCGGAGAAGCTTGGCCTGGAGCATGAGCGGAATTTCGCCGATTTCGTCGAGGAACAGGGTGCCTTTGTCGGCGAGCTCGAAGATGCCGCGCTTCTGGGCGCGGGCGTCGGTGAAGGCGCCTTTTTCGTAGCCGAACAGCTCGCTTTCGAGCAGCGTTTCGGGGATCGCCGCGCAGTTGATGGCGATGAAGGGCTCGGAAGCGCGGAGGCTCTGGTAGTGAAGCGTTTTCGCGATGAGGTCCTTGCCGACGCCGTTTTCGCCTTCCAGCAGGATGGTGGAGGCTTCGCTGATGGCGACGCGGCGGACGAAGTTCAGAACCTCGCGCATGGCGGGGCTCTCGGCGATGATCTCGCGCTTCTGGGATTCGACCTCCGCGCCGACGTCCTTGATGGTGGCGAGGAAGCCTTCCAGCGAGCCGTCGGCGGAGCGGAAGGGAGTGGTCTTGAGAACGACCAGGCGCTCGAAGCCGTTGGCGGTGTGGAGCCGTACGGCGCCGTTGCTGCCGTTGAGCTGGACGAGGCCGGCGTGGAGGCCGCAGCCGGGTTCGCATTCCTGGCAATGGAACATCTGGCGGCAATCGCGGCCGATCAGGTCGTCGGCGGTCATGCCGAGCAGCTGTTCGGCGGCGGCGTTGACGCCGCGGATGACGTGATCGCGGTCGTAGAGGACGAGGGCGTCGGAGACGGAG